>TARA_R100001244_G_scaffold15162_1_pt1 | contig 166900 bp, 145 predicted proteins | sample TARA_R100001244 | Tara Oceans TARA_R100001244 (sample SAMEA2621564) | marine metagenome | biome: marine biome (ENVO:00000447); feature: mesopelagic zone (ENVO:00000213); material: "saline water (ENVO:00002010), including plankton (ENVO:xxxxxxxx)" | depth 790 m
ATTGGTCGATGGTTCAAATCCATCATAACCCACCATTCTATGACAGTTTAATCGGCGGATTTACGCAAGCTTTTTACAAAGCAGATTTATATTAGAGCGGGTCATTAGCTCAGTTGGTAGAGCAGTTGACTTTTAATCAATTGGTCGATGGTTCAAATCCATCATGACCCACCACTCTCTAATACTTTCCTTTATATTCTTTTTTAATTTCCCACTTTATTTTTTATAAACAGCCTTACTAGTTTGCTGTTATTTGCTTTCATATTCTCGTATAATTCGCCCTAATTAATGCACTGTAGATAAGTGGTCGAGAACATGAGTCTAGCTCAAACTATTATGCCTGAAGGTTATATTTTTCCCCCTAAGCCAGCACCGTTAACACAAGACGAGCAAGGCGAATATAAAGCGCGTATAAAACAATTACTAAAAGATAAAAATGCAGTACTTGTTGCCCATTATTATACCGATCCTGAAATTCAAGCACTTGCTGAAGAAACCGGCGGCTGCGTTGCCGACTCGCTAGAAATGGCGCGTTTTGGCGCACGTCACGACGCAGATATGATTATTGTTGCGGGCGTAAAATTTATGGGCGAAACAGCCAAAATTTTAACGCCAAATAAAACGGTTGTTATGCCAACGCTTGAAGCAACATGTTCGTTAGATATTGGTTGCCCGATAGACGAGTTCTCTGCGTTTTGCGATCAGCACCCAGATCGTAAAGTCGTTGTATATGCAAACACCTCTACGGCTGTTAAAGCACGTGCAGATTGGATTGTAACTTCATCATGTGCACTTGAAATAGTAGAGCACCTCGATGAGCAAGGCGAAAAAATAATTTGGGGCCCAGATAAGCACCTTGGAAGTTATATTCAAAAAAATACCGGTGCTGATATGCTTATGTGGAATGGCGCATGTATTGTACATGACGAGTTTAAAACAAAAGCACTTAAAGACATGAAAGCGCTACACCCAGATGCAGGCGTTTTAGTTCATCCTGAGTCACCAGCAGAAATAGTTGCTCTTGCCGATTCGGTTGGATCTACGAGCCAATTAATCAAAGCAGCGCAAACAATGGACAATAAAAAGTTTATTGTAGCAACTGATCGCGGCATCTTTTATAAAATGCAGCAACTATGTCCAGATAAAGAGTTTTTTGCGGCTCCTACGGCAGGTGAGGGCGCTTCATGTAAAAGTTGCGCACATTGCCCTTGGATGGCAATGAATGGCTTAAAAGCGATTGAAGAAGCCCTCATAAGCCCTAAAGGCAAAGAAGTATTCGTTGATATGGATTTACGCGAAGGTGCTCTTAAATCCTTAAATCGCATGCTTGAGTTTACTGCGAGCATGGCTAAGTAACTTTTAAAGTATAAATTAAAAACGGTTAAGTCTTAGATTTAGCCGTTTTTTTGTGCCTATAGGTAAGTGTTGCTTGATTAGTAAGCATTTAAAGGCCCAAATTTAAAAATGCCTTGCACCTTAAGGGTCTATTTCATACTATAGCGCGCTGTTGCATTACACAATTGCAGCACCGTGGAGGGATGGCTGAGTGGCTGAAGGCGCACGCCTGGAAAGTGTGTTTAGGTTTATCCCTAACGAGGGTTCGAATCCCTCTCCCTCCACCATTATTCTTAGAGCCCAGTTATTAATATCGAAAGGTAACAATAACTGGGTTTTTTAATGCCTTCAGAATGACTAATTATTTACTAAGCAAAGTGTCGATAACAGGCCGACAAGTTCATGTTTTTCGATTGGTTTTGAAACGTAACCATCAAATAACTGCCTGTATATTTCTTTTTGTTCTGTAAAAACATTAGCAGTTAATGCAATAACAATTTGTTCGCTATTAAGCGCCTTAATTTTTTTACATGCCTGAAGACCATCCATTTTTGGCATTTGAATGTCCATAAAAATAATGTCTGGTTTGTGTAACTCGTATAATGAAATCGCTTCTAAACCATTGTTGGCAATAATAATGGTGGCTTTAGTTGGTTCAAGCATCGCAGCTGCAACAAGCTGATTTATTTTATTATCTTCAGCTAATAAAATAATTTTTCCAGATAGGTCAGGAAGCTCAATATTTTTGGTTGCTAATGTGCTGTCATCAACCTGCGCTTGTTTTAATGGTAAGTACACATAAAACTGACTCCCTGAACCTAACTGGCTTGTTACTTTAATTTCGCCATTCATCAGGCCTATTAATGATTTAGTGATGGGTAAGCCAAGGCCCGTACCACCATATTCACGCGTGGTTGATTGCTCAGCTTGTTCAAAGCGCTCAAACAATCGATCAATTGCTTGCTCAGAAATTCCAATCCCCGTGTCTGATATACAACAACATATTCTGCTTTCCTCAGTTAACCTAAAGGTTACTGTAACGCCACCTTGAGATGTAAACTTAATCGCGTTAGATATTAAGTTTAAAAATACCTGTCTGAGTCTAACTGGGTCGCCCACCCAATGCTTGTGCTCAATATCAATCACAAATTTAAGGTAAATGTTTTTATCTGTTGCTTGCACACCTAAGTCTGACTCTAAGTGATGAATAAGTTCAAAAAAGTCAAAAGGCTTATGCTCTAATGAAAGCTTGCCGGCCTCTATTTTAGAAAAATCAAGAATATCGTTAATAATGGTGGTGAGTGCTCGAGTTGAATATAGTGATTTTTTTAAATACTCTTTTGATTTTTCATTAAGCGGTTGTTCTTGTAATAGCTGTAATGTGCCAAGTATACCGTTCATCGGGGTTCGTATTTCGTGGCTCATATTTGCTAAAAACTCAGACTTAGCCTGCGATGCTTGCTCAGCAAGTTCTTTTGAGTGACCAAGGGCTTGCTCGTGGTCAATTTGTTCTGTTAAATCGTAAGCAATACCTAAGTAGCCAACGGTGTCTCCTTCGTTATTTAACAACGAAGTGACACTTAAATTAACTTGTATTTGCTCGCCTGTAGAAGAAATATATGTCCATTGATTAATATCTGGCTCTGTTGCTGTTGCTTTTAAGATAAAGACTTCAAAACCAGGGGGTACGGGTTTATTTAATTCAGCACTAAGTAGTTTAGCCTTTTTTATAATTTCTTCTTTTAAATGAAATATGCTTGGGTCTTTAATACCAATAACATCTTGCGCTTTGTAGCCTAATAACTTTTCTGAGGCGGGATTAAATAGAGTGATTAAGCCGTTTGTGTCGGTCGCTATAATTGAATAACTAGCACTGTTTAAAATACTTTGTTGGAGCATGCTCATATCGGCTATTTCTTGCGTACGTTGTTTAACTTCGCTTTCTAATTTTAAATTTGCTTGCTGTAATGCGAGTTTATTTTTTTTAGCCTGAAGTGTTTTTCTCTTAATTCTTTGGTTTCTTCTAAAAATAAACAATTGCATTAAAAAAACTACAAACATACAGCCAATAGTGGCGAAAGAGCCATTAACAATGGCTTGATACCGACTAGGGAGATGAAGGTTATAAATAAAGGCGTCTGAGGCATCAATGGTAATTTTCCACGTTCTACCCATTAATTTTATAATTTTAGTTAATTGATAATCGTTAGTTTTGCTTTTTATGCCATAACTAAAAAAATCAGTCTCAGTATCGTTATTGATATCACTTATCGTTAGTTGATTTTCATCAAGGTGTGAAAGTGAGTCTAAAATTTTATCAATTAACAACGGCGAATATGCCCAACCTAAAAGCTCATTAAGGCGCTGTTTTTTATTATCAGAAATAGTAATGGTTTTATATATTGGCACTAATATTAAAAAGCCTTGTTGCGAGAGTTTATTCGCTTGTACTAAAGTCAGTGGCGCCGTTAATTGGGTTGTATTATTTATGGCAGCATTTAGTGCTGCCTGTTTGCGCATGCTCTCAGATCCAATATCTAATCCAATTGCTTGTAAGTTTTTTTGCTCAGGAAAAATATATTGAATTATAAAATGCTCATCACTAGTCGCTACGAGTGTATTCAAATTAAATGTCTGATCGGGTCTATCGTTTTTTGCATCATTTAAAAATTTATTTAATTGCTCAACGCCAACTTTTTTTATATAGCCAATACCATTAGCTCCAGGGAATTCTTTAGCGTAGTTACGGCTCCCAGAGTAGTTAGTTATGGCTTGATAGTTTAAGTTATTTGCACCTATCCCATGTACAAAGCCCTTTAAACCAAATAGCCCATATTGATACAAATCGAGCCTACTGTTAATACCTGTAGAAAGCGATGATAGGCGGTTATCAAGCGCATTGTTTATTTTATTTTTTATGGCTTCTTGGTGTTTAATATGAGCAAAGTAGGTAAGTATAATGCCCGCAACTAATAAAATGACGTGAGGAAGCAGTGAGATTAATAACCCTTTATTAACCGGTCGTGCTTGAATCATTAATTAATCCTTTTTCATGAGTCGCAGTAAATGTGTTTCTATTTTAATAACGTGATAAATATAGCACCTATTATTCAAGACACAACTTTGTTATTAATTGGAATGTATATATTTTATAGAGGTTTAGAGTAGGGGGAGTCTAAAAAGTTGATTTTAAGCCTCAAGATAAAATTAAAGTGCATATAAATATAATAATTTATAAATTCTGCATCACTTTATAGATACCAACAAAAGTAGTAGCAAAAGGCGCTGGTTTTTGTGCTTATTGATTTTTAGAAGAAATTAGCTGCTCATAACTTTACTTAGGTAAGTTTAAATCAAGTAAAATTCAATTAATATCATGATGCTTTTTTAAATAAAATTAGCGACTTAGATACGAGTGAGCAAGAGGTAATCTTTACCAATTTTTACAATTCATCCGAAATAAAACAAACTATTACTATTTTATAATATAAAAATTAAAACATTATAAATTTATATTGTTCTATATTTACTAGCATGAAAGAAAGGTAATTACTTGAAATGTAATTACCCTATGACATGTTTGCCGTGTAGGCCAAAAAGCATACATATCCCTATGTGCTGCACAGTAACAAACTTAAAAAACAAGATAACGGAGATAACTATGGCTCACCGAGTATCTAAATTACTTGCGGCAACAGGCGCTGTATTAACATGTATTTCTATTCCTTCGTATGCTGCTGTTAATGGGCTGACAGAACAAGATGAATTTAATATAAAACTTAGATCAATTTATTTTGACCGTGACTACGATAACGACGCAAGTGACGATTCAACTTTTGCTCAAGGTATAGAGCTCAATTACACATCGGGTTATATAAACGATTTATTGAGTGTGGGTGTATCGACTTATACAGTAATGAATATTAACTCTACAGGTTCAGCCGCAGGTAATATTTTACCAGCAGGTAATGAGAGTGGTGGAGTAGACGATAGCTTTTCTAAATTTGGTCAATATTTTTTAGATTTTAAATTGGGCAAAAACGGTCACGTTAAAGTAGGTGGGCAAAAAACCAAAAGCATGCTTTTAAAAAGCTCAGGCAGCCGTGCTATTCCTAATACTTTTCGAGGTGTTTTTGGCGACTATAAAATCGGCAACACTAAATTATATGGTTACGTATACGACAAATGGAACCGTCGACATGATGAAAGATGGGAAGACTTTTCTACCGATCAATCGGCACCTGGCGCCATTAGCGTAATTTGGGGCATAGGTGCTACGCATAAAAAAGACGACATAACATTAGAGGCTGAATATTTAAATTCCCACAATTATCTAAGTAAAATGGGATTAAAAATCAGTTATGACATTAAACTTGAGCAAAGTAAGTTAACCCTTTCAACTGGCATATTTACCTCACAAGATGATGGCGATTTATTTGTAACAGGCGCAGAGGGCGGCGATTTAGATGATGAAGATGCACCTGGTGCTTTAACAGGTTTAACTAGAAGTGAAAACGATGGATTTGCCTATTACTTAGATGCTGATTGGAAAAAAGATATTTGGAGTGTAGGTGCGGCATTTACTAAGGTAAGTGATGCTTGGATTGAAGATAACTTTAGTGGCGATCATGGTACAAATCCATTTCCAACTCGCTCATTGATTGGTGCCGATTTAACAAATCAAAACGAGGCAACGTGGCAGGCACGTTTTGGCATTGATTTAAAAGCAGTATCGCCAGGTTTAACAACAAAGTTTTACTACACAAGCGGTAGCGATGCTGAAAACTCTGCGCTGGGTAAGTTAGCTGGCACAGCTGACGAAAAATATTGGGCTGTAGATACGCGCTATAAAGTTGAGAAAATAAAAGGCTTAAGTTTGCGCTGGTTATTTGTAGATTATACAACCGAAAAATCAGGCAGCGTTGATGGTGTTAAAGGCGACAGAGCCGACCACCGAGTTTATGTAGATTACACTATTAAATTTTGACATGACTTTTAATAAGCCAATGCAATTTTATACATTGGTTTTATTTCCTTTATTAACTACCACTATGATAAAACTAACAAATAGATAATAAAAATAAAGCTAATATATGTTTTCTCTTCAACAGTGGCAATCGCAGGGCCAATTCACTCATATTTCTGGCCATCAAATATTTACAAAAATAGCTGGTGATATAACTAAGCCTGCGCTGCTTTTAATACATGGCTTTCCAAGTGCTAGCTGGGATTGGGAAGGTATGTGGCAAACGCTTAGTGAACATTATTTTGTAATTACGCTCGATATGCTAGGTTTTGGTTTGTCAGATAAACCAATAAACGCTACTTATAAAATTACCGAACAAGCCGACTTATATACCCAATTTTTAAAAACGTTAAATATTAATGATGTACATATTTTAGCTCATGACTATGGCGATACAGTGGCTCAAGAGTTATTAGCAAGGCAAGTGGTTAGCCAAAGTGACTTTAAAATAAACAGCGTGTGTTTTTTAAATGGTGGTTTATTTCCTGAGGTGCATAAACCATTATTTATACAAAAGCTTTTACTTTCAAAGCTAGGTTGGATAGTGCCAAAATTAATGAATAAACAAAAATTTGCCAATAATTTAGTTACTATTTTTAGTAAAAGTACACCTCCTTCAAAACAAGTGGTAGACACACTTTGGGAGTTGCTAATTTATAAAGATGGTTTAGCGGTTATGCCTAAACTCATTAGTTATATAAAGCAGAGGCAGCAAAACAGAGAACGCTGGGTTGGTGCCATCATAAATAGCAATATACCACTTACGTTTATAGCAGGCGCAGAAGATCCCATCTCTGGTAAGCACATGATTGAGCATTATAAAAAGCTTATTACCAATGCGCGCGTACAAGAGTTTGTAGAGCTTGGGCATTATCCGCAAGTAGAAAATCCAGATGCAATTACGCAGGCTTACTTGGCATTTAGAAATTAACTATTAGTACAATTTAGATTTTTATAGAAGCTAAAATTTTAGCTATTTTTTCTTTTGATTCATAATTGATAGGCGCTAAAGGGCTTCTTACCGTTGCGTGTATTGGTAATCCCAAAAGGCTGAGTGCTTCTTTAATATTTGCATGAGGGCTGGTTACTGACTTTATTAGTGGTTTAGGACTACGAATTAAAATATTAAGCAGTGAGTTTTGCACACTTACTGAAATATTTAAATTATTAGCAATCGGCAATACAGATTTTAATACTGTACGACGTTTATTTATCTCTTTAGTGTTATTTAGATTTAAATCTTCAAAAAATGCAGCAGCCTGCATGGGTAAAATAGTTGCTATAGGACAAATTGCACCCGCAGCACCATGGGCAGCTATATGTTCGTACACCAAAGTTAATCCGCTAAAGTAACGAGTATCAGGCAATTTATTTAAAACGGTGCGCGCTGTTGCTAGATGTAATGAGCTATCTTTAATACCTATAATATTTTTAATACTTAGCAGTTTTATTAATTGTTGGTTTGAAAAATAATGCCCTGTAATCTGAGGGAAATAATAAAAAAGGATAGGTGAAGTTGAATGCTGCGCTATGTTCTTAATCGCTTTTAAGTAGTTTTCAAAGCTTGATTTATAGTAAGGAGTTAATAACAGTAATATATAACTCGAGTAATCTTTATAAGCAGTAATTTTTTCAATTGCTTGCGCGCTACTGTATGCGTTTACGCCTATGATAAGTGGCTTTTTATTTTGCACTTTATTGTAAGTGTACTGAACAATTTTAAGTTGTTCTTGATCAGAAAAATAAGGGAGTTCACCACCACTACCTAAAATTGTTAAGCCGTGTATATCTGTATCTAGGTAATAACCTAAACATTTATCAAACCCTTTAAAATCGATACTCTCATCTTCTAAAAGAGGAGTGTGGATCACTGGGTATATTCCATTTTTTATAGTCATATTGATATCCAACTAAATATTAGCTCCTAAAATTATTAGGAGCTAAGTGATTTTATATACTTAAATCAAGTAAGTTATAATCTTTAATCTCTTGTTTTGCCTGTTCATCCCAATCAAAGGTTTTATTGGCTTCAACAAAAGGTTGATATTGATAAGGTGTTTCGTCAGGGAAGTGCTGTTTTCTAGCATCTATTGCATAGCCAAGTACTTTTGATCTCTGCTCAATAAGTGACTCATCGTAAACTTTAGCTTCACAGTGCATTCCAGAGCCCATGACACCTAATACAGATGAACGTTTATGGAACCCAAAGTTAATAGTAACGCGAGGCTCAAATCCAGAGTTAGCGAAGGAACCATGCAAAAGCTGTCTATTACAAATAACAACATCACCGGGATTACAAATTAAAGGCACCATTCCAATTAAGCGCTCACTGCCTGCTTCTGCAACCATTTTTTTAATATCAACCCTACCAATCTTATGACTTTTAGGTAAAACCCACACACCATTTACAGCAGTACTGCCAAAAACTTGCGCCATAAAGTTAAAGCCGTGTATGTCTTGATCAAAATTTTCATTTTCCCAATGAGTATCACCATCTTGGTGCCATGAAACGGCAGCGCCTACGCCAGGATCTTTAATAAAAAGACATTCATGAAATGGGGCAAAATCCTTACCATTTATTGCCTCGGCCACTTTTAATAATTGAGGGTGCGCGTACGTTCTTAAGCATGACTCAGAAAACTGCAGTGAGCCAAGCAATACAAAAGGCGAAAACGCAGGCAGATCGTCAGCAGCTTCAGGTTCAAATAATTTTACTTGGTGTCGGCCATTAGCGATTGCGGTTCCGCCAAGTGGATCTCCAAGTGATTTTGACCAAATTAAATTAGGTGCTTGATTATCAGCACCTAACGCTGGTTTTCCATCTGCGGTTGTTTTTCCATACGGTTCTAAAGGGAAGGTTTTTTTTAATTGGGCTAGTTCTATTTCTATCTCGGCGAGCTCTTTTTTATCAATTACGTTTTCGAATATATAAAAGCCGTATTCTTGGTATTGGCTTTTAATGTTTTGTGCTAAATCACCATATTCATCAAACTCAATAGGGCCTCTATTATTCATAGCTAAAGCATTTTTTTCGCCATTAAGTAAATATTCTCGCATTTCATTGGCATTTTCACCGTAATGTGAGGCGCATGCATCAATCGATCTTGTTATACTTTTAGTCATAATGTGTCCTTAACGTATTCCACAGTTTTTATTACAAGTAAAACTTAACTTATAATAAAAACTGTGGTCAAGCTGTTTTTCTATGGAGAAAATAAATGGAGCAACTAAATATCGCTCGGGGTAATAAGAAAAGACAAGAAAACAAAGAGTTGAGAAAGGTTGATATACTAAAGCATGCCCGAAATCTTATTGCCTCTAAAGGCTTTGATGCGTTTACATTAAGCGAATTAGCCACTGTTGCAGGTGTTTCAATACCAACTATTCATAATTTATTTGGTAAAAAGCATGATATCTTCAAAGTGCTGGTCGAAGAAATGGTCATTCGCATTGAAAAAGTTATACTACAGCCCGACATGACAAACCCAATAGAAGCCGCTATTGCGTTTATAGATAACTTACTCGAATTATTTAAAAAAGATGAAGCGTTTTACCGAGCTGCGTTTGTTGCTGGTGAGCGTAGTAATTTATTTGAACATAAACAACCGACAGGCATTTTTAGTCAATCGCTAAAAATAGCAGAGCAGCTATGTATTTCAGCTAAAGAAAAAGGCTTTTTGAATGGTCTTGTTGATAGTAAATGGTTAGCAAAGCAGCTGTTTGGTTGTCAGCGACTAGCTCGCCAAGATTGGGTTAACGGGTATATTGATTTACAGCAGTACAAAAACCAAGTGCTGATAGGTATGTTTATTACTTTTAGTGCTGATGCAACAGATGAGTATAAAGTTGAATTGTTAAATAAAATTGATTCACTGACATAAACGTATAAAAATGCGGCCTACTTTACAGTGGCCGCGTTTTAAATTTAGTAATTAGGTTTAATATTTTTTCTTCGGTGCTCTTAATTGTTTTTCAAACTCATCTGAAAACAATATCGTGCCGTCGTCTTCCTCAGTAGGAAAGGCAGCAATAAGTAAATCATCCTCTTCAAGGCCTGGTGTCCAGCGACTAAACCAGTCTGCAAGTGGAATTGCTTTAGCGCTGCAGCCAGCCCATTCGCCAGTTGCCCATGCTTCTGCAAATTCACGAGTTGGCCAAACTGGCACACAGTCGTCATCTTCGTTGGCAAGCATAACGCAGCCATCATCATCGTTTAAAATCCATACTTGCTTGAACTGTTGTACGGTTTCGAACATATAGGCTAGGCGTTTTTTTGCCCCAAGCCCTAAAATTACTGCTTGTTCTTCGCTTAAATTTGGCGTTGTCATAATTAGCTCACTCTTAATTACTATATCTAAATTATATGCACACAAGTATATCGAGTTATATGACAGAGTGTTGAAAAGTTGCTATTTAATTTCAGCAATGCAGATCTAATTTGTATATTGAACAGTATAAGTCACAACTAATTTGAGCGATCATTCAAAATAAGCTTGAATGTTTGTAAAAAGGCCACATTGTAGTAAGCATATACTTAATGAAGGATTGAAAAATGACTACTGATCTACTTGCTCCGTTTAAACTAAATAATACGATTGAGCTTAAAAATCGCGTACTTATGGCACCATTAACGCGTTGTATGGCTGACGATAACTTAGTGCCAACACAAGATATGGTTGAATATTATGCTCGCCGTGCCGAAACCGGTTTAATTATTAGCGAAGCAACTATTATTCGTCCAGATGCGCAAGGTTACCCAAATACACCGGGTTTATTTACCAGTGAGCAAATTCAAGGTTGGAAAAAAGTAACAGACGCAGTGCACGCTAATGGCGGCAAAATGTTTGCACAGCTTTGGCATGTTGGCCGTGTTGCACATCCTCACTTTTTTGATGGCGATGTACTGGCACCGTCGGCAATTGGCGTTGAAGGCTCTGTGCCTCGTATGCGTGAGCTTACATATATCACACCAAAAGCAGCGACTATAGATGACATTAAGGGCCTTGTAGCTGATTACGCAAAGGCGGCAGAAAATGCGATTGAAGCGGGTTTTGACGGGGTAGAAATTCACGGTGCTAACGGGTATTTGATTGACCAGTTTTTACATTACGCTGCAAATACACGCAGCGACGAATACGGTCAAACGCCTGAAAATATGTCGCGTTTTGCACTAGAAGTAACCGATGCAGTTATCGCCGCTGTAGGTAATGAGCGTACTGCTTTACGTGTTACACCGGGTGCTTATTTTAATATGAGCGAAGATAGCCGTGATAAAGCGGTATTCGATTACTTATTACCAGAGCTTGAGAAGAGAGATTTAGCATACTTACACGGCGGTATTTTTGACGACAGTACAACGTTTGAATCGCTTGAAGGTAAAACGACGTCTGAATTTTTACGTGCAGGCTACAAAGGTACATTAGTAGGCGTAGGCAGCTATAGTTTTGAGTCAGCAAAAGAGGCAATTAACGATGCTAAGTTTGATTTAATCGCTATTGGTCGCCCACTTATCGCAAACCCAGATTACATTAGCAAAATTGCAAACGGTGAAGAACTAGTACCATACAGCGATGAAATGCTAGCTGAATTAAAGTAACAGCTAAATATTATATTTAGTGATTAAGGCACCTTAAGCTAAACCTTTGGGTGTCTTTTTTTGTACATATTCCCGCCATAAATCTTCCATATTTGTTTAACCTTTATGTAAATAAAGTTCATCCTCGTTGTCATATTTAAAATTCATACTGTCCGCGTTTTCATATTTCATAATTAAAACTAAACGGGACAACAATGTACGCTTTAAAAAACAAATCGCTATTGAGCATGGCTATTGCCATGGCTGTATCAACATCTACTTATGCTAACGACAACACCATAGAAGAAGTAACCGTGGTTGCTAAACCAACGAGCTACGCTAACAATGTTATTGAGCCTGCAATGCTTGAGCAACAAAGTTCGGTATCGAGCATATTATCGGTTATTGATAATTTACCAGGGATTAGCATAAACGAAGGTGATGCATTTGGTGGCGACGATTGGTCTACTACAATTACTATGCGTGGTTTTAGTATTGATGGGAACCAACAACAATTAGGAATGACCGTTGATGGCATTCCCAATGGTGGCTCTAATTACGGCGGTGGTGCTAAAGCTAACCGTTACTTGGAGAGCGAAAATTTAGCAACGGTAGAAGTAGGTCAAGGTACCTCTGATATTAAGTCGGCTTCACTTGAAGCACTAGGCGGGACATTTAACTTTGTAAGTAAAGACCCAAGCCTTGAAAAAGGCACTACCTTTGCTTATACATCAGGCAGCCACGATGCCACGCGTTATTATATTAAACACGAAACAGGCACTGTTTTTAATAACACACAAGCGTACGTAAGTTACTCGCAAACAGATACAAGCCGCTGGATTGGTTCAGGCAGTAATGGGGGTAAAGACAACCAACACGCAGAGCTTAAGTTTGTATCTAATTTTGACGATTTAACACTTACTGGTCGTTTATCTTACGATGATGTAAGCGAGACAAACTATAACAGCGTAAGCCTTGAGCAGTTTGAACAAACACCCGATTGGGATCAGCTAACATGGAATTGGACAGGAGTTCCGCATTTTGACCAAATGTTTGCAGAAGGTTGGGGAACGCTTCGTGAAAATACCTTAGGCTATTTAAAATTTGAATACGCGATTTCGCCAGCTTCATTATTAACTGTTAGCCCTTATTATCATAAAAATTCAGGTCGCGGCGATTGGATCCCACCTTATTTAACAACGCCTGTTGATGAAAATGGCGACCCAACAACCGAGGGTGGCACTAATGCAGGCTCTTATGGTTTTGCTGATAGTGAAGGCAACCCGCTTGCACCCAATGCCGATTGTACGCAAAGTTTGAGCTGGCCATGGGAGTCGGGTCCTGGTTTAAATCCTGCGTGTTACGATGCAACAGCAACGCCGGTTATGTCTTACCGCCATACGCATTACAACAAAGATCGTTTAGGTGTAACGGCAAATTACCAAGCTACATTTGGTGATCACGATATAGAAGCGGGCTTTTGGTATGAGCAAAGCGAGCGTGATGAATCGCGTGATTGGCACAAAGTAATTGATGCGCGTATTTATCATCACTTTGATAGCACGCCTTACTGGACACAATACAAAAACACTTTTGATACCGATACATTCAAATGGTACCTACAAGACTCAATTAATTTTGGTGACTTAACATTAAATATTGGTGCAAAACAATATTTAGTTGAATTACAAAAGTACGACCACTTTGCTAACGAAAGATCAGATAAAGTAGATAGCGACTCAGACGTGTTATTTAGTGGTGGTGTATTGTATCAGCTAAATAACAGCACAGAATTATTTGCTAGTTACAGCGAGAATTTTTCCGCAATAAAAGACGGTGTGCTTGAGCGAGATAGCTCAACACTTACAAACATAGAGCCAGAAACTGCCGACAACATCGACTTTGGTGTACGTTACCAAGCCGACAGATTAACCCTTACAGCAACGGCTTACAGTGTTAAGTTTGATAACCGCATTACCTTTATTGCCCCTGGTAGTGGCACAGATGGGATTGATTACACCATTGGTACAAATGGCTCGTACGTAAATGTAGGGGGTATTGACTCAAATGGGCTTGAGCTTGCAGCAAGCTATATGTTAACACCAAGCTGGAGCGTGTACTCGTCGTATACTAATAGTAGTTCTGAGTATTCATCCGATGATCCAAATGCATACGATTCACAGGGTGTAATATTAAAAGATGAAAGTGGTAATGAGGTAGCACCGAGCTTTAGAAAAGGCGACAGCATAATCGATTCATCAGAGGATTTATTTGTGGTATCTACCGATTACTTTAGCGATGGCTTTCGTGTTGGTTTATCGGCTAAATACACCGGTGAGCGCTTAGGTGCATGGCAAGACGAAGACACTCGCACGCGTAATAAAGTAGACGGCTACACCGTACTTGATTTTAATGCAGGTTATTCAACTGACGTAGATGCAGGTCCGTTTAAAGCCATTGACGTATCGTTTGTTGTTTATAACGTTACTGACAAAAGCTACTTAGCAGGTGGTACCGGTAACGGCGCTACTTACTACATTGGTGCGCCTCGCACCGCAGCAGTTACATTTACCGCTGATTTTTAATTAAGTTTTAGTAATTGAATTAAAATAAAGCCCATCATTGATGGGCTTTATTATATCAAAGGGCGCAAAACGCGATGAAAACGATTTTAAAAGTAACACTATTTAGCTTAAGTGTATTAGCGAGTAACTTTGCAACAGCTGCGCAAAATGTAGTGCTGGTAACGCTTGATGGAGTACGCTGGCAAGAAGTATTTAATGGGGCTGATAATAGCTTAATTAATAATACTGATTTTGTTAAAAAGCCAGAGCAATTAAAGACCCAGTTTTGGGCAAAAACAGCAAATGAGCGCCAGCAATTACTAATGCCTTTTTTAACGCAAGTAGTGGCTAAAAAAGGCATTATAATTGGCGATAGAGCTAACGGCTCTACTATGTCGGTAAGTAACCCGTGGTATTTTTCATACCCTGGTTATAACGAAATACTCACCGGTGAAGTTGACGAAAATATAAATAGTAATAACAAAGTGCTCAACCCAAATAAAACTATTTTAGAGCGTTTAGATAAGTTACCTGGGTTTAAAGGTAGCACAGCCTTATTTGGCAGTTGGGATGTATTTCCATACATTGTAAATACTAAGCGCAGTAACGTGTATGTAAATGCAGGTTTTATGTCAATTGAAGAGAATTTATTCACAGATGCGCCACTGTTAAATGCGCTACAAAACGAAATCCCCAGTCCTTGGTATAACGTACGACTAGACAGTTTTACATATCGCTTTGCTAAAGCGTATATGTTGGCTAAAAAGCCTAAGTTGTTAGTGATAAGCTTAGGCGAAACTGATGACTTTGCGCATGATGGTCATTACGATCAATACCTTAAATCGGCAAGGCAAAGTGACGCGTTTATAAAAGACTTATGGGCAACCATTCAAACTACAGCGGGTTATAAAAATAACACCACGCTAATTATTACCACTGATCACGGCCGTGGCAATAATGCCAACGATTGGCAACATCACAGCTCTAAACGTGCACTTGCTGAACTAGAGTTAGGTGAAAATACCTACCCAGAAGGAATTGTCGGCTCTGAACATATTTGGCTTGCAGCCATTGGCCCCGCAATAAAAGGTAGTGGCTTAATTAAAACTAAAAATGAGCTTAAACAAGCGCAAATAGCGGCGACCGTTTTAAAGGCGCTTGGGCAGAACCCAAATGAAATTAATTCAAATATGGCGCCTGCTATTAGCGAGATTTTAAAATGAAGAACCTATTAAAACCATTGACCCTATCTGCCTTGGTGTTGAGTTTGGTTATTAGTACAAGTGTTACTGCCGCGCCATCTAAAATCCTATTTGGTTCGTGTGGGCATCAAGATAAAAACATACCCATATTTAATGCAATTAACAAAGAGCATGGGGATTTGTTTATATTTTTGGGTGACAATATCTACGGCGATACCAACGATATGGATATACTTGCCGATAAGTACCAACGTTTAGGGGCAAAGCCTGGTTTTAAAACGTTAAAAGCGCAAACGCCTATTATTGCTATGTGGGATGACCACGATTATGGCCAAAACGATGCAGGTAGAGAGTATCCGCACAAAGAGCTATCACGTCAAATTATGCTTAATTTTTGGGATGAACCTGTAAACTCAGCGCGTCGCACTCGCCCTGATGGAATTTATACCTCGTACATGTATGGTGAAAATGAGCAAACCATACAAGTAATAATGCCTGATTTACGTTGGAATCGTGATGCGCTAAACCATGTAAGCGAGCTTGAATACTACACTAAACGTAAGTTAAATAACCAAGGCCCGTATAGTCCTAGTGAAGTGAAGGGCGCATCAATGCTAGGTGAAGCCCAGTGGCAATGGCTTGAACAAGAGCTTAAAAAGCCTGCTGCAATAAAATTGATTGCCTCAAGCTTACAGCTTTTACCTGACTTTACAGGTTGGGAGTCATGAGCAAACTTTCCTGAAGATAGAAACCGTTTATTTGCATTGATTAAAAAGCATAAGGTAAATGGGGTAGTGATCATCAGCGGCGATACGCACTGGGGTGAAATATCAAAGTATCAGCAAAACCTTGATTACCCATTGATTGAGATGACCAGCTCAGGCTTAACTGAAAAATGGAAAGACGTAAGCCCTAACAAGCACCGAGTAGGGAATTTTACTCATAACGTAAATTACGGTGATTTAAGCATAGACTGGCAGCAAACTGATCCCACTATTTCACTTAAATTAAAAGGCATTGATGGCCAAGTAATAATGCAAAGTGACTTTAGTTTATCAAGTATTAGCCCTTATAAATAACATTACTCTATAAACAAAAACGCACAGTGATCAAAATTAATGCTGTGCGTTTAAATTACTTGCTAACTCTCTGATTTATTAATATCAATTACTTGTTTGCGCTACCCCTAATATTGAAAATATCTTACACTGGTTTTATCTCAAGCAAGGTCAGTGCTATATGCTAAATATTATTCAATCAAACCGGATGGAAGCCCTGCAAGCGCAGTTCCACCAGCTGTTAAAAATAAACCCATTGCAAAGTCCGTTCGATAAAGAAGTAGTGCTAGTGCAATCGCCGGGTATGTCGCAGTGGTTAAAAATAGGTTTGAGCGAAAATTTAGGGGTTGCAGCGCAGGTAGATTTTCCGCTGCCGTCGAGCTTTATTTGGCAGTTGTATCAGCAATTACTGCCAAATGTCCCTAAAGAGTCGGCATTTAATAAGCCCAACCTTGCTTGGAAACTGTTTGCAATTTTACCAACCTGCATTGATGAACCGCTTTATTTGCCGCTAAAAACCTATTTAGAGGGCGATATTGACGGGCAAAAAACCTTTGCGCTGTGCGAAAAAATAGCCGATGTGTACGACCAATATTTAATGTACCGACCGCACTGGATAGCCACATGGGATAGCGGCAAAGATGAGCTTGATGACGTAGATGTAGCCATTGCCCCATGGCAACCTGATTTATGGCGACGCATTGTAAAACTAAGCCAAGACCTTGGGCAAAGCCAATTTCATCGCGCTAATATGCAAGGGCAGCTACTTGCAGCACTTGAGACCATGGACAATAGCTTACTGCCACAACGCATTAGTTTATTTGGTATATCGGCGATTGCCAGCTCCCAGCTTGAGGTGTTTGAAGCGCTGAGTAAAAAAACCGAGGTTATATTATTCTTTTTTAACCCAAGTGAGCACTACTGGGGCGATATCATAGATGAAAAAACAGCAGCTAAAATAAGCGCTAAATACGCCAAAATGCCGCTGGTGGAAGCGCAACAAAAAAAACAAACCAATCCAGATGAAGAATACTACTTTATTGGTAATCCGTTGTTATCGTCGTGGGGTAAATTAGGCCGCGACTATTTTGAACAACTTGTACAGTTAGATGCCCGTTGGATTGATGGTTTTATTGATGTGTTTGACGACACCTTACTAGGGCAAGTACAAAGTGAGATTTATCAACTTGCGTTTAAGGGGGAGTCTCTTACCGATAACAAAGAGTGGTTTATAAACGACGAAGGTAAATTACCAATCAGCGCAACCGACACCAGCATTATGCTCAGCGATTGCCATACACCGCTTAGAGAAGTTGAGCGCTTGCACGACTACTTACTTAACTTATTTAATCAAAACCCAACGCTTACCCCCAAAGACATAATTGTCATGATGCCCGATGTAGGCACTTACAGCCCTTATATTGAAGCCGTATTTGGCGGGGCACAAGGCAGCCGCTTTATTCCTTACGCATTGGCCGATTTAGCCATAGAGCAAGAAAAGCCTGTCCTTAGTTCATTTGCGAGTTTAGCTAACTTACCGTTTTCGCGCTTTGGTGTATCGGATATTCTCGATTTATTACAAGTGACGCAAATAGCCGAAAAATTTGGGCTTGAAGCACACGAATACGAGCAAATTCAATACTGGCTTGAACGTGTAGGTGTTAAATGGGGTATAAACGCAGCGCATAAAAGCAGCTTTGATTTACCCGCTATCGATTTAAATACCTGGCAACATGGGCTCAACCGTTTACTGCTTGGTATAGCCATGCGCGACGAGCAATGCCCGTTTAACGGTATTTACAGCGCTGATGAAGTAGAAGGCATGGCGCTTGATACTCTCAATAAGCTCGTGCACTTTATTGATGTACTGCAAAGCTTTAAAGAGCAGCTAACGCCTGATGACACGCTCACTAATAAAGCGCATATTTTAAGCGAGCTATTAAACGCTATATACGAAAGTGAAAGCGACGACAGCTGGGATTTATTAGTACTTCAAAACGTGCTCGAAGAGTTACAAAAACACCACGACAACGGCGATTACAGTAAAGCGGTTTCGCAGCGTATTGTTAGTTACTTAGTTAAACAAGGCATTCAAGAAAAAGGCGTAGGGCAGCGGTTTTTAGTTGGGCAAGTCAATTTTTGTACGCTTATGCCCATGCGCGCCGTGCCATTTAAAGTGGTATGTATGCTGGGGTTAAACGATGCCGACTACCCACGTAACGTACAACCTATTGGTTTTGACTTAGTGCCTTATTCTAAAAAGCAAAAAGGTGACCGATCACGTAAATTAGATGACCGCTACTTATTTTTAGAAGCGCTATTGAGTGCCCGCGACAACTTATACATGAGTTACATTGGTCGCTCGTGTTTTGATAACCAACCGCGCATGCCATCAACGCTTGTAAGTGAGCTGTTAGAATATATTGGGCGTAGTTTTGTATTAAACGAAAAGAGTGAAAAAACGCTGCCCGCATGTCTAATTCATCAGCAGCATTTACAGCCCTTTAATAGCCATTACTATTTAGCCGATGAGCAAACCAATACTGTGCTGAGCAACCACAGTTACAATCCAATTTGGCTACCAAGTGAGTCAATTAAACCAGAGCCGGTTATTGCGCTTGATGTGACTGTGCCAGATCAGCTAGATCTCGATGTGTTTATTAGAAGTGTGTGCAGCGCACAAGAGAGCTTTTATCAACAAACATTAGGTTTACGCCTGCCACAATTTAACGAAGTAGCAAAAGACGAAGAACCCTTTAGCCTAGATGCGCTGCGCCGTTATTTTTACCTTGATGAAATACTTAAAGCCAATATAAACGAGCAACCACTAAGTACCGAACAAATACTGCAGCGAGGTGAGTTACCTCAAGCCAATGTAGGCAGCCTCATATTTGAGAGTATGGAGCACCGAGTTGATGCGCTTGCAGGTCAAGTTAAAGAGCACATTAAAGGCGGGAAAAGTGAGCCGATAGAAGTTTTGCTTACCATTGAAGGCACCAAAATAGAGGGCTGGCTCAATCATGTGTATTTGCAAAAACAAGTGTTTTATCGCAGTGCGAGTATTAAAGCGAAAGATTTAATTAAAGGCTTTATCTATCACCTCGCAGCGCAAAGTATGGATCAACAAATAGAAACATTGTTACTTGGGCTTGATAAGCAGATTACCTTCGCGCCAATTAATAAAGCTGATGCCGATGCACTATTAGCCGATTGGTTTGAGTTATACAAAGCGCTGCGCGCAGAGCCTGTGCCATTTTTTCCGGTAAGTGGTTATGAATACGTTAAAAGCGGCGGCGATATAACAAAAGCAATGAGCAAATTTAGCCCGCAATACATAGGGCGAGGCGAGGGCGAAAATCCGTATATTCGCTTAACGGTGCAATCGCTAAACGACTGCCAAGAAGAATTTATAAAATGGAGTGATAAATTGCTCACGCCTTTATTTGAACACGCAAAGGAGAGTGACCATGCAAGCGCTTAATCCTCTTACTATGCCGCTCATTGGTCAAAGTTTAATAGAAGCCAGTGCGGGTACTGGTAAAACTTATACCATTACGGGGCTGTATTTACGTTACTTACTAGGTATGCAAATAGAAGGTGAGTTAAATACGCCGCTCAGTGTTGAGCAAATTTTGGTAGTAACCTTTACCGACGCTGCCACTCAAGAAATTAAAGACCGCGTACGTAGCCGAATTATTGCTGCGCGCGACGCATTGCTTGGGCAAGACCCAAACGACGAACTCATTGAAGGCGTAATTGCCAAAATTGATGATAAGCACCGCGCGTTTGATTTACTCGATGCAGCTGCTAAATCAATGGACGAAGCCGCTATTTTTACTATTCATGGCTTTTGTCAGCGGATGCTAAAGCAACATGCGTTTGAGTCGGGTGTGGCGTTTAATCTCGAATTTATTTTAGATGAGCGCGACATATTACTCGAAACTATTAAAGATTTTTGGCGTGCGTTTGTATACCCACTTAATAAAGAACGCACCGATGCTATTTTAGATGTATTTGCCGCACCAGAGTCTTTATTTGCTCAAGTGGCGAGCATTTTAAACAAAGCTAATGCGCACATTACACCACAAATAAATTTAGATGATGTATGGAAAGCCCGTGACGAGTACATAACCCGTGTGCCTGCATTTAAAAAAGCGGTGTTAGAGCAAGAGTTTATCGGTGCTATTAAAGGCTCGGGTTTAAGCGGGTCCAAAACGCCAGCACGAAAAGGCAGCCTTGGTACGCTTGAAGCATTTTGTTTAGGCGGCGATTTGTTTTTTGAATTTGGCACTAGCAAGTATTCGTTTGAAGTGTGGAGTACAGAAAACTTAAGCGATGCAGGCAACTATAAAAAGAATCAGCCATTATTTGTGCATCCATTACTGAGTCAGTTTGACGAGCTTGCCGCCCTTAATAACACCATAAACCAAGGGCTCAAAATAGCGGTTGTACAACATGCAGCACGCTGGGTAAAAGCCGCAATAGTTAAGCGCAAGCAAGAGCAAAGCGTTATCACCCCAGATGACTTATTGACCAATTTACACAGTGCGCTTAATAACGAGCAAGGCGACGTACTAGCGCAAAAAATTGCGCAGTTATTTCCGGTTGCCATGATTGATGAATTCCAAGATACCGATCCGATTCAGTACGGTATTTTTAGTAAAATTTATGGGCAACAAAATACCACGCTTGCCATGATAGGCGACCCTAAACAAGCTATTTATGGCTTTAGGGGCGCAGATATTTTTACGTATATTGGCGCAAAAGAAGCTGTACAGACTGAACAGCAATTTACGCTGGGGACTAACTTTCGCTCAAGCACCGATATAGTCAATAGCGTTAATAGTTTATTTGGCAAACACGCTAACAGCTTTATTTATAACGATGCCATACCGTTTAACGCAGTAGCTGCTAAAGGTAAAAAAGCGGAAGACTCTTTTTTAATTGATGGCAAAGCCGCGACCGCATTCGAATTTAATGTATTTGTGGATGAAGCCGCCGATGAAAAGAACAAACCAACTAACAAAGGTGTAGGGCAAGCGCATTTAGCCACTCACTTTGCTAATAAAATAGTCACCCTGCTTGAAAAAGCAAAACAGGGGGATGCGTGCATTGGCAGTAACCCTGTAAGCGCTGCCGATATTTGTATATTAGTGCGCGACCGTGTTGAAGCGCAAATAATGAAAAAAGCGCTAGATGATGCCAAAATTGCCAGCGTGTATTTATCGCGCGAGAGCGTTTTTAGCCAAGAGCTTAGCCATCACCTACTTAACTTTTTAACGGCGCTGCATGGTCAATATGACGAGTCATTGCTGCGCGGTGTTTTAGCGGGTCCACTATTTTGTTTAAGTTATAACGAAATACATGCACTCGCCGATGATGAAAATAAATGGCAAGACTACTTAAACTTTTTTGCACAACTTAGCCACATTTGGAACAAGCAAGGCGCTATGGCAATGCTTGAGCGTTTAATGAGCCATAACCAGCTTAGCGCTAAATGGCAAGGGCTGGGATATAACGTTGAGCGTTGGCTGACAGACTTTAGGCACTTGGGCGAAATACTTCAGCAAAAACAAATAGAGCTTGAAGGCACGCTGCGTTTACTGCGATGGTTTGCACAAAAGGTAAGCCAACAAGACGGTGAAACAGTACAGGTACGCCTAGAAAGTGACGCCAACTTAGTTAAAATTGTCACTATGCATGCCTCAAAGGGGCTTGAATACCCTTTGGTATTTATGCCGTTTGCCAGTGGCTATCGCGAAACTAAAGAAGCGCTTTATCATAATAATGGCAAGCTAGTTTACGATTTAAGTAAAGACGAAGATGCCCTTCAAAAAGCAGAACAAGAACGCCTAGCTGAAGATTTACGCCTGCTTTATGTAGCACTTACTCGCGCCGTACATTTTTGTGCGCTTGGTGTTTATAACATAGGGCAAGGACAAAGTAGCCGCTTGGCTATGCAAAGTAGTGCACTTGGGCATGTTTTATTTGCAGGGCTTGAACTTGCCAGTAGCCAAACATGGCGCACGCATTTAAGTGAGTTTTGCGACGCTAACAGCGCGATGAGCTATCAGCAATTTACCTCACAAACATTATTAGAGCAGGGGACACTTTGTTTTAATAACAGTGAAAGTGTGCAGCAAACGTTAAGTGTTAATAAAGTAACGGCAAATATTGAGCGTAACTGGCGAGCAACCAGCTTTAGTGCGTTGAGCTTTAAAAAGCACAGCGACCAATTAGCCCCAGGGCGAAGTGATGAAGATCACGAAAAAGACGAGTTTGCAGTGCAAGAGGACGAAATACCATCACCTTATAGTTTTCCTAAAGGGGCAAAGCCTGGTAGCTGTTTACACGAAATATTTGAACAAATAGATTTTACTAGCCCAATAGTTCATCCAACTAATACTGAGCAAAACTTATCTGAAGTAGTTAAGCGCAGCCTTGAAAAATACCACATAGGTGAGCAATGGCGAGAAGTGGCTGAAAAGTGGGTACTTGATGTTCTTGCGTGTCCCCTAGATAACAGCTCTTTAGAAAACGGGCTTGTTTCATTGGGTGTGCTTACACCCAAAGATTGCCTAGTCGAAATGGAATTTAATTTACCTCTTGAGAGCTTAAGTGCACCTAAGCTAAACGAAATGCTAATTAAACATTTTGGCTTTACACAAAGTAAGCTTGAATTTTCACACGTAAAGGGATTATTAAAAGGCTTTGTCGATTTAATATTTTGCTACCAAGGTAAATATTATATTTTAGATTATAAGTCTAATTATTTAGGTAGCACGCCAGCTGATTACGAGAGCGACATGCTTGAGCAAGCGATGAGCAGTCATCAGTATCATTTACAGTATTTAATTTACACCGTAGCACTGCATCGTTTATTAAAACAACGCATAGCTGATTACTCAATAGAAACCCATTTAGGCGGCGTGTATTACACATTTTTACGAGGAATGCCGGCAGGGCAAGGCGTGTACTTTAAAAAGCTAACTGAAGAACAAGTGATTATTTTAGATGGCTTATTTAGCCAAGGAGCCATGCTATGAGCGATTTAAATGAGCAACCTGGCTTGTTTGACGATATAGACGAGACACTTAATAATGAAGCAGCAGAGCCTCTTACTTCAAAAAATGTAGCACAAGATGCCCCATTAGAGGACATTGTGTTAAATAATACGATTATCGAAGTCCCGTTACTTGAGTATTTATTAGCACAAAACCGACTACGTGTAGTTGATGTTAAACTCGCAGAGTTACTGTGTGCTAATAACAAAGAGCAACCTCATAATGAGCTGTTTTATATTATTTTATTGCTTTGCTTATCGCAGCAAAGTCAGCATAGCTGCCTAACCTTGAATGAGGTTGACTGGAGCAATCCTTTTAACTTGCGCAACAGTGACTTTAATAAACTAGATGGCAATGTACCCAGTACGCTAAGCCCGTTTGGTGATGACTTTAACGTGCACACAGCGCTTAGTTATTTACAAAGCCATGAAAGCGTAGGCGAAAGTAAACCACTGCAACTGTTTAACGAGCGACTTTATTTTGCGCGCCTTGCCGGTTATGAGCAAACACTCGCAGATAGACTATTAAGCATGAGCGAGCGAAAGCTCAATATTAACAACAAAGTATTGGCAGAACTTTTAAATACCTATTTTCCTGCTGATTCTGCAATTGAAACTGATTGGCAAAAAGTGGCGTGTGCGATTGCTGCCACCAAAGGCTTTAGCGTGATCACGGGTGGCCCTGGCACAGGTAAAACCACCACAGTGACTAAGTTGTTGGCTATTTTGCAGTCACTTTATAAAACCGCGCCGCTTAGCATTAAGCTGGTGGCACCTACAGGTAAAGCCGCTGCACGTTTAAGTGAGTCTATTTTAGGCGCTAAAAATAAGCTCACAACGATTCCTGATGATATAAAAACGCTGATACCGCAAAGCGCTCAGACTATTCATCGCTTATTGGGCGTAAAACCGTTTACTAATAAATTCAGACATAACAAAAGCAATCCGCTGCATTTAGATGTGCTGATTATTGACGAAGCCAGTATGGTCGATTTATCGCTGATGGCTAAATTAATAGAAGCATTGCCTACGCACGCGAGATTAATACTCCTAGGTGATAAAGATCAGCTTGCCTCGGTAGATACCGGCAGCGTAATGAGTGATTTATGCCAAGGTTTAACACTTGGGCAAACGCCACGCTACTCGCAAGCACGCTGTGATGAGCTAAATAGCTTATGTTTTAATAATGAGCCTAAGCTCGTAGCGCAAAGTACGAGTGAATTTAAACTCGCAGATTGCGTTGCCTTTTTACAGCACAGTTATCGATTTGATGCACAAAGCGGCATTGGTCAACTCGCACTTGCGGTAAACACAAATAACACCGGTATTTTAAACTACGTTGAGCAAGAAAGTACTGAAGGGCGTTTTAACGATGTAATTTTAGATTACGACTTTATAGCAAAACCAATTGAAAAGCTTGTTAAAAGTGCAGCAAGTCATTATGCAAAATACCTTAACTTAATTGCCCAAGGTGCAGATGTTGCACAGGTGCACGCTGCTTTTGCGAGTTATCAGCTTTTAGCTGCGGTACGAGAGGGCGATTACGGCGTGCATAGCTTAAATCAGCGAATAGAGCGCGTATTGCAACAGCAAGGTTTAATAACAGTTAGCCCTAATACTCACCACTACACGGGTATGCCTATTATGGTGAGCCAAAACGATTATCAACTTAAGTTATTTAACGGTGATATTGGTATTTTAATGCCCGATGAAAGTAATCAACTCAAAGCCATATTTATCGACGAGCAAGGTAACCAGCGAGCATTTTCGCCTGCACGCTTGCCGGCGCACGATAAAGTATACGTAATGACTATTCATAAGTCACAAGGCTCAGAATTTAGCTACACCGCTATGGTACTGCCACCGCTAAAACAAGCGCGCATGGGTATTAACAGGCAATTAGTGTATACGGGAATAACCCGCGCTAAAAATAAGTTTGAGCTGGTGGCTGACAAAAAAGTACTGCAACTTGCAATGAATAAAAGCGTATCAAGAGCATCTGGTTTATATGAAAGGTTACAATTTTAAGCTTAGTTAGTATTTTTGGTTAATAATTTAGCTTCAAACTGCTTGTTATTTATCGCGTTATTATAAATGTCTTCTATACTAAAGTTAATTTTATATTGAATGTATTAGTAAGGATATTAATGTTTTTTTCTAAAAATAAGCAAAATGAAATAGCCTCTTTAAAAGCAGAACTCTATCCGTTACAACAAGTGTGGGAAGGGCTTTACCGAGAGATGTTAGTACTGAACATTCTCTATGATGGCAGAATTTCGCACGCCAATAATAAGTTTTTAGAAAACCTAGGCTACAGTGAAGATGATCTAACTAATAATTCTTTTGACGATTTTATTACAGATTCGTCTCGTCAATCTTCAGAATTTAAAAGCCTACAGCAAGCTATTAAAAAAGAAGGGCATTGGGGCGGTGCATTGCAAGTTATGCGCAGCGATGGTAAAGCTGAATGGTTACGTTTAATAGTACATCCAGTAAAAGGGGAGCAAGATCAGTTGCTCTATTTTTCTATATTCGGGAGTGTACTTACAAAAACAATTACGGCTTCTCGCGAGCAAAGCGATACTATTAAAGCGATATATCGCTCTATGGCGGTAATTGAATTTGATTTAGAAGGCCATGTTTTAAAAGCAAATGAGCAGTTCTTATCAGCAATGGGTTATCAAGAAAGTGAATTAATAGGAAAACACCATCGCACATTTTGTGAAGCTTCAGAATATAATTCCCAAGAGTATCAACAGTTTTGGGCTAAATTAAGAGAAGGGCAGTTTATAGCGGAGCGCTTTAAGCGTGTTGATAAATATGGCAATGTTGTATGGTTAGAAGCGTCATATAACCCAATTTCAAATGACGCGAATGAGCTTTATAAAGTAATGAAGTTTGCAACAGTTATTACAGAGCAAGTAAATCAAGAAATTGCGATATCTCAGGCTGCCGAAATTGCTTATAGCACCTCAACCCAAACTGATAAAAAAGCAGAGCAAGGCGCGAGCGTTATACAAGATACAGTTGCAGTAATGACCGAGCTGGCTATTAACATGGAGCAAGCTGCTAGTGAAATTTCAGCGCTTGATCAGCAGTCGCAACAAATATCGAGTATTGTACAAAGTATTAGTAGTATTGCAGAGCAAACCAATTTATTAGCACTAAATGCCGCAATTGAAGCGGCTAGAGCTGGCGAGCAAGGTCGAGGCTTTGCTGTTGTTGCAGACGAGGTTCGATTGCTTGCATCGCGTACATCAAAAGCAACAGAAGAAATAGTAGAAGTAGTACAGCGTAATCAATCACAGACACAAAATACGGTGGCTGTAATAGAAAAAGGTAAAGAAAAAGCAGAGCAAGGTTTAGCACTATCTAAAGAGTCGGGTGATGTGATGCAGGAAATTCAGCAAGGCGCACAAGAAGTTGTTAATGCGATTGGGCAATTTACTAGTGAACTCAAAGCTAACGGCTAGATTAGTTACGTCCTTATTCTAAAGCGGGCACCTTTACCGGTACCCGCTCAACCTAACCCCCTCAATATTACTCTCGAAACACCCCTGATAATTTTAAATTTAACAACTATTCTTTATTAACCCATTAAATAACAAGTAATAAGTTTTTTCATTCCTATAAATGATAATAAATTGTTGCATTTTTGTTCTTTGTTCCTAATACTGGTGAACGCCAAGGCTGACAAGCCCTAGTATGAATACCTTAAATGATAATAAAATATTACGTACACAACATTAAGGAATTGTATGAACAACACTAAGCGCACACACACATTAATTAAACCAAGTCACCTAATTGGTGCTGGTCTTGCTATGCTAATGAGCTTTTCCGCTGCGAGTAAAGACTACAAAATTATATTAATTCACGGGTTACAAACTTCGCAAATAACCAATAAGTCGGGTAGTGATGTAATTAATGACGGTGAAACATATTGGCAATCGTACTGGAATAATCGTGCAGATGAGCGAATTGATTGGCCTGCTTATGAACGTATTGAAGGTAAAATTGCTACCGATTGGGTGTGGCCAAAGTTAAAGCAAATTTCACGCTCTAATTTATGCAGTGATGGCTGTGTATTTGTAACACATTCAACAGGCGACTTAGTTGCACGCCATATTATTGATAACCAAGAAAATTGGTTAGAAAACGCAGGCTTACAGCCGCTTAATATTGTTGCGACGTTTGATTTAGCAGGCGCGGGCGGTGGAAGTGAGCTGGCTGATGTAGCAGTTAGTGCTTTAACTGGCGCATCATGGAACTTTGCGGTCGATGCAGCACTCAAATGGTGGCTAGGGAGCGATGTAACCGAAGCTGTTGGTGTATTACACGATTTAAAAGTAAATAATGCCCGTAAAATATCGCCATTTCCTGATGCACGTACACCTAGGTTACGCTTTGTGGCAGATGGTAATGCCTATTTAGGTTTAACAGGTGGGTTTTTAAAAGGTAATGATGATTCGGTTGTAGCATCGCACTCTTCATGTGGTGCAAGTTCGGCTGGCTCGTTTGGAAGTTGTAGCAGCAGTATTGATACAGATGGCCATTTAAAATCGCAAGGTGACGCTGTTAGTAGCTTTATGCCAAATCATTATCCAATGATGATGAGTGACAGTTATAGCCATAACGAAATACATAACGCGCAGCGTAAAGGTAATGTCACAATAGCTATGAATAACGTAAATGTTGAAGGTAATAACGTAGGGTTTAATACGTTTGATAAAACTACAGGTAGTTGGTTTTGGAAAAAACAATATCGATATATTAAGGATTCAAATAATTTAAGTGCATCAGCACTTATTTATAATGTGATTCCATAACATAGAAGGCGTGTAGTGATACCAATCTGCATAAATTTTTGATCAATTTAACGAATTAAATTCCACTATAATGTCGTTAAAAATTTTTTATTTAGAACAACTAGATACAAAAATTTTTGCCTAGTTCTAGCGTAATTTTCTTAACGTTAAATAGACCCCATATATAAGCAGATTGGTATTAAAAACTATACGCCTTATAAAAGATTGAAATATAAAAATGAAAAAATTCTATGTCGTTGCTTTAATTATTAGCACTATTTTATTCTCGCTATGGTTTACAGGTAAAAATGATGCTCATAAAGTTGCTGAGCCAATAAAACCACAGATTAAACACAGCGCGAACGCACCTGACTTATCGCCTGTAAAAGTGATCCCTATAGATGTGCCTAAAGCTAAAAAACCACAATCAAAAAAGCAAATTGCTTTTAATGAAGACCTAACAAAAGCAGCGCAGCAAGTGGTGATGCAATACGAAAGTGCACTTAAGTTTCCTCCTTATTCCCAACCTTTAAGTCCTTTAGATGAAGATCGATTAAAGCCAAATCAATTTTATCCTGTGTCGAGTCCCATAGGTGAAAGCGGCGATGCTTTAACGGTAAGTCTCAAACAATATCGTTTTGTATATCCAGAAGAAATAACAATAAAGGTAAGCGCTCAAGGGCTTGGTAAAGTGGTCGTTGAACTTGCAAATACTGATACAAAGGAAGTATTAAATACCCATACGGGCAATGCGCGTGACGGTGAGGCAATTATTACATTTAAAGAAGATGAAGATTACCCTCGTAGTTTGCAAGTGTATGTGCAGGGCGATGTTGACGGTAAAAAAGTACCCGTAGTTGCGCAAATTCAATATATGCCACCAAGTGCTACTTTAACAGGTTTTGAAATTGCTTATGCTCAAAATGAAAACATGGTTATGCCAGCTAATTTAACGGTGATAAAAAGTGGTTTGTATCGTGTTAGGGCGAATTTATATAGTGGTGATACACCACTTGCTCATTTGGTATCTAAGGAACGCTTAACACAAGGGAGCCAAACCGTAGACTTAAAAGCTCATTGGTCAGTATTACCTAAGGGCGTTACCGATATGCGCTTAAGTGACTTTGTAATAGAAAGAATGTCGCCAAGCCCAGGTGAGCGTAACAGCTTTGGGAATAGTGAAATAAGCCATTTTGATATAAACGATTTTTCGTACGACAGTTTACAGCAGTTGCCGTATCAGACTAATGCACAAGAAAAGTTAAGTTTGGAGTTTTTACAAGGCCTAGCTGAGAGTTAAAAATAGAACGCAATGCTGAATTGGTACATTTAAGGGGGTTGTACATAAATACAACCCCCTTAAATTTGTTAGCTTAGATATGTTAGCTTAGGTTTATAGTAACTACACTTGGCGCTTCTTGTTCATCAAGCTCATTAGTAACAGGCACTTTAGGAATATCTGGCTTATCAAGAGCTATATCGCCACCATCAATGACTTCACCTGTTTGTAAGTTTTTAAAATCAAACAAATCAGCATCAGCTAAGTGTGAAGGCACGACGTTTTGCATTGCTGTAAAAATACTCTCAATACGACCTGGATGCTCAGCATCCCATTTAGCGAGCATTGCTTTTGTATGTTTACGCTGTAGGTTTTCTTGCGAACCACATAGGTTACACGGAATAATTGGATAACCTTGTGCAAATGCGTATTGGCTTATATCGCTTTCTTTACAGTATGCAAGTGGGCGAATAACCATATGCTCGCCGTTATCACTCATTAATTTAGCCGGCATACTTTTTAGTTTTCCACCGTAAAACATATTTAAAAACAACGTTTCAATCATGTCGTCACGATGGTGGCCAAGGGCTATTTTAGTTGCGCCTAACTCATTTGCTGTGCGGTATAAAATACCACGACGCAGTCGTGAGCAAAGTGAACAGGTTGTTTTACCTTCAGGAATAATATCAGTAACAATGCTGTAGGTATCTTCTTCTACAATTTTGTATTCAACATTTAATTTATCAAGATACTGGGGTAAAACGTGCTCAGGAAAACCTGGTTGTTTTTGATCTAGGTTTACAACAACGAGATCAAACTTTATAGGTGCTACACGTTTCAAATGTTGAAGCATTTCAAGCATTGTGTAGCTGTCTTTGCCACCTGATAAACACACCATTATACGGTCACCTTCTTCAATCATATTGAAGTCCATAACGGCTTGACCAGTTTGGCGACGTAAACGCTTTTGTAGCTTATTTAAGTTAAATTGAGCTTTAGCTTGATCTGAGTGTGACAATTACGCCCCCTAGTAAAACAATACAGCAAAGTTATTTGCTAAAAATAAAGGGGCGTATTATACCCAAACCACCTGAATATGCGAGTTTAGGATGTAATTAAACACGGTATTTTTAGCAAGTAACATCCAGTTTGTTACTAGCTAAATTTTTAATTAATCTAGTTTCTTTGCCATCGGGCTTACGTAACCATCGGGCTTGAGTGCTAGTACATCGCAGTCAAGGCTATCAATTACATGCTCTGCTGTATTACCTACTAAAGCGGCACTTAAGCCTGTACGACCAACGGTACCTATAACTACTAATTCACTATTTAACCGCTTAGCTACATCAGGGATTACATCCTCTGGTAGGCCTTCTTCAATAAAACATTGCTCTTGGCTTAAATTAAACTCAGCAGCAAGTGCATTCGTTGATTCAATGTGGTGTTTTTTAACTGATTCGTTATAAAGTCCAGGGTTAAACTCAGGAATTTCGATTGCTATATTTATGGGCGTTGCAGGATAAGCATTAACTAAATTAAGCTTTGCGTTGGCAAGTTCACATAAAAATTGTGCGTCTTTAATTACCCGTTTATTAAGTGCTACATGTTCTTCGTTTTCACTAACCGCATTCACAGCAGCTAAAATATTTCCGTTTGCTGGCCATGCCATTTCTTTAACAAACAACACCGGGGCAGGGCATTTTCGTACTAAATGCCAGTCGGTAGGGGTGAAAATAACGGATTTAAGTGCACCATGTTGATGTGTGCCTTTAATTACTAAATCGTACTTTTGATCAATTACAGTATCGATTATGGCTTCATAAGGACGGTTATGCCAAACCACTTGGGTGTCAATATTTATATCTTTGTAAGGTGAAATCATATCGTTAAGCCATAGCTGGCGATCTTTTAGTACGGCATCACGCATTGCTTCGCGTTCATCGCCAGATAGCATCGTTGTCATTTCATAAGAGAAGTCGTAAACCGTCATAAAGGCGGTAATACTTGCGCCAGATTTTTTGGCTAAGTCTATTGAACGTGATAAACCGTGTTGATCGTCTTTGGTAGGGTCAATAACCGCAATAATGCGTTTAATAGTGTTCATATGCTACTCCATTTGCCTAACGGGTGTACAATTAGTGTAACGCAAATATAAAACAGTTAAAGGGGTAGCATATAAATTGTTGTTCTAAATCAAACTATTTAATTTAGCGAGGCTTAACGATTGCTGCCGTTTTAGCTAAGGCATCATTATCTAAAATAGTAATAAATTTACCTTCTACTTTAATTAAGTCGGCTTTTTGAAAACGGCTTAATAAACGGCTAATGGTCTCTACGGTAAGGCCTAAGTAGTTACCTATTTCACCGCGAGTCATGGTAAATCTAAATTCTTTGCGTGAAAAACCACGTTCACCAAAACGCTCTGATAAATTATAAATAAAACTAGCTAAGCGTTCTTCTGCTGATTTTTTATTGAGTAATAACAGCATTTCTTGATCGTATGTAATTTCGCTGCTCATTAAACGCATAATTTGTTGACGAAGTTTTGGTAATTTACCAGCAAGTTCGTCAAGGGTATCGAATGGTATTTCGCACACCATTGATGTTTCAAGTGCTTGTGAAAAACTCTGGTGCGCCATTTTGCTTATTGCGTCAAAGCCTACTAAGTCACCCGCTAAATGAAACCCGGTTATTTGCTCATCACCTTGCTCTGATAATGTGTACGATTTAAATGAGCCAGAGCGTACAGCATAAATAGCCTGTAAAGGCGCGCCTGATTCAAATAGATAATCGCCTTTATGGAGTGGTTTTTTTCGCTCAATAATTTCGTCTAGCTTATCCATTTCTTGGCCATTGAGTGAAAATGGCAAGCACAATTGACTAATACTGCAGTTATTACAGCTAATAGCACAATTACCTTTAGCGCGACTTTGAGAGAAATCCATAATTTAATCCGTTTAAATTTTTATACACACGACTGCAAAATAACCATAAAAGGTTAATACTGCGAATAGGTTATTGTATCAGCTTGTCAGTTGCAATTATCAATAAGTAGATACCATACCAGATTATAACACTGCCCAATACAATTCGGGTCCAAGGGTGGTTAATAATACTATTTAGTTTTTGTGCGGTAACGCCTAACGTGATCATTGCGGGAAAAGTACCCAAAGCAAAACAAAGCATCACTAAAGCACCGTCTAGGGCACTTGGGCTAGTCATCGCCCATGTAAGTGCTGAGTATACAAGTCCGCATGGAAGCCATCCCCACAAAGCACCGTAACCTAGAGCTTTAAAAGGGGAGTTAATAGGCATTAAGTATTTATTTAGCTTAACAATGTGTTGCCACACTAAGGTTTTACCAATTTTTTCTAACCATTGCAACGTAGGACCCAAGCGCATTATATACACGCCGACTAGGAGCATAAAAATAGCTGCAATGAATGAAAGTGCTAAAGAAAAAGATGTGTTTTGCCTAGCAAATTGGCTGCTAATACCAGCAACAAGTGCACCTGCTGCCATGTAGCTCAGTGCACGCCCGGTATTATAGGCAAATGAATAGGTAAATGTTTTGCGTTTATCACTTGCCAGTTGTAATGAGCTTGCAATCCCGCCACACATGGCAATGCAATGACCGCTACCTATTAGCCCCATTAAAAATGCGCTGGTGTAAAGAGGGTCAATCATTACTTTTGTTATGTTGCTCTTTGTCGTCTTCAAACAAAATACTATGACCTTGCTTATTTAAATCAGAAAACTGCTCGCTTTTTACAGCCCAGAAAAACACGCCAATAGCAATAATGACAAACAAAATGGCAATGGGGATCAAAATGTAAATTATGCTCATAACTTTAATAGCCTTAGTGAATTACTAATCACAATAATTGAGCTGGCAGACATGCCAATAACAGCCATCCACGGAGCGACTAAGCCCAGCGCTGCCAATGGTAATATGGACGCATTATACAATAAAGACAGCGCAAGGTTTTGCTTAATAATTCGTCTGGTTTGTTTTGCCACATTGAGTAAATGATCAATTGAAGCTAAATCGCTATTAAGGAGCACTACATCGGCGCTATTTTTTGATATGTCAGCACCGGTTTCCATTGCAATGGATAAATGCGCGCTGGCAAATACAGGGCTGTCGTTAACGCCATCGCCGACCATTGCGACGACTTCATTTTGTGAAGACCATTGCTCAACGGCTGTTTGTTTATCTTGTGGCGAACACCCAGATTGCACACTTTCAAGGTTAAGTTGTTTAGCTACTTTTTGCCCAGCATCTGATGCGTCACCGGTTAACATATGACACGTTAAATTTTGCGATTGAAGTGAGCCTATAAGCTTTTTAGCATCGTTTTTTACTTTATCAATAAAGTAAAAACGTGCAACAACCTGCTTATTTATATACAAGCTTGCTTGTGCATTTGATTTTTTGCTATCAAACCAACCACTTTTACCAATTGCATAATGATTGTTTGCATCTTGTGCGCTAATTCCCAGACCTGGATGCACTTCAACGTTATTAAGATTGTGGTGAGCAGGGGTCATTTCATCAAATGCGCTGGCGATAGGGTGCTCAGAATAACGCTCTAACATAGCTGCCATATCTAGCACTTGCGCTTTTGTGTATTGCTTATCGAGTATATCTACTTCATCAAGGCTAAATTTACCTTGGGTGAGTGTGCCTGTTTTATCAAAGGCAAATAACGTAATTTGTGAGAGTGTTTCGAGCACATGCGCTTGTTTTATTAATACGCCTTTACGGGTCAAGGTTGCAACCGCGCATGTAAGTGCGGTTGGTATGGCTAAACTCAGGGCACATGGGCAGGTAGCAACTAAAACCGAAATGGTGATCCAAAATGCGTGTTCAGGGTCAATTTGGTACCAGCCAATAGCTGTAAGTGAAGCAAATATAAGCAGGCACGCTATAAACCATTGCGCAACTTTATCTGTAATTTCAACCAGTTTAGGGCGTTTAGTTAATGCGTTGTGTTGCAAGTGGATAATTTGATTTAAAAGTGTATTTTGGCCAATTTTATTAATTTTTATTTCAATAACGCCGTCGTGGTTAACGCAACCGGCGTAGACATTGTGGCCGATAAATTTTGTAACGGGTTGGTGTTCGCCCGTCATCATTGATTCATCAACCGTAGTTTTACCCTTAATAAGCTCGCCGTCGGCAGGGATTGTTTCACCCGCTTTAATGAGTACTACGTCATTAAGTTTTAGTTTTTTGGCTGCAATTATAAGTTCTTCACCACTGTCGTTAATGGTGCGGGCTGTTAATGGCAATAATTTTTGTAAGTTGGCAGTAAATTCGCTCGCTTTTAAACGCGCTCTAAATTCAAGGTACTTACCTAATAAAAGTAAAAAGGTAAACATGCACACAGATTCAAAATATACTTCGCCGACTTGCATAAATGTGGCGTAACAACTTGCGCCAAACGCACCAAAAATAGCCAGCGATACGGGTAAATCCATATTGAGCTGTTTTGCTTTTAAGCCATTTATGGCGTTGGTTAAAAAGGGCAGTGCGCTATATAAAATAACCGGAGAGGCAAGTACTAAGCTGATCCATCTAAAATACTGCTCAAAATTGCTGTCCATCCCTGAGAACATGCCAAAGTACATGGCAAACGCAAACATCATAACTTGCATGGTCATTAAGCCTGCAACACCTAAGCGGCGAATATAGGCTTTGGCAGTTTGTTGCTTTTGTTGAGCTTCAATATCTGATTGAAATGGGTAGGCTTTATAACCAATTTTGGCTAAGGAAGTAATAATTTCACTCAATGGGGTGTTGGTTTTATCCCATTGGATCATCGCGCGGTTGGTGGATGTATTTACATCAACCCGTTTTACAGTCTTTAAGTTTAAGAGTTGTTTTTCGATAAGCCATGCACACGCTGCGCAAGTTATACCTTCAACACTCAACAATACCTCTGAGATATTATCGTTAGTGGCTATAAATTCATCTTGAATGTCTTCGTTGTCATAACTTTTTATAAATGCGAGTTGCTCAGGTACCAGTTGCTCAACCTTGCCTGCGCGAACAGTTCGGTATTTATAATAATCAGTCATACCTTGATCAACAATATTTTGCGCAACTGCTTGGCAGCCAATGCAACACATTGGCTGGGCTATATCGTCAATTATAACGTTTGCGCTAAATCCGTTTGGCACACTTTCAAGGCAATGAAAGCAAGAGTGAGACATAGTAATGATTACTTATAGTTAGGAGTAACTAAAACGGTTTCAGCCGTCGGTAGAACAATGTTTTCTTTTAGTTTCCAGCTGCCATCAATTGGCTCAATAAATACAGAGTATGCACCTGGCGTATACTTATCAAGTAATGCAGTAAATTCTTGATTGGCATTAGGTGTAAGTGTGGCCTCAAAGTCATGCGCTTTAATAGTACGGTGGTAAAACGAAAGTTTTAAAACATGCACGTTGCTACTGTCACCTTTTGTAAACTTAAAGCTTACACGCTCGTTGGTTACATTTAATTCGCCATGTAAATAAAGTGCTTTTGCTTTTTCAAACTTAGTCAGTTCTAAGTTTATTGCTTTGCCTTTTTTGTAGTAGTCGTCAACAACCATATCTGGGCCGTTACCTATTGCCGTAATAAATAAGCTAATACAGCCAATAATGGCAACTAACGGAAAAAAGATTAAAAACCAAGGCCAAAAATTTTTATACCACGGAGTAGGTTGCATAGTGTCTCTAAAATTAGTTTAGGAAGCGTTATTTTATAGGAATTATACGTAAAAGACTAAAAAAAAGCCTCCGACTGGAGGCTTTTTTGATCTGGATTAATCTATTGAATTAAATAAATTAATTTATAAACATTTTATTAACCGCGTGCTTATTTATCTTGCGATAAACTGTAAACGTAGGCTGTTAATAAGTGAATCTTATCTTCACCTAAAATGTCTTTCCAAGCAGGCATTACACCAGCACGGCCGTGGTTAAGTGTTTCTTCAACAGCACGTTGAGAACCACCGTATAACCAAATGTTATCAGTCAGGTTAGGCGCGCCAAATGGTAGGTTATGTGCAACCGACCCTTTACCGTCAGCACCGTGACATGCAGCACACATAGCAAACTTAGCTTTACCTGCGGCAGCATCTTTTTGGTTAACAGTACGGCCAGAAAGGCTCAGCACATGTGCAGTCATTTCTTTAACGCCTTGCTCACCAAGAGCATCGCCCCAAGCTGGCATTGCAGCTATACGACCATTAAGCAGTGTTTCTCTAATTTTGTCTGGTGTACCGCCATATAACCAATCTTTATCAGTTAGGTTAGGGAAGCCGGTTCCACCACGTGCATCAGAGCCATGACATTGCGCACAGTTTTGTGAGAATAAACGCTGACCAATTTCGATGGCTAATTGACCATCTGTTTGTTCATGTTTGTCACCATTTTCTAGAGCAACTTGCTGCGCTGCGTCACCTTCAAACTTAGAATTAACTAAATCTAAAACCGGCACTTGTGCAAGTCGATTAAAAATAGGACCAAAGCGTTCTTCTGCAGCTTCATACTCTTTATCAAGTTTAACAAAACGACCTTCTGCTTTGGCCTCTGCAACTGCTTTTTTAGATTCAGCTAAAGACGTAATACCTTGGTTAGAGCTAGTCCATTTACCTAAACCTTCCCAGTTGCCTAAACCTGGGTAAGCTGCAAGGTAATATACTGACCAAATAAAAGTTGCGAAAAACATGTAAGTCCACCATTTTGGTAGTGGATTATTTAGCTCTTCAATGCCGTCAAATTCATGTCCACAGCTTTCACCTTCTTTTACGCCAGCATAGTTTTTTAAGTTCCAAACTAATAGGCCAAAGATGATGCATAAGCATCCAAGGGTTAATACAATAACCCAAATACTCCAAAAGCTAGTCATTTTTCAGACTCCTTTTCCTCGTTAGAGAGTGTGTTGTTATGTTTTTTTTCATCTTCAAAAATGGCATTAGCAGCGCTATCAAAACGATTTTTGCTACGCTTGCTGTATGCCCATACAACAATCACAATAAACAATACTAAAATTACCAGAGTCAAAATGCCTCTGTATGTTCCGTAATCCATAATAATTTACTTCAAGTGGGTACCAAGTTGCTGTAAATACGCGATTAGAGCTTGGATTTCTGTTGCGCCTTCGCCGTTATTCATAGCGTTAACTTTTTCAACATCAGCTTTAAGTTCTTCGTCGCTGCCATAACCTAGGCCCGGGTGTTTAGGGTTTTCTGGGTTAATAGCAAAAGTATCACGGAAAATTTGTAGTTTTTTCAGAGTCAGGCTTGTATCTACCTTATCCTCTGCTAACCAAGGAAAACCTGGCATATTCGACTCAGGAACCACAGCACGTGGGTCAACTAAGTGAGCATAATGCCAGTCGTCCGAGTAACGTTTACCAACGCGAGCAAGGTCAGGGCCAGTACGTTTAGAACCCCATTGGAAAGGGTGATCCCATACTGACTCGCCTGCTACAGAGTAGTGACCGTAACGCTCAACTTCATCACGAAAAGGGCGGATCATTTGTGAGTGACAGTTATAACAACCTTCACGTACATATATGTCACGGCCTTCCATTTCTAAAGCATTAAGAGGGCGTAGGCCTTCTACTGGTTTAGTTGTGTCGTCTTGGAACATTAGCGGAGTAATTTCAACTAATGCACCAAAGCTGATAGCAAAAACAGTCAGAATAGCCATAAGGCCAACGTTCTTTTCTACTATTTCATGTTTGTTTTGTGAATTTTTATTGCTCATCATCTCACTCCGTTATGCTAATTGTGCTTGCGCGTCTAACTTCAGAGATTCTTTCTCAGCTGAAATTGTACGGAAAACGTTATAAGCCATAACTAACATGCCTGTTACGATGAATACACCGCCTACAAAACGCATAATGTAGAAAGGATGCGACGCTTCTAAAGACTGCACAAAGCTGTACATTAATGTACCGTCGGCATTTACCGCACGCCACATTAGACCTTGCATTACACCAGAGATCCACATTGCAACAATGTATAAAACAACACCTACAGTGTGTAACCAGAAGTGGGTGTTAACCAATTTAACGCTATACATACGACCTTGCGCAAATAACGCAGGAATTAAGTGGTAAATAGCACCAATTGAAATCATAGCAACCCAACCTAGTGCACCTGAGTGTACGTGGCCGATTGTCCAATCTGTGTAGTGAGATAACGCATTTACAGATTTAATTGCCATCATAGGGCCTTCGAACGTAGACATACCGTAGAAAGACAATGAAACAACTAAGAAGCGTAGTACTGGATCAGTACGCAGTTTATGCCATGCGCCTGATAGGGTCATAATACCGTTAATCATACCACCCCAAGACGGTACGAATAGGATAATAGACATAACCATACCTAAACTTTGCGTCCAATCAGGAAGCGCAGTGTAGTGAAGGTGGTGAGGACCTGCCCAGATGTATAATGAAATTAATGCCCAAAAGTGAACTACCGATAAACGGTATGAGTAAACTGGGCGACCTGCTTGTTTTGGTACAAAGTAATACATCATACCCAAGAAACCTGCAGTTAATAGGAAACCTACAGCGTTATGACCGTACCACCACTGAACCATAGCATCTACAGCACCTGCGTAGATTGAGTATGATTTAGTTAACGACACAGGCACTGCCATGCTGTTTACAATGTGTAGTACTGCAACAGTAATAATAAAGCCAGCATAGAACCAGTTAGCAACATAAATGTGCGACACTTTACGCTTGATTAAAGTACCAAAGAATACAATAGCGTAAACAATCCAAACCACAGCGATTAAAATATCGATTGGCCATTCAAGTTCTGCGTATTCTTTTGAGCTAGTAATACCAAGTGGTAATGTAATTACTGCTAATACAATAACTAGCTGCCAGCCCCAAAATGAAAAGGCGGCGAGTTTGTCTGAGAAAAGACGCGTTTGACAAGTACGTTGTACGACGTAATAAGACGTCGCAAACAGTGCACTAGTACCAAATGCGAAAATTACTGCGTTCGTGTGTAACGGACGTAGTCGAGAGTAAGTTAACCATGGTGTATCAAAGTTAAGTGCTGGCCAAGCTAATTGGGCAGCAATCAGAACCCCAATACTCATGCCAACGATGCCCCAAATCACTGTCATAATAGCGAATTGGCGTACAACCTTATAGTTATACTCAGTTTGTGATGCTACTGTTTGGCTCATTTTCTGGCTTCCGCTGCAATAAATGCGTTTAGAAATGAATTACCCACTATTAAAAGTGGGGCCTACTATTTTTCTCAAGCGTGTTACCTAAAACTTTCAATACATGAAAACTTCAGAAAAAAAACTTGAGAAACCCTTATTTTTTGCGGGTGAAATGATAAATTTTTTGGCCTAAAAAAGATAGGTCAATTACATAAAATTATGACATCAATCAAACTTTGTGAGCTTGTTGTTTATTTTTTGATACAGTTTGTGCCTAATTTGGCCTAATAGTAACACTCGCACTTGTTATTTACAGTCACGATTATTAGTATTTGCTTTTCTTTAGTGCGAAATTGTTATGCTTATATATAGGTTAAGTTTATTCACTGTGGTGTTTTTTTTATTAACAGCGTGTGATTTCTCTAAAAATACAGATGAAAAATTTCTTAAAAATGCCCAGTGCGAAGCCAATTTGCCTTGTACTTTTTCAAATGATGTTAAAGTATGGTTAAGCGAGAAAACCCTTTCCCCCGAAACCCCATTTACTATCTTTAGTGACTTACCTGCAAACGTTACAATTGAAGATGCCAAGCTTAAAGGCATCACTATGTACATGGGTTACATTCCCCAAAAATTTAAAAAACATAATGATCTTTGGCAAAGTAATACTATGGTTGGTATTTGTTCAGAGCAAAATATGCTTTGGAATTTAGAACTAACCGTTAAAGATAATGCCACCTCTGTAATACAAACACTCAATTACTCTTTTTACGTAACGTATTAAAGTTGCGACTACAAACTCTTGTATACAGCTTACATTTTTGATGTGAGTTCGTTTTCTTATACATACGATTATTTGAGTGACAAGATCAATAAAATTGCCTTTTTAGGTTTTAATACTGACAAAACTTCAATAGTGAATAAGTGCTCTCAAAAAGTTCAACTTTAATTACGACTGAATAAAAAATCTAATCAAAAAACCTTCCAAAGAGGCTAAATAAGACTATTTAAGCATCAAGTATGCATAAATATGGTTATTAATTAACATTTAGTTTTGCGGTTTTAATAATGTGCTGTGATTAAGTTGTTAATTTGTCTGTTTTTGGTACGTAGCTCAGTTAATTACATTTGATTACAAAGTGAATCACTTTGGTTTCAGGTGTGTTTCTAATGTTTCCTTATCTTTTCAAGGTATTGTTTTTGAAGTGTATTTATTAATTAACACTGAAACATAATGTAACCTATGTACCTACTATGGTTATTCCATTTTATTTCTTGATATAAATTGAGCTGCCGTTAAGTTTTCGTTCAGTTAAAAGCGCCTAAGTTGCCCACCTGACTCACTATTCTAATAAAAAGTGAGCATTACCAATAAAGGTAAATTTCCAACAAGTAGGGTTCTTTCATGAAAAAATCAACTCTTGGTTTAGCTGTAATCGCAGCATTTCCAATGTTCTCAAGTGTGCAAGTTCTTGCTGCTGAAGACTCAGCACAAGCAATCGAAAAAATTCAAGTAACGGGTTCTCGCATTAAGCGCGCAGATATGGAAACCGCTAGCCCAGTTACTATTATCGGTGCTGACGATATTGCTGCTTCAGGCGCAGTATCAGTAGATTCTGTACTACAAAAAATGACCGCTACAGGCGGCGCAATGACAAACCCAGGTATCAATAATGGTTCTGGTGGTAATGCATCAATTGATTTACGTGGTTTAGGTTCACAACGTACTTTAGTACTTGTAAACGGCCGCCGTATGATCAACTCAGGTACAGGCGCAGCTTCTACAGTTGATTTAAATACTATCCCAGTATCTATGATCAAGCATATTGAAGTACTTAAAGATGGCGCATCTGCTGTTTATGGTACTGATGCTGTTGCGGGTGTTGTAAATATTATCTTAAAAGATAACTTTGAAGGCCTAGACCTTAATGTTAAATCAGCAATCACTACTGAAGGTGACGCAGATGAAACGTCTTTTGATATTACAATGGGTGGTAACTTCGGTCGTGGTAACGTTGTAATCGGTTTGCAGTACACAGACCGTGGCGATGCTTCTCAGGCTGATCGTAGCTTTTCTGATTGTCCATTAACTGAAGATGGCGATGGCAGTGCTCCGTACTGTTCTGGTTCTTCTTATACTCCTAATGGCCATGTTTGGTCAGGTGATGAATCTTTACAAGGTCAAGCTGATAATGGTTGGCACGACTTTGGTACTAGTGATGCTTACAACTATTCGCAATCTAGCTACTTATACACGCCAATGCGTCGTTTAAACCTTACAGGTATTGGTAGTTTTGATTTAACTGATGACACGCGTTTATACTCTGAATTTACATACTCAAAACGTTGGTCAGAGCAGCAATTAGCACCTCAACCAGTATGGTTCGACTTTGACTACGCTGAGTGGATGGGTGATTCTTTAATCGACCAAAATATTAATTACGGTGATGAAGTTTCTTACGGCCGTCGTATGGTTGACACTGGTACACGTGATTCATCTCAAGTAGTTGATACAGTTCGTTCTGTTATCGGTGCTGCAGGTTATTTAGATAACGGTTTAGAGTGGGATACATCAGTAATTTTTGGTCGTAATGACTCAGTAGATCGCTTAAGCAACCTTCACAATATGGGTTCAATTCAAAGCGAAATTGAAGCTGGTAACTTTAACCCACTTTCACAAGCTTCATGGTCAAGCAGTAGCTTTAGTGATTATGTTTACACTGAGCAAAACTCAGGCGGCAGTCAATTATTTATGATTACAGCTGCGCTTTCTGGTGAGTTAATGGAAGTACCTGCGGGCTTTGTAGGTTTTGCTGCAGGTCTTGAACGCCGTGAAGAAAAAGCGTGGTACACACCAGATTCGATCACTTCACAAGGTCTTGCAAATGACCCACGCGTTGATGCAACAAGCGGTCGTTTTGATGTAAACGAAGCATACCTTGAGCTGGCTATTCCTTTAGTTGCAGATGCTTATCTTGCACAAAATGTAGAATTAAGCGCTGCGATCCGTGCTTTTGATTACAGCACATTTGGTTCTGATGAAACGTGGAAACTTGGTTTAACTTGGCGTGTAAACGACGAATTAATGCTTCGTGGTGTTCGTTCTACAGCTTTCCGTGCTCCTACAGTCGCTGAGCTATACTCAGGTGATTCTCCATCTTATGAGCAAGTTAGCTTCACCGGTGCACAAGATCAGGCTGAAGTAACCGTTGGTGGTAATGACCAATTAACACCTGAATTAGCTGATACAGTTACCGTTGGTGTAGTTTACGAACCAGAATGGTTTGAAGGTTTCTCAATGACGTTAGATTACTACGACATTGAAATCGAAAACGCTATTGCTACAGTAAACAACCAATACATTGTTGATTCATGTCTTGCAACAGATGGCTCTTTAGCGAATCAATCAACAGCACTTTGTAGTTCAGCAAATATCGATTTTAACCAAAGTACAGGTCGTATCGCGTTTAATAACCAACTACAAAACGTAGGTTATGAGCAAACAAAAGGTTATGACTTAAACTTAAATTACAAATTTGATTTAGCAGGCCTTGCTTGGAATACGTCATTAGATGTTACTTACCTTGACGAGTACACTGTTGATGTTATTGAATCAAGCATTGATTACGCTGGTTTAATTACTTCTGGTATAGGTGGTTATGCTGACGTAAAAGCAAACTTTGAGCTAGATGTTAAAGGTGATGCTTGGTCTGCTAACTACAAAGCACGTTACATTGCAGGAATGGATAGCTACAGCTGTTTAGGTAAAGAATCTACATGTTATGCACCAACAACACCATCTGTTGTTTACCATGATGTGAGCGGTTCTTACTTTATCAGTGACATGGTTTCGTTAACTGCGGGTGTAAATAACTTATTCGATAAGCAACCACCATACTACTCAGGTAACAACGATTCTAATACTGACCCGTACACATATGATGTACTTGGCCGTCGTGTATTTGCTGGTGTAAACGTTAAATTTTAACTAGCACATTAATCTTATTAAGGCTCAGTATTTACTGAGCCTTTTTTATTGAACAAAATAAAGGAGACAAGTACACTAAAACGATATCTTAGAAGGAGAACTGATTGTTAAAACAAGATGAAAACTTATCTTTTGTCATTGAACCAGAACTAACTCCTCGTTCTGAACAGCGCATAGATCTGTATTTTTCTATCCCTAATGAAATGGGGATCAATCCGCAAACACTTACCGAAGAATCTTACTTTAATAACCACTTTAAATCGCACTTAGCGTATAACGCAAACAATATACACTTACCTTTAGTGCGAAGCCGTTTTGTTAGTAAAAACAAAGGTGAGCAACAAGATTACCGGCAAAACCTTAATTTATTTTGTTACCAAGTACGTTTAGCCCTTGATGCCGATATAAAAGACGCGTTAAAAATTGATGAAGCCGAAGACTTTTATAAACGTGCTAACGAGGTATATGAGCAAAGCGAAGGGCTTTTAAAAAAGCTGCGTCGCTACACACCAGATGACGAAAAACTACTGCCATTTTTTACCAATGCTGATAACTATTTAAGTTGGCATGTTGAGCAATCTTTTTTAAAGCTTTTAGATGAAGGCCCACGTAGTAGCGATTATGCAAAAGAGCGTAACGATTTACTGCAGTTTTGTAAAAGCGAAAATACGTATCGAGCAGAGAAAAGCTACAACTCTGAAACCACTATGCAAGACGCAAATCGAATAACAAATAAAATGCGCTTGTTACAACGCTTAATTGAGCACGGCGTAATATTACAGCGTCAAACGCGGTTTCTTAACAGCTACCTTAAACGATTAGTTAAAGGCACTGTAACAGCTGTTATCATGGCATTTGTGATGGTTGTGATACTTAATGCCCGCTCAACGTTTACGGAAGTCACCGCGACGCTTATTTTAATTTTAGGGGTTATTTACGGGCTACGTGAAATATTTAAAGAGGATATTACACGTATGATTTGGCGAGCCATTGTACAAGGGCGACCTAAGTGGCGATTTAGTTTTAAAAATAGTATTACCAAAGACAAAGTAGCGAGTCAGTTAATTTGGCTTGAATACATGCGCTTTAAGAAAATACCTAAAGAAGTGAAATCTATTTTTTCAAAACGTCGTCAACAAAATAAACAAGCTGCGCAGTGGTTACATTTTGCAAGTGAGACACGTGTTAGTGCGAAAGAATTTTTGCCCGGCTACGATACACTACAGCACACGCTACAATTTAATCTTGCACCATTTGCACGTTATTTAAAACGTGGTGAAGGGAAGCTATATCATTTAGACAGTAATAAAATTTCTAAGCAGGCTGTAGAAAGGCGTTATCAATTAAACATGGTACTTGTTCTAACTGAGGAAGATAAAATACTTTATCAACGCTATAAAATAACGTTAAATCGCAGTAAAATCGTTAATATTGAGCTTATCTACTCCAAAAAATGAGTTTAATTAGTTTTAAAAGGGGCTGATACAATCAGCCCCTAATATTTGGTCAGTTTATTTATTAGCTAAGCCATGTTTGCTATATAAAGTTACTTTGTCTGATACTAGTGTGATCTCGATATTTTTTGCTTCATCGCCCCATATACAGTTAGTATGCAGTGTTTTTTCAACACAGTTATCAGCACTGCCTAAAATAGTTTCAACTTCAGTCTTATCCATGCCTACTTTAATTTTTTCATAATTTTCAAGACTTACCTTAGAACAAGCCGCAAGGCTTAATGTAGCTGCGATGATAAGGAGTTTTTTCATTGTTATATCCTACTTAATATTAATGTTTGAATTTTCTGATCTGGACAATCATGCCCATTCGTGGATGGTCAAAGTAATGTACTTCACCACTAATAACACGTCTAAACTGAGAGAAACGGGCTGACTCTATATCGCCGTTTTCTAGCTTTTGGCTAATATCAAAATTAGCTGTTATGTATAAATAATGTCGTAAATGTATTTTAAATAAACCGTCTAGTTCCCATTCTGCTTTTGATTGATCTGGGTCGTTAAATAGCGCCGGTTGTGAATTCAATAAACTTACAAAATCAGGGTTTGAATAGCTAGGTGTTACATTGGGTTCATTTTTAAGATGCTTACCCGCTATTAAATGCATGCTTGGGGCGCGTGACTTGCTTGCACCTTCAAAGCGCCAGCCAGTATGTAGAATAGGTGTTAAGCCTTTGCGGTCTAGTTGCCTGTACTGCGCTTTAAATTGCAGCTGTTGCGGCGCTAATAAATAGGTTTGCTGCATATCATCTTTAGCGGGTGCTAAAGGCGTTACAGGTAGCTCATCGTAGCTTTGTAGGTAGTTAATACTGTTGTCACATACACCCGATTGCGGGTTTGAATTAACTAATGAATCAGTAAAAGTGCGTTTTTGAAAACGCTCATCGCCATCTATGCAGGCCTGCATTGCTTGTTCAGTGTAAAGGGGGGTCAGTAAGTCTAACGTATTTTTATCTTCGATAGCTTTGTGCTTAAGGCTAAAGTCTTCTTGTAAATACGGGGCAGGGCGCTGTTTAAATACAAGCACCTCAACCTCAAACCAGCGTTCTGCAAATGCAGTGCTGCTAAATAAGCAGCATAAAACAATAAGCGATTTTTTTAGCAACATTAATGGCTAACCTTTTTTTCGAAATCTGCAATCATTGCAGTGACCATTTTTAAGCGTTCGCGGGCATTTGCCTCACTAATTGCAAAGCGCAGTTTATTTGCGCCATCCATTTTGTACACCTTAGGCGCACTTTGTATCAAGCCAATGATGAAGCTAGGGTTAACCTTGGTATCTTGGCTAAACTCAAAGTAACCACCTTTTGGGTTTGCCTCAATTTTAGTTATACCTAAATTACTAGCCTTCATTTTTAATAATTGTAGGCTAAATAGGTTTTTAGCAGCATCAGGTAGTAAACCAAAGCGGTCTATTAGTTCTACCTGAAGTTCATCCATATCATCAAGGTTAGCACAACTTGCAATGCGCTTATACATACCCAAACGTGCATTAACATCGTGTATGTAGTCATCCGGTAATAATGCAGCTAGTTTTAAATCTACTTCGGTTTGTTTTTGAAGTAGGTTTTCAAGCGTTGGCTCTTTACCTTCGCGCAGCGCATTTACTGCTTGTTCGAGCATTTCCATATACAAACTAAAGCCGATGGTTTGCATTTGGCCTGATTGATCATCGCCAAGTAGCTCACCCGCACCACGAATTTCTAAGTCGTGTGTAGCGAGGGCAAAACCTGCACCTAAGTCCTCTAATGATTCAATTGCTTGTAAGCGTTTACTCGCATCTTTAGAAAGGGCTTTAGGGTCACCTGTTAGTAAATAGGCATACGCTTGATGGTGGCTTCGACCAACTCGTCCACGTAATTGGTGTAACTGGGCAAGGCCGAGTTTGTCTGCTCTGTCCATGATAATGGTATTAGCCGTAGGCACATCAATACCGGTTTCGATAATCGTGGTACATACCAGCACGTTGTATTTTTGATGGTAAAAGTCAGTCATTATTTGCTCAAGCTCTTGCTCGCGCATTTGGCCATGGGCTGTAGTCACACTGGCTTCAGGTACCCATTCACTAATTTCTTGTGCAACACGCTCAATAGTTTCTACGTTGTTATGTAAAAAGTAAACTTGGCCACCGCGTTTAATTTCTCGCAGTACCGCTTCGCGTATTAGTTCTACATCGCGTTGGCGTACAAAGGTTTTTACCGCTAAACGCTTAGCCGGTGGCGTTGCGATTATCGATAAATCGCGCATGCCGCTCATGGCCATGTTGAGTGTACGAGGTATTGGTGTTGCAGTCAGTGTGAGTATGTCTACATCGGCGCGCAGTGCTTTAATTTTCTCTTTTTGGCGAACACCAAAGCGATGTTCTTCATCAACAATTAACAAGCCTAAATCGTTAAATTTAATGTCTTGTTGAATAAGTTTATGCGTGCCAATAACTATATCGAGCTTACCGTTGGCCATTTTTTCAAGTGTGTCTTTTTGCTCTTTAGTGGAGTTAAAGCGCGAAAGCACACCTACTTCAATAGGAAAATCAGCAAAACGGTCTTTAAAGTTTTCAAAGTGCTGCTGAGCCAGCAAGGTGGTAGGCACTAAAATTGCCACTTGTTTATCATCGTTAACTGCTACAAAAGCAGCGCGCATGGCCACTTCTGTTTTACCAAAGCCTACGTCACCACACACTAAGCGGTCCATGGCTTGTTTTGATTGCATATCACCTAATACGGCTTCTATGGCGTTGCGCTGATCGTCTGTTTCTTCAAACGGAAAGCTATCGCTAAATTGTCGATATGCAGGGGCATCTAGGGTAAATTTATTACCAGGTTTTGCTTGGCGCTGAGCATAAATGTCGAGTAATTCTGCGGCGACATCGCGAACTTTTTCAGCCGCACGTTTTTTTGCTTTTTCCCATGCATCTGAGCCAAGCTTATGCAGCGGGGCGCTGGCTTCTTCACCGCCAGAGTAGCGACTAAGCATATGCAATGCAGACACTGGCACGTACAATTTAGCTTCACTTGCGTAAGTAATTGTTACAAATTCAGTAACTACACCTGCAGCATCAATTGTTTGCAACCCCTGATAACGGCCAACACCGTGATCAAGATGCACAACAGGTTGACCTTCCTTAAGCTCGGCTAAATTACGAATTAGCGCATCTTGGCTGGCTTCGTACTTGTGCTTGCGGCGTCTGCGCTGAGATACTTTTATGCCAAGCAGTTCTTGCTCGGTAATAATGGAAAGGCTTGGTTTAGTGCCAAGTACTACACTTTGCTCGAGCGGGCTTACTATTAAGCCTACGTCACTTGCACTTTTTATAAATTGTTCGAGTGTTTCAAATTCTTTAAATTTTAAACCGCTTGGTTTTAAAATGCTCAGCAATGATTCGCGACGACCGTCCGATTCAACACTGAGTAGTATGCGGCCTTTTTTCTTTTTTTGCTCTGCTACATAATTTATAAAGGCGCCATAAGGTTCATGCTGTTTATGATCAATTCGAATGGCTGGCAGCTCGCTAACGCTTAAGTTTTTATTACCTGCTTTAGTGCCAAGCTTTGCAAGGGATAATCTAATACGTGCAAAATTGCCTAAATTAGAAAATAGCTCTTCAATTGGCTGATAAAGGGCATTAGGTTCAAGTAATGGGCGAAGTGGGTCAACTCTGCGGTTTTCATAGCGTACATTTACATCGTGCCAAAAGTTATCTGCCGCATGCTCTAAATCACCCAGCTGCATAACGGTTGTTGTATCTGGCAGGTAGTCAAAAATAGTCGCGAGCTTTTCAAAAAATAATGGCATGTAGTATTCAATACCTGCAGGCCAGTTACCTTTGCTTACTTGCATGTATACTGAATCTTGCTGCGAGCTTGCGCCAAATTTTTCACGGTAGCTTATTCTAAAACGTTCAATATCAGCATCGTTAGTAGGAAATTCATGCGCTGGAAGTAGCTCAATTTTATCTACTTTTTCATCAGAGCGCTGTGTTTCTACATCAAATAAGCGAATGGTATCGAGTTCGTCATCAAAAAAGTCGAGTCTAAATGGGTGTGGGCTACCCATTGGGTATAAGTCAACGATAGAGCCGCGTATAGCGTATTCGCCGTGCTCCATTACTTGTTGAACATTTAAATAACCGGCTTGCTCTAAATTGTCACGAAAGTTATGAGTGTCTAGTTTGTCGCCTACTTTAAAGTTTATTGTTGAACCGTAAATAAATGAGGCCGGGGCTGTGCGCAACATTAAAGTAGATACAGGCACAATTAACACACTTTGTTGTTCTTTTTTTAAGGTGTTTAAAGTGGCCAAACGGGCTGAAATAATATCTTGATGGGGAGAAAAATGATCGTATGGCAGAGTTTCCCAATCAGGAAATACCATGACCGGGTTATCGGGTAATAAATATTCTAACTCTGTTTCAAGGCGCAGTGCACTTGGTGTATCCGGCGTAACAATTAAGACTAAGTTATCTTGTTGTTTAACGCCTTCAGCAATAGCAATACTTAAACCACTTCCGCTTAGCTGGCCCCATTGAATTTTATCTTTATGAGATTTTACCCAAGGCAAGGCTGCCCATTGCTCAAACGCCATTTATTACTCCATTTATAGTTGGCTCTTAGCAAGTAAGAGCCATCTTGAGTTAAGGTTACTTAGTCTCGGTATATTTTTGTTAGGTCTTTATAGTGATCAATTCGTCTATCACGCAAGAAAGGCCAGATACGTCTTACGTTTTCTGAGCGTTTTTGATCAATTTCTACTACTAAAATTTGCTCATCAGTATTATTAGCCTCTGCTAATAGTTCACCTTGTGGGCCTGCAATAAACGAATTGCCCCAAAACGAAATACCATCGCTTTGCGCACTAGGGTCACTTTCATGGCCAACGCGGTTACAGCTAATTACCGGCACGCCATTGGCAACAGCATGGGCACGCTGGCTAATAACCCACGCATCTTTTTGACGAGTTTGCTCAGCAATGTCGTCGTTAGGATCCCAACCGATAGCGGTTGGGTAAATTAATACCTCAGCGCCAGCCGTTGCCATTAAACGTGCAGCTTCAGGAAACCATTGATCCCAACATACTAGCACGCCTAATTTACCCACTGAGGTTTGAATAGGCTCAAAACCGATATCACCTGGGGTAAAGTAAAATTTTTCGTAAAAACCTGGATCATCAGGAATATGCATTTTGCGGTATTTACCTGCAATACTGCCGTCTTGCTCTAATACAACCGCAGTATTGTGATAAAGGCCCGTAGCGCGTTTTTCAAATAAAGACGCGACAATAACAATGCTTAGCTCTTTAGCAAGCTCACCTAAGGCATTACTGCTAGGGCCTGGAATGGTTTCGGCTAAATCAAATACGTCAACATTTTCGGTTTGGCAAAAATAGAGGCTTCGGTGTAGCTCTTGGAGTACAACCAGTTTTGCACCTTTTTGAGCGGCTTCACGAATGGCACTTATTGATTTTGCCATATTGTCCTGAGCGTTATCGGTATTGCTTTGTTGCACTAACGCAACGGTTAATTTTGCAGGGCTTGTCATTGTGCTGCTCCAGCTAAAAATCCACGAGGTAATTGCATTGTAATACAGTGCAGGCTGCCAAATTGTTCAATAATTGGTTGGCAATTTACGCCAATAATAGTGTGTTGTGGGTATGCTTTTTGAACTTGCGCAAGAGCACGCTCATCATTGGCATCATTATACGTTGGCACAAGCACAGCATTATTAATAATTAAGTAGTTAGCATAGGTAGCCGGTAAGCGTGTTTGCTCATCGTCATAAGCGGCTTTTGGCCACGGTAACTCAATTAAGTTATATGGGGTGTTATCGGCAGTTTTAAAGGTTTTTAGTTGTTTTTCCATCGCATCAAGTGCGCTAAAGTGCTCATCAGTTTTATCGTCACACTGCACATATACAAGGGTATTATTTGGTGCAAAGCGCACTAAAGTATCAATGTGGCTGTCGGTGTCATCGCCCGCTAAATAGCCATGTTCAACCCATAAAAAACTCGTCGCGCCTAAGTGCTCTTTCAAAAGTGCTTCAATATCATTTGGGTTTAAATCAGGGTTACGGTTTTTATTAAGCAAACATTCGCTGGTTGTTAGCAACACACCGTGCTCGTTTATTTCAATACCGCCACCTTCAAGTACCATATCGAGCGCTTGATATTGGTTGTTTGTGCTACTTAGCTCTTTTACCAAAGTAGAATTAATTTGATTGTCTAATGCGCTTTCAAACTTATTGCCCCAACCATTAAAAGTAAAATCATAGATTTTTAATTGCTTTGGTGAATCAATAGCGGCGCAAGTAAGCGGACCATGATCGCGCGCCCAGGTATCGTTAGTAGGCGTTACTACAAAATGAACGCGATTAAGAGAGACGTTAGCACTATTTAGTAATGCTGTAATATGCACTTTTAAGGCACTGTTATGCGCTACAATAACAAGCTGTTGCTGCGTTGTTATGTGTTTAGCAAGTTCTATATATACAGGTTCTACACGCGCTAAGTTGTCGGCCCAATCGGTGTCTTTGTGAGGCCATGTAAGCATAACAGCGTCTTGCTCGGCCCATTCTGGTAAAAGTCTAAAGTTCATGAATTTTATATACTAATTAAGATGGCGCTAGTTTAGCATTTTACATAAAGATGTCAGCTAATTATCACTGTTTAGGTCGCCTTGGTTTTGATCAAGTTCTTGACGTTTTTTAAGTTGTCGGGTTTGAGCATGTAAACTCGCTCTAACAATAAGTTCTTGGTCTGTGGTTCTAATTGCGGTAAAGAGCATAGTGTATTGGTAGTGTTCGCTATCTTGTTTTTCTACTGCCACAACTTCGGTGTAACAATAAACCGCAGAGGCCTCGTGGTGCAAAAACAGTTTGGTTCTAAATGCTTGGCCAATTGAGTGTACTTCGGGTGATGTAAAACGAATACCGCCACCGCCGTAGCTATCACATTGTATTGCGTTATCTTGGGCTTGTTCTGAGGCCAAAATATGGCTCATTATTAAATCTATTTTACGTGACTGCGCTTGTAAAAAAGTAGCTAGCTCTTGTGCTATATCGCCTAAGTTACGCAGTGGGCGTAACGAGCTTTGCTCAAGCTCACTTACTTCATTTGCTAATCTAAATAGTGGGGGAATGTCGTCTTCAAGCTCAAGCTGCGATTTAGGAACTTGTCCGTTTGATACGGGGAATAAATTTACTCTTATACTTTCATTAATTTGAAAGTACTGCTCAAACTCACCTAATCTTTCACTATTCATTATGTTCTCCACCACGTATTTATTTAATAGTAGCGTTGTGAGTACTAAATTGCTAGCAGATAAAATAACGCATAGCGGGCTAAATGCTTTGTTTACATTCAATTTTTAACATACTGATTATGAAAATAAATACACTAAGACATATTAGGAGTAGTTACAAAAAAGCGGCCAATGTCATCCTAACATTGGCCGCTTGGGTATTGATTCATCAGCGTGTACTTATTTAAGTAGAGCGGCTAATTCATGTAAATCTTTCACAACATGATCTGGTTTTTTAGCTAATGGGTAAAGTGCTTTACCTGGGCGTGCTATAAAAGTGGTTTGTAAGCCAGCTTCTTTTGCACCAGCAACATCCCAGCCATGGGCTGCAACCATCATTGCTTCATTTGGTGCTACGTTTAGCTTTTTAAGTACCCACTCATACGCACGTAAGTCTGGTTTGTAAATTTTAATATCTTCAATGCTGTAACGCGCATCAAAGTAAGACATTAAACCAGCGCTTTCAAACTGTGCCTTTACACCTTTGTTTGAAGAATTTGTAAGGCTTACTAACTTATAGCCCTGTGCTTTGAGTTTTGCCAGTCCTTCTTTAACATCGCTGTGTGGAGGAAGCGTTAAAAGAGGCGTAACAATAGCTGTTTTAGCTTGTTCACTTGTAATATCAATGTTGTTGTTTTGAGCAACCATAAGAAGTGACGCCACACCGATTTGCCCAAAGTCGTGATAACTACCGCTTACAGTATCTACTAATGAATGGTGCAGCATAGTTGAAAACCACAGTGGTAATAAATCTTCACGTCCGCCTAGCGCTTTACCAATAGAGGTACGCATTGACGTTAAATCAAGTAGGGTTTCGTTTACATCAAAAATAAGCACTTTAGGTTTTGCTTGTTCTTTTGGTTCATCAGCGACTGCATAACCAGATACAAGGCTTGTGCCCACAAGTAGTGAAAGAGTAAGTGTTTTTAACGATTTTAAAATAGACATTAATTATTCTCCGATTCAAGTGCTGTCATAACATCAATAGGTTCTGCGCGTAGGGTGTAATCTTCGCTTAAAAATGCGTATGTAATTACACCTTCTTGGTTTATCACATAGGTGGCCGGTAGCGGTAATTTAAAGCTTTTATCGCCGTAGTAGTGTTCAAAATCAATACCAAATTGTGTGTATAACGCTTGAATACGCTCATCAAGTGTAAACAATAAACCAAATTGCTCAGCTACTTTATTGCTCACATCGCAAAGCATGTCAAATTCAAGGTCGTTTTTTTGTGCAGTTGAGAGAGTTTCATCAGGTAGTTGTGGTGATATTGCGACTAACTGAGCACTTTGAGTTTTAAATTGTGGTAAGTAGTCGTTAAGTGCTTTTAGCTCTAAATTACAATATGGGCACCAGCCACCACGGTAAAAACTAATGATTACCGGGCCTTTTTTTAATAAATCTGCAAGCTCAATGTTTTCGCCGTTATGGTTGGCTAAGCTAAAGTTTTCTACTTTTTGACCAATTTGCAATGCATTGTCTTTAATATACTGTGCAATTAGCTCTTCGTTTGTAGTGTTCATTAGTGCCAAAACGTCAGCCGGCAATTTGGCATCTTTTTGTACGTTATAGGCATCTATTTGCGCTTTTAAACTCATGATTGAACCTCAATAATTAGACTATTTGCAATTATAGTGTTTTATATATTTAAATAAACATTGCAATACTGAAAGCTTCATTCGAAAATATTAAACATTGAAAAGTGCACAATGGCATCTTTATGTATAATTTAAGCGACCTAGAAACATTTATAGCTGTAGTTGAAAATAAGGGCGTACTTGCTGCTGCCCGCGAGCAGCGTTTATCGCCTGCAACGGTGAGCCATCGCTTAAGTAAACTAGAGCGTGAGCTTGCTACAGTACTTGTTTTTAGAGATAGCAGGCGAGTACGGTTATCTCCCGCAGGTGAAATATTTTATACGCGTGTGGGGGCTATAATAGAAGCTCTTCACGATGCTGAGCATAGTATTGGCGCGCGTAGCTCATCGGTGAGTGGTTTACTACGCGTGACCATGCCGCCTTGGGTTTTTTCAAAATACGTAATGCCTAAACTCAATGAGTTTGAGCAAGCTTACCCTGAACTAAAGCTTGATTTTTTAATAACGGATCATTTTGTAAATGTGGTTGATGACGCGCAAGATGTTGCAATTAGGGTGGGAAAATTAAATGACTCAGGATTACTTTCTCGTAAAATCGTAAACAATAGTCGCATACTGTGTGCAGCCCCTAGCTATATAGAAAAGTACGGCATGCCTGAAAATTTAACGCAATTGAGTGAGCATTATTGGGTTTGCCTGCCGTGGCAACGCCAGTTAAAGCTCTTTGACGAACACAAAAAAATACATACCTTTAATGCTAAAACTCGTTTTACTATTTCAAACTCCGATAATATGACACAAGCTGCCATTGCAGGTCATGGTATTGCTATTAAGTCAAAAATAGCGATTAATGAAGATCTTAAAAACGGTATTTTGGTTGAAGTTATGCCAGGGGTAATGGCACAAGATGATGCACCTGTCTGGTTTTTACGTCCGCAAAATAGTTTAACAACCCGCAAAACCGATGTATTTTATGATTTTATGAAATCACTATTTTTGAGCTGCGAATAAGCGTTTAAATGAGCGTTTTACTCCAGTTAAAAACAAATAACCAGTAAGCTCTGCAAGCAAGGCAACAATTATGGCTGCAACAATGGCGGCTATAATAGAGTCTTTTTTTAAAATGATTTGACCTTCAAAGCGTTGCCATACTTGTTGCTTTATATCGCTCATGCCACTGATCATAGTAAATATATACGGAGATTTCTCAAACCTATTTACGGCTATCTGTAAATCTTGCTGTCGCTCGTAAAGAGTACTGATATTACTTGCCCCTTTGTTCACAATTTCATCATCAATATTTTGATAGTGTTTTATTAGCTTATTTAAATCATTATTGAAATACTTAGCTGCATCGCTTTTAAAAGGCGCAACGGCATTATTAGCTTCAATTAACTGGGCTGATAGTGCTTGGCCAAAGTCACTTACAAATGCAGGTATTTGCACTCCAAGTAGTAAACCGAATGCAAAGAAACTAAGTCGTATATAATCTAAAAATTTACTCATTTATCTTCCTATGCATTTAAATAACCCAGAATTAACATTTGAGCTTGTTTTTATGTCAAAAACTCGTAATCTAATGGGGCGTGTTGACCTTTGTGGATTGAAATTTGTTCAATCTAGGTACGATTTAATCGCGGCGCGAGGTTTGTAACCTAGCGGGCTAAGTCAAAACCGAGCAACAAAGAGTTAATCGTCCCTAGAAAGAACCCAACGGGCAGCGCATGTTTGGCATTTATGCTGCGTTATCACCTATTTATGGGGAATAACCACACTACATAGGCTCTGCCTTGCCTAAATCCCAAACGTACTGCTGCAAATTCAACCACGAAAGGCCAACACGCCCTAATAATAAAAATAACAACAGGTGGATGTTAAGGATGACGAAAAAAGTAAAGTTCACGTCAACATTTGTTGATATTTCTAAACAGCTCAAACGTTTTGTATCGCGCATTGTTCAACCCGACGATGTAGAAGATATTGTGCAAGAAACTTTTGTAAAAAGCTATGAAGCTGATTTAAAACAAGACATCCAGTTTACCCGCAGTTATATGCTAAAAACAGCAAAACATCTAGCACTCAACCATATAGCTAAGTGGGACAACAAATTTAATGATTCGTTAGAAAATGATAACGAATTACCCGTATTACTCAAATCAATGAAGCTCGAAGACGAATACACATCTAAAGAGCGTTTTTTACTTTTTTGTAGAGCTACTGAGCAACTAAGCTCATCGATTCGTAAATGCTTTATATTAAAAAAAGTTTACGGTATGAGCCAAAAAGAGATAGCAGACCAAATGCAGTTAAGCCAAAGCACTGTTGAAAAACACATTGCCAAAGGATTGTTACAAACCATGTTGTACATGCGTGAACATGAGCAAAGCCCTCAAACGAACCCTAAAGCTCAGGCACATCCTATATCAGTTAAGAGGGTCGCAGAATGAGTAATGTTCATCAATTTAATTCAAAAGATTTAATCTTAGAAAAGTCATGTGATTGGATAAGCGCGATTGATCGTGGTTTAACTGATGATGAAAAAGAGCAATTTAAATTATGGATGATGCAAAGCACCGCACATCAAGACTCTATATACGAGCTTGCTCAGCTTTGGGATGAGCTTTCAGTATTAAACGAATTAAGTCATTTATTTCCTCAGCGAAACAATACTAAAACATCAAAAAACAAGTGGATGTTTTCTTACTCAATTGCAGCGAGCTTATTTGCAGCGTTAATGGTATGCAGCTACTTATTAATTAACTTAGAAAATGGCTACAACCAAGAGCTTGCAAAAGTTAATTACACTAAAATTTACAAAACAAAAGTAGGCGAGCAAGCAACGTATGTGTTGCCAGACGGCACCATAGTGCAGCTTAATACTAATAGCTTACTAGAAGTTGCTTATAGTAAAGGCCGCAGGCAGTTATTACTTAGTCGTGGGGAAGGGCGCTTTAATGTAGCAAAAGATGCCACGCGTCCATTTAGTGTTATGGCAGGTGATAAAAGTTTTACCGCGTTAGGCACGGTATTTAATGTACAACGCAATACTTCATCAGATTTAGAACTGGTGGTTACTGAAGGCAAAGTGATGATCACTGATCCAAGTGTAGCGGTTGATGCTAATGACTTTAAAGATTATCAACTTGCAGATAATAGCACGAAAAAAATTCGTCAAATTAATGCCAATATTGTTACCTCAGGCGAAAAAGCAGTTATTGAGCAAAGTGTTACAAAGCCAATTACGCAGCTTTCAATGAACGACGTACAGCGCGATTTGGCATGGCAAAATGGGATGCTTATTTTTAATGGAGAAGAGCTAAGCGATGCTTTAAATGAAGTAAGCCGCTATACAGCAACACGTTTTGAGCTTTCATCAGCTGAGCTTGCCAGTATTAAAGTGGCTGGAGTATTTAAAGCCGGTGACGTTGAAGGTTTACTAGAAAGTTTACAAACTAACTTTTCGATTGATCATGAGCGTTTAGGTGAGCATGTAGTAACGCTAAAACACCATACAGAATCATAAGTAGACGTTATGCAAATCAAACTAATGTTAGATAAAGTTGCATCAATAAAGATTGAACGTAAAAAAAACATTAAAAAAAAGAAACAGACCCATAGAGGATTTTTGTTTGTCAGCTGTTTATATAAGTTGCGCAGTAACCAAACGCATTTATTGAGTGGATTTAGTGTGCTTGCACCGGCTATTTTTAGTTTAAGTGTACAAGCAGCAACACAAACCACTGGGCAAATGGTGCAATTTGATATAAAAGCGCAGCGAGCAGACAAAGCCTTAATTGAATATGCTAAACAAACAGAGCAAACCGTGGTGTTTTCTTATGAGTTGGCAAAGCAGTATGACGCAAATTCAGTTTATGGATTTTACACTCAGCTAGATGCTCTAGAGGCATTATTAGGTGGGACTGAGCTCGATGCGGTTGTTGATCAAAATGGTTTACTGAGTATAAAACTCAAACAAATCAACAGGAATGATAACAACATGATGAAGCTTTCAGCGGTCAGTGCAGCAGTATTACCAGCTTTACTTGCAGTAAATTCGCAAGGTGTAAACGCAGCAGAAGAAGTCGCTCAAGAAAAAATTGAAAAAATTGCTATTGTCGGTAGCCGTGTAGCAGGACGTTCAGTTGAAGATTTACCCGTTCCAGTAGATATCCTAAGTGCAGAAGCGCTTGAAAATACGGGCCAAACAGAAGTTGGTCGTATGCTACAGTCTATCGCCCCTTCATTTAACTTTTCAAGCTCTGCAATTAGTGACGGTACTGATGCTTTAAGACCTGCGACACTTCGCGGTTTGGGCCCCGATCAAACATTGGTGTTAATTAACGGCAAACGTCGTCACCAAGCAAGTATTATTCATATTAATGGCTCTGTTGGGCGTGGTACCGCAGGTACTGACATGAATGCAATTCCAGCCTCTGCAATTAAACGCATTGAAGTATTACGTGATGGCGCTGCTGCTCAGTATGGTTCTGATGCAATTGCAGGTGTTATTAATATTGTGCTCAAAGATGGTAGCGAAGGTGGTAAAGCGGCTATTAACTACGGTCAATATTCTGAAGGCGATGGCGAAACCATTAACCTTGATTTTAATAAAGGCTTTGCGCTAGGTGATGACGGTTATTTAAATACAACTATCAATTACCGTGACCGTGCACCGACTAACCGTGCCGGTTTACATGGCTCTTGTCAGTTTTATGGTTGTACAGAACTAAGTGACGGCACTTTACTTGCTGGCGATCCGCGTGAGCTGACAGCCGATCGTGATACCTTTAGAATTGGTGATGCTGACTCTCAGCAGTTTGGTTTAACAATTAATACCGGTTACGAGTTAGGTGATGGCGAGCTTTACGGCTTTATTACTTACTCAACACGTGAAAATGAGTCGGCTGCATTTTTCCGTCATAATGCAAATGCAGGCGGTAACCCAGTACTACAAGATAACGATGCGACGATTCCGCTAGGTTTCTTACCAAAAATCAACACAACTATCGACGATATCTCGTACAATTTTGGTTATAAAACTGAATTTGATAACGATGCAAGCCTTGATTTATCTTACACCTATGGTGAGAACAGCATTGATTACACGACAAGTGACACTATCAATGCCTCATACGCTAACTTTTTACGTTATGACCAAGGCTTAAGTGCAGCTGATATTCGTACAACTATTCCACGTGAAGCGTACGCTTACGGCATGGAATTATCACTGCAAACAATCAATATTGATTTTACGCAAAACTTTGATGATTATTCGTTAGCGATGGGTGCTGAAATACGTACTGATGAATACCGTATTTTAGAAGGTAATGAATATGCGTACCGCGATTACGACACATTAAATGGTGTAAGTATTTACAGCGGTTTAAGTGGCGGTGTTGGCTCTGAAGATGCATCGGGTGGTTCACAAGGTTTTGGTGGTTCATCACCTGCGTCTTCAGTGGATGAGTCACGTGATGTAATTTCATTTTACGTAGATGCAGAAGCTTATGTAATTGAAAATGTGATTTTATCTGGTGCACTTCGCTACGATAACTACAAAGGTTTTGGCGATACAGTAAACTTTAAACTTGCTGGTAACTGGTCTATAACCGACGATATTTCATTACGTGGTGCATTAAGCTCAGGATTTAGAGCGCCTTCAATGCAGCAGCTTTACTTTAATAACGTAAGCACACAATTTGTTGTTGATACTAATGGTAATTTAGTTGCAGAAGAAGTTGGTACATTTAGAAATGATTCAACACTTGCGCAAAGTTTAGGTATTCCTAAACTTAAAGAAGAAAAATCACAAAACCGTAGTTTAGGTATTGTGTATAACGTTACCGATAATATTAATGTAACCGTTGATTACTACTCGATTGATATTGACGACCGTATTGTAATTAGTGATCGCTTAGGTAAAGGGTTATCTACAAGCCTTGATGCAGCACTAAACAGTGCTGGTGCTGGCGTAGGGCAGTTTTTCTTAAATGGTGCTGATACAGAAACTCGTGGTGTTGATTTTGTAGCAACGTGGAACACTGAAGGTTTAGGTGGCACGCTTGATTTTACACTTGCAGCTAACTTTACCAAAACAGATGTTGTATCGTTGTTCTCTCCTGCTGGCTCAAGCCTTGAGACAGTAAAAGTAGAAGATATATTCTCAGCTGAAGACATCTCTATTATAGAAGAGTGGCAACCAGAGGACCGTATTAACTTAAGTGCGCTTTATCAACGTGATGATTGGACTGTTAACCTCTCACTTAATCGTTTTGGTGAATACACAGTAGAAGATGGCGGTCGTCAAACGTATGGCGCAGAAATTTTAACTGACGTTAAAGTTAACTACTTCGTTACTGAAGATTTATCAGTAAATATTGGTGCAAATAACTTGTTCGATGTTTACCCAGATAAAAATGAAATAGGTAACTCTCGCTCAGGTACTATTGTAGATGCTAATGGTAATACCGTAATTAGCAGCTCAGGTGTGTTTGACTACTCACGTCGTTCGGCTCCGTTTGGTTTTAACGGTGCTTACTACTACGTAGGTGCAGAATACCGTTTTTAATTACTAACCTCCCTTTTGTTATTTAACTCAAAGGGCCGTAAGGCCCTTTTTTTGGTTTTAGCTTGGGCTGATTTTATTTAGAAATCAAACTTATTGGATAATCATCGTATTGCTTAATATTATTCATTACATTCATTAAAGCATTATGTGTACTGTTTTCGTCTGCGGTTATAAGTACCGAACTTATTTCATATTTAGCCGCGAACATAGCTAAATTAGTCGCAACTTGCTCTAAATCAATTAACCTCCCAGAAAAATATACTCCGTTACTTTCATCAATTCTAAATAAAGCATTTTTAACAGGCTTATCTATTTGAGGGCTGTCGAGTGGTCGGTTTAATTCAATAGCCACAGGTTTTACAAAAGATGTAGTTACAATAAAGAAAATTAGTAATATGAACACTATGTCTAGCATCGGGGTCATATCTACATCAGCATTATTTTGTAGTTTGGTTAGTTTTTTCATATTGGACCTTATTTTTAATTAAATGCTGCGGCGCCACAGCAAGGTTTTAGGTACCTATTAACAAAATTAGCACAGCAAAAATAAAGCGTGGTTAAATAAACATTCTAATAACATTAAATATTTGTACTAATTATGTATTTAAAATGTGGTGAAATAAGGTGGTGTTTATACCGAACTGCTTAAATATGGGTCTATTTAGCATCGTTATAATGTAATTCAATTCGTTAAATTGCTTAAAAAAATATGTAGATTGGTATTAGAGGCAATAAAAAACCCAGCTCGAGGCTGGGTTCTAGTTATGCGCTATGTCAGCTTAATGCTTTTGCATACGGCTCATTTCTGCATGGCAGCTTTGCATTGTTAATAATGTTTTAGCCAGTGCAGCTTCACAGTCAGCTGGTTGCGGTTTATCCATTGCTGCTTTAATTTCTTCAAGGGTTTTATCTTCTACCTCTTCAAGCTCTTTTACATACGTGCTGTCGTTGTGTGAGGTAAAAGTAGTCAATAGGGCTGTGTACGCACGTCGTGCTTCAACTGCGAAAGATGAGCCATCTTCGCGTTCGCCTTTTTCATTAATTGCATATGGCTGCAAGCGCTCAACACTCACTTTTCGGGCATCTATCATACGCTGAAAAAGTGCACCAATAGCAGGGTCTTCAACTTTTTCCTGTGCTTTTTGATAAAAATCGATGCCGCTGTTCATAACTTGAATGATGTCAGTAATATGATTTACTTCTGATCCTTGATGGGTGTTCATAATGACCTCTTTAATTAAATGAATGTATAGTTCAATTTAATAAAAGCAATGTATGTTCCACGTTTCAATAGTTATGTAGTCATTTGATTTTATTGGTTTAATTTTATTTTAGTAAGATGCTAAGTTAACAGGCAGAAAATTAACCTAGCAATTTTTACATTATATTGTGTAATAAAGTTATTTTAGCTCTTCAGCTACTTCAGCTACTTTTTGACGTAACCAAATGTGACTCGCATCGCGATGTAACAGTGGGCTCCAAATCATATCAAGCTCAAAAGGAGGGATTGGAAATGGTGGCTCTAAGATTTTAAGCCCCGGATCATCTAAATATATATTTGCGGCTTTTGAAGGAAGGGTCGCAATCAAATTTTTCTCTTTAGCTAAATGAATTGCTACATGGTAGTTACGCGTAAAAGTGGCAATATTACGATGCTTACCAAAGTGAGCAAGTGCTTCGTCAACCCAGCCAAGTTTTTGCACATCTTTAGGGTCCATGCCTACACCTACACCAAAACCTGTTTTGCTTACCCATATATGGCGCGCTTTTAAATAGCTGTCGAGACTAAAGTTTTCAATTATAGGATTATCGGCTTTTACTAAGCAGCAAAAACTATCTTTCCAAATACGTTTATGATGAAAAGACTGCGGTAAGTTTTCAAAACGGTTGATTGCCATATCTACTTTACCGTTTTCTACATCATGAAAGGTGACATCACTTGGTGTGAGTATATCTAAAGTAGTATCGGGGGCTTCTTCGTGCAATTTACTTAAAAGCTTTGGTGCCAATGTACTTGCAGCGTAATCACTGGCCATTATTCTAAACACACGCTTACTTTGGCTTGCCTCAAATTCTCGATTAGGAGCTAGAGTTTCTTCAAGGGTCATTAAAATGCCACGAATAACGGGTTGTAATTCCAATGCACGCTCGGTAGGCACCATACCATCGCTGGTACGAACTAAAATAGGGTCGTTAAATAAGTTACGAAGACGTTTAAGGCCATTACTCATTGCAGGTTGCGTTATACTCAATTGATTAGCAGCGCGTGTTACGTTGCATTCTCGAAGCAATGTATCGAGGTAAACGAGTAAATTTAAATCTATTTTACTTATATTCATTGTGTGTGTCCTTTAGCGCTTACCAGTGGTGAATAAAGCGCTGTGCTGTCGGGTATGGGTAAATATGACTTACCTGACCATTTTTTATATTTTGTTGTGCCTGCTTCCAAAAGCTAACATCTATAAGCTCAGGATGAGTGCTGAGTAAAAACTTCTTATACATAGGGTTTGGCATTACAAATGTACAAAGTTGCTCAGGAAATACGTCCTGTGGTGCAACAGAGTAACTTTGTTCATCCATTAAATAGTCGTCATAGCTCTTTGCTTTTGGTAATGCTCTAAAGTTCATATCGGTTAGATATTGAACTTCATCGTAATCGTAAAAAATAATACGTTTGTGCTTACTTACACCAAAGTTTTTTAAGAGCATATCACCAGGGAATATATTAACAGCAATCATTTCTTTTAGGGCTTGCCCATATTCTTCAATCGCGTCGGCGACACTTTCTTCATCAGCATTTTCTAAAAACAAGTTAAGAGGTGTCATTCGCCGTTCAATATACAAATGCTTGATGATCAACCAATCGCCCTCAATTACCATTGATGAGCCAATTGTTTTATGTAATTGCGCAAGTAAATTACTATCAAAACGCGCCAAAGGAAATACGACGTTAGAATACTCTATGGTATCGGCCATTCTGCCAACGCGATCATGGTTTTTTACCAGTTGATAGCGCTTTAATACGGTATCACGGCCGAAGGGTTTACTCTCACCAAATTTGTCTTTTATTACTTTAAAAACATAACCAAATGAGGGGAGGGTAAATACCATCATCACCATACCGGGAGTCCCTGGTGCAATTGTAAACTCATCACTAGAGTGAGATAAGTGATTTAAAAACTCTCGGTAAAACTCAGTTTTCCCCTGTTTATGAAAACCCACTGCGTTATAGAGCTCAGCAAGTGTTTTGTTTGGCATAAGTTGATTTAAAAACCGAACAAGTGCTGAAGGTGCATGAGTCTCTACCATAAAATAAGCGCGGGCAAAGCCAAAAATAACACGCATTTGAGATGACTTAGTTAAAAGTGCATCTAAATATAATCCGTTATCTTCATCGTGTAATACAGCGATTATAAAGGGCTGAACCCCACTTTTTGAAACAACACGACCAACAATATAGGCTGCTTTATTTCGATAAAAAGGCGTGTGTAAAATATCAAAGCGCATTTGCCAAGGTTGGTGATGTGTATCGGGGGCTTGTTTATAAAAAGCTTTAACAAGGAGGCGAATATCACGCTCTAAATTTACAAATGGGGCTTTAAAATCAAAATGACTAATAATGCGTTTTATTGTTGGTTTTAGGCCATCAACTACAGGAAAGTATGTTCTATATTCTGCTTCTACAGGCACTGAAGGAGCATCTTTTAAGGTTGCTTCTACAAATATAAAGTCATTATGAAAATAGCGCCTATGGTACAGCCGGCAAAATACAGAGTTATAAAAAGTTTCGGCGAGCTCTGCTTGGGGATGAAAACATAAAAAATGCTGATATACCTTTTTAACTTCAAGCCATAGACTTTCATCGAGTTGTTCGGTTGGGGTTTCTTTTTTTAGTGCTTGCGTGGTTTCGTTAACACGATCATCATAATAGCTGATACGCAAACGGCTGATATCATTAATTGCTTGCCAATCTTTTTTTGCAAAGGAAAGAGGGGCTTTGGCTGTTGTTTTTTGAAATAACTGATAGTGCCTTTTAAAACCCGTTAAAATTAATTCAGCAATATGGCGAGGTTGCATTTGCACTCCTTAAAAGTCCCTAGAGTTTATACTCTATTGTGTTAAGGGTATGTTATTTTAAGTTTAAAACCAAGATAAATGTTACTTACTAACTAAGAGTAACTTATTGGAATTGAGCTATCTTTTTTTCGAGAATTTCAATTTGTTTAGTCACAGCCGATACGTTTTTCTTATATGTTTTATTAATTATTTTTAGTTTTTTAGTAATGTCTTTAGTAATACGCTTTTTATCATCAATGGCTAAGATATGATTTAACCGCTCTTGTTGTTTGTATTCAGCACGCTCTTTATTACGATCAAGTATTGTTAGTTTATGGTTATTACTGCGAAGCTCTGCCTGTAAGCCAGATAGAAGCCTTTCACGCTCAAGTTCGTTTAGTTGTTTAGTGTAGTCAACCTTAGGACCAGAATACTGATTACCCGTTGTGTTAACTTTATAAGTCGTTGCTTCGTCGTCACAGGGGAGTTGAGAAAAGACAGTGCCTTTTTCTGTTACACATTTGTAGTAAGTGGTATCGCTAAAGCTAAAAAAACTGATAAGTAAAAAGCTAGAATGGAGAATATAACGAGAAGTTTTAAACATACATGTCATCCTTGGTTTTTATATCTAACAACAATATAAAACTATAACCTAGCTTGGTGGTATATCAAGCTAGGTTAGGATAACTGTTATTGGGTAAAGGTTTTGAGCTTTTTAATACTCTGTACTAAAAATGGTATATCTAAACCTTGTTCAATAGAAAAACCTTCAGCGGCGGAAATGTTTTTAAAGTTACCATCTGAATCTATTAAGGTAATCCTATCTTTTTTATAGGCTATAACAACACCCTGAGAGTAGTTCACGCCCATATCGTCTTTTTTCTTGTATAGATTAACGCCTAGCATTGTTTGCTTGGCAATAGCTTTACAATTTAAATATTGCCCAACGCTTGTTGCAATTAAATCGCTAGGTTGAATTAACCCATCTACTTTAGAAATACGTTTGTCAGAGCTGTATAAAGTTGAGGTTGCTACTACTTCTTGCTTGTTATTGGCAAGACTAAAAGCAAAAACCTGTGTTTCATCATCTCGAACAGTAGGGGTATCACTCGCTTTAATTACTCGAATAGCACTAGAGCTATGTGCTTGATCATTAATAAAGCTTAGTTCTTCAATGCCAGTTACTTCAATGCTACGGCGCTGACTTTGCCAAACTGGGAGTGTCTGCTCGGTTAAAATTGCTGCTTTATAAAAAGCGGGTAAACCATACACTAAGCTAAATAACGTATCGTCATGATTTGTTGGCTGTAAAAACTGCTCTGTTTTGTGCATGTTTTTATTCTCGGCAACAAACTTTTCGAGTTGTTGTTGAGTTTCAAATACAAATATATCTACATTGGCTTGTGTGTAGTCCTCGCATTTTTCAAGCGGGCTTGGCATTTGATAACTAATATTTTGGTTATTAATTTTTACGTTGTGTGCTTGCTCGTAGCTTTCTATATCTAGCAGATCATTTTTAGCTAACAAGCTTTTAGCGGTAGTAGGGTATGAAAGTGGCAAAACATTATCTTGTTTTGTTACGTCAAAGTTTAAATTGGCGTCAGCCCAAATATGAATACTGTGGCTAAGCGAAAAACACACGATTAAAAAAGAAATTGCGTAACGTGCAAATTTATATTGCTTTAAACGCTCTAGGTGGTGCCATGTGTAATTACTAACAAGTAGCTGAAAGCCTAAAATAACAACAACAATACCACTGGCTAAAATGGTTGTTAAAGCAGGAGAGCTTGTTAAACGATGCCACAACAATGAAATGATTTCAGGTAAGGCAGATATACTTAGGTGATAACCTAAATTAACATACACATAAGCATCAAGAGTAAGCAATGATGCGCCTACAGTGGCTATAACAGCCGCCATGCCACGAATGTGTCGTGGGTAGGGGAATATTAAACTAAGCGGAAATACCGTCAGCACAAACGCTAAAAAGGCTATAAAACTAGTGTGGCTTAGCCAAGTAACTAGCATATAGGTAATGCCTAAAAAGCTTGTAGGTGGCGAGTCTGCAAATAAATAGCTTAAGCTAATAAGCAGGGCTAAGCCGATATTGGCAAAGGTAAACCAATGCCCCCAACTTAGCAGCTGACTCGCTTTTGATGAAAATTGATTGTGCTGCGATAAATTCATAAATTTTACTTAACCGACTGCGCGAGCGCTTTTGCAAAGTTCTCGGTTACAGCTTGTCTTTTCCCTGTTGGTACATGCTCTTTTAAGATATGCGTGATAGAATTTCCTAAACACATAAGACTTAAATCAACCGGCGCATTGTGTTTAGTTAGCACATCAATAAGCTGATCGACGATTTGTTCTACTTCTTCATTAGAGTATTTTGATAAGATTGGCATTAGTTGGTTCAATAAAATAGTTATATTCTCGTATTTTAACACTAGAGGCGTGAAAAACAAAGATGACAACAGACGTTAAAAAATTAGTCGTTCACTATGTAGACAAAAAAGACGACGATACGCAAATTCACCTTCGAAATGATGAGATGGTAATTAACGATAAAGTCGCCGTTTTTATCGAACAATTACATCATGCATACAATGGTAAACCTGGTAAAGGTTATTGTGCTTTCAGTGGTGACAAAAACAGTGTTGTGGCATCTGCAATGCAAAGTTACCGTAACGATGAGTTAGGCTTTTGGCATATGACCGAGCAAGCCTCAACGGTTTTAAAAGAAGAGCTTGATAAATATGCATTTAGTGAAACAGGCTATTTAGTATTTTGTCATTACCAGTACGTTGCAACTGATTACATGCTAATTGCGATGATTAACATCAAAGAGCATTATTCTATGACCTCAGAGCTTGATTTAGCCGCTTCTCGTCATTTAGACATATCACGCATGCAACTTGCTGCTCGTATCGATTTAACAGCGTGGGATACACAAGCTGACGACAACCGTTATATTTCATTTATCAAAGGGCGAGCTGGACGTAAAGTTGCCGACTTTTTCTTAGACTTTTTAGGTTGTGAAGAGGGTATTGATTCAAAACAGCAAAGCCAAGTAATGCTTAGCGCAGTAGAGGATTATTTATCTGAGAAACAATTTGATAAATCAGAAAAAGACGATTTACGTAAACAAGTTTTTGACTACTGTAATGACTGTGTGACAACTGGTGAAGATGCCAGCGTAAGCGAGCTATCTGCAACGCTTACAAAAGGCGATGACAGCCCGTTTGATAGTTTTTGTAAAGAGCAAAGTTACGATCTAGAAGAAACTTTCCCTGTTGATAAAAAAACCGTAACCAGCATGGTTAAGTTCTCAGGTCTTGGAGGTGGTGTGAGTGTAAGCTTTGAACGTAAGCACTTAGGTGAGCGCGTAACTTACAACGAGGCAACTGACACGCTTGTAATTAAAGGTATTCCGCCAAACTTAAAAGATCAGTTACAACGTTTTATGGAAAGTGAAAGCGAGTAAATTTCACAAGTTAAAAGGCTGATTTAAGAGCGCGGTATTTATATCGCGCTTTTTTGTATCAGTATATAAATTCGTTGCATCGGAAAAAACCTTAAATATTTATTTCAGATAGAGAAGTGAAAGAGGAGTAAATGAGAAAACACAAGTCATGCTTTCTTGGCAGGCTTAGCTTTTTTACTACCTCTAAAAGCGCAGCGTCTCTTTACCTCTTTGTGAATAAATCGCTTATTGTGGGCGTGAAGAAACTTTAATAATTATTCAAATCATATAAACAAAAAAGCCCCGCTATTTATTAAATAGCGGGGCTTTTAAATGAATGTTAGTTATTAATCAACACTCATTGTTTTAGTCATTGCAGAGCTTGCACGACCAGCAGGTTTGATTGAACCTGCACGTAAACCACTGTCTGGAACTAGTTCACGTTTATCGTGAGCCATTGCTACAGAAGTATGTTTCACTTCGCTATCAGCTACAGGAGTAGGCTGTGCCATTGGCGCACTTGCAGACCCTTGAGTAACCGCTGTTTTAACATGCGGTGCTGATTTTTCAGTTTTCACTTTTGCTTCAACTTTAGCAGGCTCTTCAGTGGCTACTGGCGTTTCAACTTTAGCAGGCTCTTCAGTGGCTACTGGTATTTCAACTTTAGCAGACTCTTCAGTTGCTACTGGCGTTTCAACTTTAGCAGGTTCTTCAGTTGCTACTGGCGTTTCAACTTTAACAGGTTCTTCAGTGGCTACTGGCGTTTCAACTTTAGCAGGCTCTTCAGTGGCTACTGGTGTTTCTACTTTAGCAGGCTCTTCAGTTGCTACTGGCGTTTCAGCTTTAGCAGACTCTTCAGTGGCTACTGGCGTTTCAACTTTAGCAGGCTCTTCAGTGGCTACTGGTGTTTCTACTTTAGCAGGCTCTTCAGTTGCTACTGGCGTTTCAGCTTTAGCAGACTCTTCAGTGGCTACTGGCGTTTCAACTTTAGCAGGCTCTTCAGTTGCTACTGGCGTTTCAGCTTTAGCAGACTCTTCAGTGGCTACTGGCGTTTCAACTTTAGCAGGCTCTTCAGTTGCTACTGGCGCTTCAACTTTAGTAGGTTCTTCAGTGGCTACTGGCGTTTCAACTTTAGCCGGTTCTTTAGCTTTTACTGGCTCTTCTACAGCTTCAACTTTTGCTAAGTCTTCAACCGCAACGGCTTGCTCAACTTGTTGCGACGCATCTACCGGTGTTTCTTCTGATTTAGCTTTAAGTTCTGCTTCGTATTCTGCAGCAGCTTGATCAGCAACTGGAATAAATGCAGGGGCTTCATCAGATTTAACTTCTGCTTCACCTTCAGGGCGACGACGACGTTGACCAGATGCACGAAGATGACGAGGAGAACGACGTGAACGTGTACGTGTTTGCTCTTGTTCGTCTTCAGTGGTTGCTGTTTCATCGTTAGAATCAACAACATCAACTTTCTCTTCTTTAATGTGAGCTGTTTTTTCTGCCGGAGCTTGCTTTTGCTTTTCTACAGCAGGAGCTTGCTCTTGAACTTGTGAAGTTTCAGTTACAGCCGTTTGCTCAGGTGCTTGCTCTGTTGAGTTAGCTTGCTCAGCTTTTTCATCTTGCAGACGTACTTTTTTACGTATGTTACGACGTTGACGGCGAACTTTAGGCTTCTGCTCTTTAGGCTCTGCAGCTTGTGCTGGCTTAGAATCAGTTTCTACTTCCGCCTTTGCAGGGGCTTCAGTTTTAACTTGATCTTTATCTTGGTTTTTATGCTCTGGGCGCTTACGAGAGTTAGGATTACGACGGCGCTTGTTGCGGTTCTCGCTTCTCTCTTGAGTCTCGGTGCTTGCTGCTGAGTCAGTTTTAGCTTCCTCTTCAGCGGCTGAACGCTCATTGCGCGGCTTGTTAGTGCGTGGGTTATTATTACGACGACGTTGATTGTTATTACGACGACGATTATCGTTACCACGACGCGCATTGTTGCGCGTTTCTTGCTGCTCTTTTTCTACAGCTTCTTTTTTCTCTTCTTCAGATTCACTTGCAAATAACGACTTAAACCAATTACCAATAGCAGCTAGTAAGCCACCTTCAGTTTTAGTTTGTGCTACCGCAGCAGGTTCTACGGCTTTAGCTGGCGCTGCTTGTGGAGCAGGAGTAGAAGGCATTACCACGCCTTTTAGCATCGGCTCTTCACGGACTGGCGCACTAGGAGATTTTGACATCTCGAATACTTCAGGCTCCGGTGCAACAACTTGTCCGTAACTTACAGTTTCAAGTGTTTCGTCTTTACGCAAGCGCATAACTTCATAATGTGGTGTTTCCATATGTTGATTTGGAATAATCACTACGTCACATTTATGATGTTTTTCAATGCGATGAACACTACGACGTTGCTCATTTAATAAATAAGCAGCAACAGCAACAGGCACTTGTGCATTTACTTGTGCTGTATTGTCTTTAATTGCTTCTTCTTCAATTAAACGAAGGATTGAAAGCGCAATTGATTCGTTTGAACGAATAGTACCTTGGCCACTACAACGTGGGCATGGGCCTTGGCTTGCTTCACCTAATGAAGGACGCAAACGCTGGCGCGACATTTCAAGTAAACCAAAGCGTGAGATTTTACCAATTTGAACACGGGCACGATCTGGACGCGCTGCATCTTTTAAACGATTCTCTACTTCACGTTGATGGCGTGGAGGAGTCATATCAATAAAGTCGATTACAATTAAACCACCTAGGTCACGAAGACGTAATTGACGTGCAATTTCATCGGCCGCTTCTAAGTTTGTATTAAGTGCTGTCTCTTCAATATCGCCGCCTTTAGTTGCCTTAGACGAGTTGATATCAATAGATGTAAGTGCTTCAGTAGGGTCAATTACAATTGAACCACCAGAAGGAAGACGTACTTCACGCTGGAATGCAGACTCAATTTGGCTTTCAATTTGGTAATGTGTAAATAAAGGCGTGTCACCTTGATAAAGCTTAACACGGCTCATAAAGTCAGGACGAAAACGCTCAATGTGCGCTTTAGCTTCTTCAAAAACGCGTGGTTTATCAATTAAAATTTCGCCAATGTCGCGACGTAAATAATCGCGTATTGCGCGGAAAATCACGTTGCTTTCTTGGTGAATCAAAAACGGTGCTTTAGCACTATCGGCTGCTTGTTTAATTGCATCCCAATGTACTAGTAGTGCTTTTAAATCGTAGTTAAGTTCTTCAAATGACTTGCCAACACCCGCTGTACGAACAATTAAGCCCATACCTTTAGGTAGTTCTAAACGACCTAATGCTTCTTTAAGTTCAGTTCGCTCATCACCTTCAATACGACGAGAAATACCGCCAGCACGAGGGTTATTAGGCATAAGTACTAAATAGCTACCAGCAACACTGATAAAAGTAGTTAACGCTGCGCCTTTTTGGCCGCGTTCTTCTTTATCAACTTGTACTATTACTTCTTGACCTTCTTTTATTACGTCGCGAATGTTAGGGCGACCATGAAAAGTGTAACCTGCAGGGAAGTAAGTACGGGCAATTTCTTTTAAAGGAAGGAAACCATGGCGGTCAGCACCGTAATCAACAAATGCTGCTTCAAGAGATGGTTCTATGCGAGTGATTTTGCCTTTATAAATATTGGCTTTTTTCTGTTCGTGACCTGGGCTTTCGATATCTAAATCATAAAGGCGCTGGCCATCAACCAGTGCTACGCGCATTTCTTCTTGCTGCGTTGCATTGATTAGCATACGTTTCATATTGTTACTCTACTTATTTATGTCGCTGACATGACGATGTTTTTCTCGCCTGTTCAGTTGTCCCTATTTTTAGAATGTGCAGCCTCACGACTGGGTCTTTAACGGAACGGCTCTGTATTTCGTATGCAGTATTTTAAATGCTGGCAAACAATAGCGATTATTATCGCTATTAAATTCTTAATGGTGCTAAAACTGTCGGCTTTTCAGCTACGTTTACAAGTTTTACCCAGAAGTCGGCCTGTCATATTAATCTTACTAAATATCATTCATATTAGGCGCGTAGGGCTCATTAAGTTGGTGAGCAATACATACTGATGTATCGCTAATATCCGTTTTAAGAGCAAAAATCGCTACCGATGTTAATGAACGCTTATTTATTAGATTTTTTTAATTCTAAATAAGCTGCTATACGGTACTACAATAATTGAGCTAGTGCTGAACGACGTTTTTTACGTCGTCACTATCAGACAAATTATCTGTTCATTGCTTTCTCTAGCACATTAAAAATCGCTTCATGTTCAAACTTAACCAGCAATATATTACGCGCATTGCCGTTAATTGATCGCACGTGTTAACTGAGGAGGCATAAAAGCTTTGGAAAACTTAACTCGGATCTGTATGATCGGCTACCCAGAATGTGCATCACGAATGTTTTAATGTGTTAAAAAGCACCGTTGTTATTTGCAAATACTAAATATTTGCGCTGCTGATTATCCCACTATTATTACAGTGTTAGCAACTAAATTATTTTACTTAAATTAGTGATTAGGCAATGTCAGAAAAAAACGACTTACAAGTAACTTATGTCACGATCAATGAAGACCATTTAGGTCAGCGTATTGATAACTTTCTTATTACCCATTTAAAAGGGGTGCCTAAAAGCGCTATTTATAAACTTTTGCGCAAAGGTGAGGTACGCGTTAATAAAAAGCGTATTAAACCTGTATATAAACTGCAGCTTGACGATGTACTGCGTATTGCACCTATCAGAGTTGCTGAGCGTGAAGAGTTTGTACCATCAAAGTTAGACAAAGTAACTCGCCTAGAAGACGATATTTTATTTGAAGATAAATACCTTATCGTCATAAATAAACCTTCAGGTATGGCTGTTCATGGTGGCAGTGGTTTAAGTTATGGTTTAATTGAAGCATTGCGCGCACTTCGCCCAGAAGAGCGCAGCCTTGAGCTAGTTCATAGGCTTGACCGTGATACATCGGGTTGTTTACTTATAGCGAAGCGCCGTTCGGTGTTAACCGCATTGCATGAACAACTTCGTGAAAAAACCATGGAAAAAAATTACTGGGCACTTGTAGAAGGGCAGTGGGACTCTAAAACTAAAAACGTGACCGAAGGGCTGCGTAAAAATACACTTAAATCGGGTGAACGCGTAGTACGTGTAGATAACACTGAGGGCAAGCCTTCGCATACGCGTTTTAAAGTACTTGAACGTTTTAACGATTGCTCACTTGTACAAGCATCACCTGTTACAGGACGTACGCACCAAATTCGTGTTCATACGCAATGTAAAGGTCATCCTATCGCGTGCGATGATAAATACGGTGACCAGGGGTTTGATGAATCTATGCGTAAAGTTGGGTTAAACCGTTTATTCTTACATGCACACGATTTAAGTTTTTATCATCCTAAAAACGAAACAACGATGCGTATTGAAGCGCCCCTTGATAAAACGCTTAAAAATACATTACTAAAATTACGAGACGCAAAACAGTGATTGCAGTGACGCCGATTAAAAAATATAAGCTCGTCATTTTTGATTGGGATGGCACCGTTATGGATTCAGTCACTAAAATAGTTAACTGTATTCGTAGTAGTGCTGAGTCACTTAATTTAGTGTCACCAAGTGACGAAGCCATTAAAAATATCATTGGTATGTCGCTTGAAAAAGCAATTGATGTTTTATTTCCCGATAATGCCGCGCAGCATCAAGCGCTAATTAAGGGGTATAAACACCAATATAGTGTTAATACCACGCCAACTCCTGTATTTGATAATGTTGTTAGCGTTTTAGGTGCCTTAAAAGAGCAGGGCATTGTTTTAGCGGTTGCAACAGGTAAAGGTCGAGATGGGTTAGATCGTTTACTTGAGCAAAGTAAATTGCGCCACTTTTTTAGTGCAACGCGTACTAGCGACGAAGCGCAATCAAAGCCCTCTCCAGATATGCTGTATCAATTACTTGAAGAGCTTGGAATAAGCGCTCAAGAAGCTGTAATGATTGGTGATACCCAAATAGACATGACAATGGCAAAAGCTGCAGGCATGGATAGAATTGGCGTAACAATGGGTGTACATAACGCACAGCAGCTAAATGAGCTAAGCCCTGTTGCAACGGTAGATAATTATCTGCAATTGCAACAGGTTTTGCTTGGCTAATTTATTTAACTAGAACTTGTTTTGAGCGGTAAGCACATCAATACCAAACTCAGCCAGTAATTGGCTGAGTTTAATTAATGGTAATCCAATTAAGCTATTAGGATCGTCTCCGCTTAGTTTTTCAAATAAACAGATACCTAACCCTTCACTTTTAAAGCTGCCAGCACAGTTATAAGGCTGCTCTGCGTCGCAATAAGCACTAATTTGTACATCACTGAGTGTTTTAAACGTCACATTAAAAGGTTCTACGCAGGTTTTTTTTGTTCCAGTTTCAATATCGTAAACACAAAGCCCAGTTAAAAATGTTACAGTATTACCGCTAAATAAATTTAGTTGTTTTAGAGCATTTTGTTTATTGTGCGGTTTACCTAAAATTTGATTGTTAAACACAGCGACTTGGTCTGATCCAATTGCTAACCCTTTTTTAAAGTGTTTATTAGCTGCTGAGGCTTTTAACTCACTTAAACGCTTAACCAGTTCAGTAGGTGTTTCGCATTCAAGTGCTGATTCGTCAACGTCGGGTGAAAACGTATCAAAGGGTAAATTAAATTTTTGTAATAAAGACTGCCTAAAAGGCGAGCTTGACGCTAAAATGAGTGGAAGCTTCATGGACTGTTTTCCTACGATAATTCAGATTGAGTTAGGATAAATCAGATCCGAGAGTAAAACACGTTAAAAACCAAGTAAAAATGGTTTTTTACTTTGACTAACAAACTAACTATCTATATGATGCAGCCCCTATGCAAAAGGTGAAAATTCCCATCACTCTTCATCCAGGCAAAGCAGCGCAGCACCGTTTAAAGTATGACGGAATTGTACCGCTTGAAAAACTTACTCGTTTAGAGAAAGTTGTGCAGGAAGAAGTAGGTGAAATAGCGGTAAAAATACATTGCAAAAACGATGATCAAGGTTTCGCTGTGATTAGAGGCAATTTGTCCACACATGTTACTGTCATTTGTCAACGTTGTAATGGTGATTTAGGGTTGGATTTGGTTCAAGACTTTGCATATTCACCAGTAGGTGAAGATACAGAGTTAGATATTTTTCCTGAAGACTACGACGAAGTAGCACTTGATGAAAATGGTGAAGTTAACGTTTTTGATTTAATTGAAGACGAACTAATTTTAGCAATTCCATTAGTGGCTACCCACAACGAAGCTTCATGCAGTTATTCAGCAAAGCCTGCCAGCTTTGGTGTATTAAAGGCGGAAGATGATAAACCTAATCCATTTGATATTTTGAAACAACTTAAGAAAGATTCTTAGGAGAAGACTATGGCTGTACAAAAAAGCAAAAAGTCTCGTGCAAGACGCGGCATGCGCCGTTCACACGATGCGATCAGTGGTCCAACTTTAACTGTAGATCAAACATCTGGTGAGACTCATCGTCGTCACCATGTGACTGCAGATGGTTACTACAAAGGCGTTCAAGTAATTTCTAAATAAGAGATTACTTATATGCTGAAAGATCTAACCATAGCGTTAGATATGATGGGGGGCGATTACGGCCCCCGTTCATCTATTCCTGCTGCCGTTCATGCGGTAAACGCTCATGCCAATTTAAGTCTCATTTTATGTGGCAATGAAGACGTTATATCTAAAGAACTCGAATCCCTCGATTCTTTATCTCATCCAAGACTCATAATTCGTCACTGTAGTGAAATAGTCACTAACGCCTGCGAACCTGCAATTGCTGTACGTTCAAAAAAAGATTCATCTATGCGAGTTGCCCTTGATTTAGTTAAATCGGGCGAAGCTCAAGCGTGTGTTAGCTCAGGCAATACAGGCGCTTTATTTTTTATGGCTCACTACGTATTAAAAATGTTGCCAGGTGTTAAACGTGCCGCACTCATTTCATCTGTTCCTACAGAAAGCCAAAACCCAGTATATTTACTCGACTTAGGTGCTAATGTGCATTGTGATGCGCAAATGCTGTATCAGTTTGGGATTATGGGCTCTGTAGTTGCTGGCCAAGCTCTTGGCTGCGATAACCCTCGCGTTAGCTTATTAAATATTGGCGCTGAGGACATTAAAGGCCACGACGACATTAAACAAGCTGCACAATTGATGCAGCAAAGCCCACATATTAATTACATTGGTTATAGCGAAGGAAGTGATATTTTTTCTGGCAAAGCTGATGTTATTGTATGCGAAGGGTTTGTGGGTAACGTGGCGCTTAAAACATGCGAAGGCATTGCCAAGCTTATTATGAATAAGTTTACAGCTGCGCTCGAAAAGCACCTTTTGTATAAATGTATGGCGTTTATATTGCGTCCAATAATAAAAAAACTCTATAAAAGGGTGAACCCCGACCAGTATAACGGTGCTTCTCTGGTAGGATTGCGCGGTATTGTCGTTAAAAGTCATGGAAATGCGTCAGCTAAAGCATTTCAAGCAGCAATTGATGAAGCGGTAAAAGAGGTTGAACGTCAACTTCCTGATAAAATAGCCGCTATTTTCGAAAAAACACATTCTAAAGACACGGCGGTTAATCAATAATTGATGTGCCGTGTATTTCATTATTTATTTGTTTAATTAAAAAGAGCAAAGTATGGCACAAAAAATTGCACTTCTATTCCCAGGTCAAGGCTCGCAAAGCGTTGGTATGTTACAAGAGCTACTAGAGAGTTCTGACATTGTTAAAGCAACATTTGCAGAAGCATCAGATGCACTGGGTTACGACTTAGCAGAGCTAGTTCTTAATGGCCCAGAAGAAAAATTAAATCAAACTCATCGTACACAACCTGCATTATTAACTGCAAGTGTTGCTATTTACCGTGATTGGCTTGCAGCAAACCCAGATGCAGACGTTGTTATGGCCGGTCACAGCTTAGGTGAATATTCAGCACTAGTATGTAGCGACGTACTAAGCTTGAGCGAAGCTGTTAAGCTTGTTGAAAACCGTGGTTTATACATGCAAGAAGCTGTACCTGCAGGCGTAGGTTCAATGGCTGCGATTATTGGCTTAGGCGATGAAGAAATAAAAGCGGCATGTGCTGCCTCAGCGCAAGGTGAGGTTGTATCTCCAGTTAACTACAATTCTCCTGGTCAAGTTGTTATTGCAGGGCATAAAGCGGCAGTAGATAGAGCATCACAAGCATGTAAAGATGCTGGTGCTAAACGCGCATTACCACTTTCGGTTAGCGTACCTTCACATTGTGAACTAATGAAGCCAGCAGCTGATAAGCTAGCGGTAGACTTAGCCGCTTTAACATTTAATACACCTAAGTGTGATGTAATTAATAACGTTGATGTAAAAGCTGAATCGACCGCTGATGCAATTAAAGATGCACTAGTACGTCAACTATACAGCCCAGTTCGCTGGACAGAAACAGTACAAGCCTTGGTTGCACAAGATGTAACGCAAAGCTACGAATTTGGTCCTGGTAAAGTATTAACAGGGCTTGCGAAACGAATTGATAAAGCAATGGTTTGTGGCTCAGTAAACGATGCCGCTTCAATCGCTGCAGCTAAATAAGAGTATATAAAATGTCTAATTTATTTTCTTTAGAGGGCAAAATTGTCCTAATTACTGGCGCTAGCCGTGGTATTGGTAAAGCAATTGCAACAACATTAGTAGCGCAAGGTGCAAAAGTTGCAGGTACTGCTACAAGCGAGTCAGGCGCTGCTAAAATCAGCGAGTACTTAGGTGACAATGGTAAAGGTTATGCATTAAACGTAACGGATCCTGCATCTATTGAAGCGACACTTGCCGCAATAAAAGCTGATTTTGGCGATATTGACGTACTTGTAAACAACGCAGGTATCACACGTGACAACCTATTAATGCGTATGAAAGAGACTGAGTGGGACGATATAATCGACACTAACTTAAGCTCGATTTTCCGTTTATCTAAAGCGGTATTGCGTCCAATGATGAAGAAAAAGAAAGGTCGTATTATCAATATTGGCTCAGTAGTGGGCACTATGGGTAATGCAGGACAAGCTAATTATGCAGCGGCTAAAGCAGGCGTAATTGGTTTTTCTAAGTCACTTGCACGCGAAGTGGCATCACGTGGTATTACAGTAAACGTAGTAGCACCTGGTTTTATTCAAACTGATATGACTGATGATTTAACTGACGAGCAAAAAGCAGCAACACTTGCAAATGTTCCAGCAGGGCGTTTAGGCCAACCAGGCGAAATTGCAGCTGCGGTATGTTATTTAGCATCTGACGCGGCTGCGTACGTATCAGGTGAAACTTTGCATGTAAATGGCGCGATGTACATGGTTTAATAACCATTGTACCCACATTGTTACCTAATAAAGTTAAGTAAGTTACCTCAAAAACATTGAATTATTTGTGAACTTGCTTTAAACATACTTGAAATCGCTGCGAAAATAAGCGATAAAAGACAAAACACACACTCAGAGGTTTGACCAGACAATTATTTATGGTCAAATCATTGAATCAGAGAATTATGCCGCGTAAACTACGCGGCAATCTGAAAATAACGCATCGGCGTTTTTAATAAAGGAAAGAAGAATGAGCGATATCCAAGAACGCGTAAAGAAAATTATCATTGAACAACTAGGTGTTAAAGAAGAAGAAGTTAAAAATGAATCTTCTTTCGTAGATGACCTAGGTGCAGATTCTCTTGATACTGTTGAACTAGTAATGGCTCTTGAAGAAGAGTTTGATACTGAGATCCCAGATGAAGAAGCTGAGAAGATCACTACAGTACAAACTGCTATCGATTACGTAACAGCACACGCTGAGTAATTAATCGCACGTTAAAGGCAGCATCCGCTGCCTTTAACTTTTTATATCCAAACCACCTCAAAGTTCGTGATTCAAAACTTAAGCCTCAATGCTCAATTTTAGCTAAAAATTAATTTTGATTGTGTTATGCGTTTTTAATCTATTTTGGGACTAGCACTTTGAGGTAGCTTGGGTATGATCATCCCCTTGTAAAATATCCCTTATTGGAGGCAAACCGTGGCTAAACGTCGAGTCGTCGTAACTGGCTTAGGAATGTTGACGCCGCTAGGTAATGATGTTCAATCAACCTGGCAAGGCTTATTAGATGGCAAAAGTGGCATTCAAACAATAACCCACTTTGATACATCAAAATTTGGTACTAAATTCGCTGGTTTAATAAATGACTTTGATGCAACTGCATACATGTCAGCGAAAGATACTAAAAAAATGGACTTGTTTATTCAGTACGGCATTGCAGCGGGTGTTCAAGCCTTTAAAGATTCAGGCCTTGAAATTACTGAGCAAAACGCAACACGTATAGGTGTAGCTGTGGGCTCTGGTATTGGTGGCTTAACGCTTATCGAAGAAAACCACATTAAGCTATTAAATAGTGGCCCGCGCAAGTTATCGCCATTTTATGTGCCGTCTACCATTATTAATATGATCTCAGGTCACTTATCAATGATGCATGGACTTCGTGGTCCAAATATTTCAATTGTAACTGCCTGTACTACTGGTTTGCATAATATTGGCCATGCCGCGCGCATGATTGCCTACGGTGATGCAGATGCAATGGTTGCTGGCGGTGCAGAAAAAGCCTGTACCCCAATTGGTATGGGTGGCTTTAATGCTGCACGTGCACTTTCAACTCGCAATGACGATCCACAAGCGGCTTCTCGCCCTTGGGATAAAGACCGCGATGGCTTTGTGCTTTCTGACGGTGCAGGTGTTGTTGTAGTTGAAGAGTACGAACATGCAAAAGCACGTGGCGCTAAAATTTATGCTGAGCTTGTTGGCTTTGGTATGAGCGGCGATGCGTACCACATGACATCACCACCAGAAGATGGTGCAGGTGCTGCCCTTGCAATGCAAAACGCACTAAATGATGCGCAAGTGAACGCTGAGCAAATTGGTTACATTAACGCACACGGTACATCTACAAATGCAGGCGATAAAGCAGAAACTGCCGCTGTTAAGTCTATTTTTGGTAATGCAGCCAAAGATGTAATGGTCGGCTCGTCTAAATCGATGATGGGTCACTTGTTAGGTGCTGCAGGCTCGGTTGAATCGATTATTTCGATTTTATCACTGACAGATCAAAAAGTGTCGCCAACTATCAACCTTGATAACCCAGACGAAGGGTGTGACTTAGATTATATTGCTCACACTGCACGTGATGCAAAGTTAGACTTTGCACTGTGTAACTCGTTCGGTTTTGGTGGTACTAATGGCTCGTTGCTATTTAAAAAGGTATAATCTTTTTTAACAACGAATCAAATTATAAGAGCTCAGTTGTTTAACTGGGCTTTTTTTATATGCCAAATAAAATGCAAACAATAATAGCAGTAGATCAAAACAGCACTTTAAGTACGCGTGACAGAGGCTTAAATTACGGTGACGGCTTTTTTACAACGGCTAAAGTTGTTAATGGGCAAGTACAGTATTGGGCTCATCATAAAGCGCGTTTGATTGAATGCGCACAGCGCCTCGGTTTTCCTGAGCTAGATTTTAATAGCCTTGAAAATCAAATTACTTTGCATATAAAAGCAGCACCACTCAACGTGCTTAAAATACTTGTAACGCGAGGCGAAGGCGGACGTGGTTATGGGCTGCCAAGTGAGTGTAATATTACTATTTTATTGAGCATATTAGATTACCCTAGTAATTACGAAGCGCTTGTTAAAAAAGGTGTAAATCTAGAAGTAAGCCCAATTAAATTAGCAGCACAGCCTTATTTAGCAGGTCTTAAAACACTAAACCGGCTTGAGCAAGTACTAGTTAAAAAAGCAATGCAAACGCAAAACTGCGACGATGTGTTAGTGCTTGATTACAATAACAATGTAATTGAAGCTTCTGCAGCTAATATTTTTGCGATTAAAAATAAGTGTGTGTTTACGCCATTGCTTGATGAGTGCGGAATAAAGGGCGTTTATCTGCAATCGTTATGTGATAAATTGCCTGTTGAATTTAAACGCGTGAAAGTAGAAGACTTAACCCAAGCAGACGCCGTATTTGTGTGCAATAGCTTAATGGGAGCAGTACCTGTAAAACGTATTGAGCAACAGGTATTTAATACAGACGAAAGCCACGCATTACTAACTAAATTATTAGCCAAGGAGGCTGAGTGTTAAAAGTTATTTTATCGGTACTTTTTTTAGCTGTTATAACCACTGCTGTTGGTTACCAGCAATTACAAGCAACAATAAATAGCCCGTTAAAGGTAGCACAAAGCACACAATTTGAAGTTAAGCATGGCACTGGCTTTAATAAGTTATGCCAACAATGGCAAGCTAATAACTGGGTAGAAAGTTGTTGGCGTTATCAGGTAATTGCCAAATTAGATCCCACACTTACCGACTTAAAAGCGGGACTTTACGAGCTAACAGCCGATAGCGTTATTAATAACGTAAAAAAAATTAACCAAGGTCAGCAAATTAGTTTTAGTTTTACCATAATTGAAGGGCAAAACTTACGTGAAGTACTAAGTGCTATTAAAAAAGCTGATAATTTACAAAACGATTTAAAAACTGACGAACTAAGTACTCAAATACTGGGTAATGACACGCACTTAGAAGGCTGGTTATTCCCCGACACTTACCATTATCATAATAACGATACTGCAAGCAGTTTATTAAAACGTGCAGCACAAAAAATGCAGCAAACATTAGATGATGCTTGGCAGCAGCGCGCTGCTAATCTACCCTATAAAACAGCATACGAAGCACTAATAATGGCTTCAATTATTGAAAAAGAGACAGGCCTTGCCAGCGAGCGTCCGTTAATTGCATCAGCGTTTGTTAATCGATTAAACACCAATATGCGTCTGCAAACCGATCCAACCGTAATATACGGGCTAGGCGCTGACTTTGATGGTGATATTAAACGTAAAGATTTGCGTGATTATACGCCTTACAATACGTATCGTATTAATGGTTTACCGCCAACACCGATTGCAATGCCATCAAAAGCCGCTATTTTAGCTGCAGTTAATCCGCCGCAAAGTGAATATGTTTACTTTGTATCAAAAGGCGATGGTAGCCACCAATTTTCAACCACGTTAAAACAGCATAACGCAGCAGTTAAAACGTATATATTAAATAAAAAGAATTAATAGTTTATGAAACCAAAATTTATAGTAATAGAAGGGCTAGAAGGCGCGGGTAAATCAACCGCTATTTCGTTATGCCAAGACTTTTTAAACAAACAAAAAATAGACTTCATTAACGTCCGCGAACCTGGCGGAACACCACTGGCTGAATCGCTTCGTACGCTTGTAAAAGCAGAGCACGCAGAAGAGATTGCCTTTGAAACTGAGTTGCTTATTATGTACGCAGCTCGCTCGCAGCTAATGCACAATGTTATTACCCCTGCGCTTGATAAAGGCCAATGGGTACTTGCCGATCGTCATGATTTATCGTCTCAGGCGTATCAAGGTGGTGGGCGTGGTATTAGCTCAAATACATTAGCTTCACTTTCGTCAATGGTGTTAAAAGGCTTAAAGCCAGATTTAACTATTTACCTTGATATTGACCCAGTGATAGGCCTTGAACGTGCAAAAGGACGTGGCGAGCTTGACCGTATTGAACAAGAAGCCATTGAGTTTTTTCAGCGTACACGTATGCGTTATGTTGAACTTGCTAATGACGACAACACAATTAAAACAGTTGATGCAAACCAAAGTATTGATAAAGTACATCGCGATATTACCAATGTACTGCATTCATTTTTTGAAGGCCTAAAATAATATGCCATTGCCTTGGCTACATGATACTCAAGCACGTTTAGCGAAAAGTTATCGCGCAGAGCGTTTTCATCATGCGCAATTATTTTGTGGGCCTGTTGGCGTAGGTAAGTTTGAGTTAAGTGATGAGCTTGGGAATGCTTTGTTATGCCAAAATATAGCTACGCAGGTAGCTGCGCAAAACAGTATGCTAAAACCTTGCGGACAGTGTAAAAGCTGTTTACTTAACCTTGCTGGCACTCACCCTGACAAACGTTTAACGCAAGTTGATGGGCAAAGTATTGGTGTAGATGATATTCGTGGCATTAGTGATTTTATGAATCACTCAGCAGCGCAAAATGGCAATAAAGTCGCGATAATCGAAAATTGCGAAAAAATGACCACAGCAGCAGCTAACGCATTATTAAAAACGCTTGAAGAGCCAACTAATAGCCGCTTTTTAATATTAACCACAAGCCAACCAGAACAGCTCCCTGCAACTATTTTAAGTCGATGCGCTAAAAGTGACGTAAAAATAACTAATACAGCACTTGCTCAGCAATGGCTAGAGACATTAGATATTCCTAACTATAGTTGGTTAGCACTTTTTTATAACCAACCGCTGCAAGTAAAGCATTGGCAACAGCAAGACCAGCTGAAAAATATTGATACACTGTATAAGTTTGCAACTGAGTTTAAACAAAGCCATAATTTCAAAGCGTTAGTCGATATAATAAATAAACAGCCTGAACTTGTTCGTATATTTACTTTGTTTTTAAGCGTGCAACTAAAGCAGCAATTACTGCAAGGCATGAGTTTTGACGCTTATCAAAGTGCGCAAAATGCATTAGGCGAGTTTTTACAAAATAACACACAAGTACTTGGCCTTAATTTACCGCTTGCTGTATCACGATTAGCATACACATTGCGAAATTCTTAAAAGGATTAATCATGCAAGAACTACTAGTAGACATAGACGATTTAGACGAGTTATACCGTTGTTATATGCCTTACTTAAAAAAAGGTGGCTTATTTGTACGCACTAATATGCGTTACGAAGCAGGGCATTCATTAGCGCTTAGAGTTACTTTGCCCGATGCCTTAGAAGATGACGTAGTGACAGGTAAAGTGTCGTGGATCACGCCACAAGGTGCACAAAGCTCTAATCCTCCAGGTATTGGTATTAGCTTTTTAGACGATAAAACAAACCTAAACGCTAAAATCGAAAAGCTCCTTGGGACTATGTTAAACTCAGGCGATCAAACATATACCATGTAGTTATAGGGTCGGTTTTTCATTGAGATTAACGCCGCCCTATATTGGGTTCTTTTAATTACTAAGATAATAAATTAAACGAACAAATTTAAACCCTGAACATAATACAGGCCTTATAGTGATTGTAGATTCTCATTGCCATTTAGACCGTCTTGATTTTGATAAACTAGACTTAAACCTTGACCAAGTTCTTGATAAAGCGCGTGCAAAGCAAATAGAGCACTTTTTATGTGTAAGCGTAACGCTTGATCAGTTTCCAAGCATGCTTGATAAAATTAAGCATTACGACGATGTTTCAGCCTCATGCGGTGTACATCCACTTGATCAAAAAGACGCCCTTAATAAACAGCAACTAATTGACTTAGCTTCACATGAAAAAGTGGTTGCTATTGGCGAAACGGGTCTTGATTACTACTATTCAAAAGATACTCACGCAGTGCAGCAAGCAAGCTTTGTTGGGCATATTGAAGTGGCTAACGAATTACAAAAACCGTTAATTATTCATACTCGTGATGCCCGCAGCGATACCATTAATTTAATGCGTGAGCACAAGGCCGAAAACTGCGGTGGTGTATTACATTGCTTTACCGAAGATTGGGATATGGCTAAAAAAGCCATAGACATGGGGTTTTATATTTCTATTTCGGGCATTGTTACCTTTAAAAATGCTATTGAGCTAAAAGAAGTAGTAAAGCAAATACCGCTAGATAGATTACTAATAGAAACCGACTCGCCTTATTTAGCACCGGTACCGTATCGTGGGCAAACAAACCAGCCAGCGTACGTAGAAGATGTTGCTTATTATATTAGCGAACTTAAAGGCATTAGCTTTAATGAACTTGCTAAAGCGACTACCGAGAACTTTTATTCTTTATTTAAATTAGCAGCTAAAGGCTAAATACATGATTACTCACACGGCAAACCTTCCTATTTTACTAATGGGGCCAATGGTGCGCCGTGCAGAGCAAACTGGAGTCTGTATTCAGTTTGCTACCTCCAAGCCTGCAAACTGCCAAATAAACTTATTAAATGTTGAGTGTTATAGCGAACAACACACTGTTTCTTTAGGGGAGCATTTATACCTGCATTTCATTATTATAAAGCCAATAGACAACAAACTTCCTGTCGATAGCTTATTAAGCTATGAGCTTGTAATTGACGACACAGCAATCGATTTATCGCCCTGGTGCTATAGTAATCAAACAACGCCTGCATTTGTAATCCCCGATAAACTCAGTGATATTTTGCATGGCTCGTGCCGTAATGCACATCATCCAGCAAAAGATAGCTTAGTGTCTGCAAGTCACTGGCAAAATACTCAGCGTGGTAATAATACTCAAGGCGCACAATTGTTATTACTGAGCGGTGACCAGGTTTACGCCGATGACGTAGCAGGCCCCATGTTATTAGCTATTCATCAGTTAATTAAAGCGTTAGGTATCTATAAAGAGCAACCACTTGCCATTGAGCTACCGGATGATATAAATGAGCAACTTTATAATCGCCATTTGTTTTTACCAAAAACGCCTTGGCAAAAACGCTCAAAGTTAGGTGTTGGTTACTGGCTAAAAAAAGACGAACCTCACTTTTCAAGCGTAAAAGCCTACAATCACCTTATCCATTTTGAAGAATATATAGCACTGTATTTATTAAATTTTAGTGCTGCTGCTTGGCAATGCGTTGATATACAAAACACAACGTATTCAGGTCAAAACAAGCAAAACAAAACTATTTTTGACGCTGAAAAAACAGCACTGATTGATTATGCAAAAGGCTTAAGTGAAGTAGAGCGATTGTTTGCCAATGTATCTACATTAATGATGTTTGACGATCATGATGTAACCGATGATTGGAACCTCACCGCTGGGTGGGAGCAAGCTATAAATGAAAACCCAAGTAGCAAACGAATCATTAATAACGGCTTAATTAGTTATTGGCTTTTTCAGGGAATGGGGAACGATGCACTAAATAAAACAGGCGAGTTACTAACACCTTTTAAGCAAAGCCGTACTGCTAATAATTTATGGCAGTTTAAAGCATTTGATAAACCACTAAACGATTTTAGTTTTTGGCATTATGAGTTAACTACAACCCCAAAAGTAGTAGTGCTAGATACACGTACGCACCGTTGGCGAAATGAGCAAAACTTTAACGAGCCTTCAGGTCTACTTGATTGGGAGCGTTTAACAGAGCTTGAAGAAAGCCTATTAAGCCACGACCAAGTTATTATTGTATCGCCAGCCCCCGTGTTTGGTGTTAAATCTATAGAAGCCATTCAAGCCATGTTTAACATATGTGGCCAACCGCTTATGGTAGATGTAGAAAACTGGATGGCGCACGAAGGCTCAGCCAAAAAGCTACTCGATACATTTAGACGAACCGACACACCTAACGAAACGCTTATTTTATCGGGAGACGTACATTACTCATTTTGCTTTTCAGTGCAAAAGCGTTTTGGCGATCACCCCAATCGAATTTGGCAACTTACCGCCAGCGGTATTAAAAACGAGTTCCCGCGTAAATTAATAAACATACTCGATAAACTAGATTCAATTCTATACGGCCCAAAAAGCCCATTAAACTTTTTTACCAAACGCTGGCACATGGAAGTAGATAAACACCAAACCATAGGTGAAGGGCAAAAATACTTAGTAAGCGACTCCGCTATTAGTTTAATAACACTAGAGCAAGGGAATTTAGCCCGATATCAACTTATACACGGTGAAGGGCATTGGACGGAATATGATTTAGAAGGAAATTAAATTTGTAGTGAGGCTGTTTTAATTCGGCCTGCTTAAATAAAAAATGTTTTTATGTATGATGGTAAGTCTAAATTGTAATAATACCTTGATGATTTCATTACTTTTAAACGTTAATTCTTAAACTTCGTACTGTATCAATTTACATTAACCTATGTACAGATTACAATAAAATTTACAAAAATTGAACAAAGACTTATCAAAAACTTTATTGTTAATTACATGCCATGTCATAACTTAATCTCTAGGCCTCTTTGAAAAAATGAATCTTTAATTATAGAATTTTTTATGATTTTGTTCCGAGCATAACAATACAATTATGATATTGGTTAGCTAATAAAATAAATGGAATTACAGAATATGAATAATAGATTACATGGAATGGACTTTAGTCGTGCTGTTTTAATGTGCCTCGGTATTTTTTATCATTGCGGGTTAATTTATGGCGCTAATATGGATTGGAGAGTTATATCAACAGAAAATGCGCTTTCACTAACTGTTATTTCTAATGCAATTCATGATTTCCGTATGGAAGCATTTTATCTAATATCGGGTTTTTTTTATTACTTGATCTATACAAAAAAAAGAGAGAATTTTTTAACAGAACGTGTATTCAGAGCATTAATTCCGATGTGCGTTATTGGATTTAGTCTAAATTTTGCCATGAATTATTATAGTTATAATAGAACTTTTCATACTGATTGGAAGTATTTCGCGACAGGCCAGTGGTTAGGCCATCTATGGTTTTTGGGTAATCTTATCATTTACTTTGTTGTATCGACAAAAGTTTGTAAATTTGTATTGGGAAAAAATGAAAAAATAAATAATAATTTTTATCTTCTGACTTTTATTTGTATTTGTATTGCATTGAGTGGAAAACTTTTTGCCTATTATGTTTTTGATAGAACGGTTGGCTTTGTACACTTTTCGACTTTATTTTATTACTATGGATACTTTTTGATCGGTATTTTGTGCTTTTCTTCTAAAGAAAAGTTTTACTCATTGATTAGAGTAAAAAAAATACCTTTATATCTAATGTTTTATATATTCCTTCAATGGATAGGAAATTATTTTGCAGATTATAAGACACTCTCTAAAATTGTTATGCATCTATCGCATTTTCCACTAGCGCTAACTGTATTATCTTTGTTGCAACATATTGGTAACAGAGATTCTAAAATAATTAGACTTTTTTCAAATTCAAGTTATACAGTTTATTTACTTCACCAACCATTAATAATTGTACTGTACTATTTTATATTCAAAGATATTAATTTAGGTGTTTACAGTGAGTATTTCATACTGTCTTTAATTGTATTTTCTCTATCTTTAGCGTTCCATATATATGTAGTAGAAAAATATAATATTATTAAAATAGCCTTCACCGGCAATACTAAATTAATGAGAAAAATTCGCTCTGTCGAGAATAATAGGGTGAATAATAACCCTTAGCTAGAATTGCTTTAATTCCTGCCAAGGTAGAGCACATCACTTCTTAATAGGTTTAGATTAATAGAAGCAAAATCAAGTGACAAATCCTATAATCATTTAGTGACAATACTCACTCTCTGTTAAAAGGAGCTATATTTATTTCATAGCATATCAGAGAGTGCGGTTGGGGTGTATAAACTAAAGCATCTGAACTTTAAATTGCCTGTTTGATAGTGGTTTCGTTGAGCTACTTTCGATTCCTAGATGCTGGTAAATTGTTGCTCAGTATTGCCAAGCATAAGATAAGCATAAATAGCATAGAGTTAGCGCCAGCCTGCAAAGAATAATCTACTGATGAATGTAATAGCATATCTGTAATAGCTACTGCACAGCCAAAAGATACTCCTTGATACAGAGCGGTTTTGCGTTTACGCATAGTTTTGACGCACAACCATAAACAATACAAAACCAAAGCACCTAAGGCGGTGGTTACTGGTATGCCAAGCTCTACGGCAAATTGTACGTAGTCATTGTGTGCATTGTCGTAATAACCTGAATATGGCTCAGACTGATACGCCGGAAACGCAGTATAAAATGTACCACCACCAGAGCCCAACAAAGGCTTATCTAAAATGAGGGGTATTGAATCACGTACAACTTCGTCACGGGTTTCTGATGAAATACTGGTTTCGCTTATACGCTGTTTAACTTTTTCTACATCAAATATAGCGCCGATAATAATTAAATCGATTATAAAAAAACTAACTATAAGTAGTTTAAACGCTTTAGGTTTTTGCCTGTAAATAAAAAACGCGAGTAAGCTAACAACCATTAATGCAATAAAAAATGCCGAGTTACCCATACGGCTACGCGTTAAAATAAGCGCCACAATGATAATAATTAACGAAATACGTAAAATTATTTTTGAGCTTAAAAGTATTTCAGTCCACGCACGAAGCGTTTGTTTTAATGTTTGTTTGTAATCGCTAGTAGAGCGCTTTAATTCGCTAACTAACACACCAATACCCAAACATAAACATAAAGCTAAAAAGTTAGCCAAAAAGTTAGAGTAAGTAAACGTACCAATAGCACGGTCGGTATGCTTATAACCAAATAGTGGGCTAATAATATCAGGCGACAAATTTAAATAAGTGGCATATAAAGCCTGAAACACGCCGGCACTTATAATTGCATATATTAAATTTTTAATACGCTTTTCAGTATTACAATAAATAAATAATAGCCAACAAAATAAAATCATAAAACTTGTTTTAATAAGCATTTGTTTAGTTTGAAACGGGTCAACACTTACGGTAAATATTTGTACTGCGCACACGCCCGTAACTATACCGAGTACAGTAAATAAGGGCCAAGAATATAAAGGAGGGTATAAAGGGTGCTTGTTATTAGTACTGCTGTAAACTAAATGGGTGAAAAAGGTGGCACTAATTAATATCCCCATTGCTAAAATTGCCCAAGGGCGGTAACTACCTAATGGTAAGGGCAGCAAAAATAAAATTGCACAGAGTAAAAAAAATATAAAACGATTCACAGGGTTCTCTAAACTAAGAGCCTAAAAGAAGGGCTAAAAAATAAGCCATATAAAGTAAAACGCAGCCAAAAGGCTGCGTTTTTATTATTTTATTAACGGTTAGTTACCGACTTCAGATATACCTGCATCGCCACCTGTGCCACCTGCACCTTGCGGTACTGCAGTAGTTGGTAAAGTAACAATTACCGGAGCAGCAGGAGCTGGTGCGCCACCTGGGCCAGCTGCTGTTGCTTCAGAGGCAACAGTGGCATCAACGCCAGCTGTAATAGCAGCAAGTGTAACAGTATCGCTGTCAACGCCAGCAGCTACAAGTGCAGCTAAAAAATCAGCAATAAGTGGGCTATCGGCTCCAATTGCGTCTACAACTATAGTCATCATAGAATCAACTTGAGCAGCAGTACAATTTGTACAAACGCCGTTAATAGCAGCTACTAAGTCTGCCTTTAGCTGAGCTGGATCTGTTTCAGTGGTTGCGCTATTTAAAACGTTGACTAAATTAGTCATGCCTTCAGTTTGTACTACTGCATCAGTATCCGTTTGTGCATAACTTGGTAAAACTGTAAGTGAAGATGCACCTGCTATTAAGCCGGCTAATATAAATGATTTCATCTCTTGTCCCTTGGTAGAGTATTAATTACAAAATTTTAGCGCATCGGTGCAAAAAGTAAACTCTTTATTTACGCCATTATCACTAGTTTTTATTATTTGGGTTGGCGGCATTATTAAATTACCCTGCACGCCATCGCAACCTAAACTTTCAAGTACCTTTAAAGTTTCAGGTTTTTCAATCAAACAAGCTAAAACTTTAATACCAAAGCCATGACAAATATTATTAACTGTTTGAATAAAAAATTGGCTTTGAGTATTATCTAATAAGTCTTGAATATAGCTACCATCTATTTTTATATATTCAATGTCTAACCCTTGTAAGTATCTAAACGAGGTTAAGCTAGTACCAAAGTGTTCAACACACACATTTATGCCAATATCTTTTATTGTATCTATATTTAAAGAGGCAACATGTACGTTGTAAAGTAAGCTAATTTCATGCAATTCAAAAATTAAGTTTGTTTTAATAATTGGTTTAGTGTGTGCATAAAGAGTAAGCCATTCAATAAAGTCAGTTGAATACAACGAAGCCTTACTAATATTTAACGCAAATGTATCGTCTGGGTGTTGCTCTTTAACGTTTACAAAGTTACGAATTATTTTTTTGTCTAACTCTTCGGTTAAGTTAAGCTTTTCGGCCATAGCAAATAAATGGCCATTATTAACCTTTTCGCCTTCATGCGTAAAATGAGCAAACACCTCAAAGTAGCACTGCTTGTTTTGTGAGTTAGTGCGTTTAACTGGCTGCACCGAAAAACTAACTTCACCAGTAGCAATAATTGACTGAATAAGCGAACGCCACTCTTTAACACTAAATAGGGTGTCTTTATCTACTTTATTATTAATCGCTGTATCACCAATGGTGCAGCCGGTATCAAGGGCTGAAAGTACACCCCCGATAGACGAGCCTTTATCAACACTTACTAGTGCTAAGTTAGCAAAACCATTCACGTGTAAGCTGTTTTTCTTTTTACTAAAAGCATCATTTATATCGAGGCGTGTTCTATTTAAAAATTGTATATCGAATGGGACTAAAGCAATAAAAGTACTACCGTTAAGTCTAAATATTTTAGAGTTGGTTAAAGTACCAAACACATTTTGCAAAGTAACGCTTACATCATGTACGTGCTCGTCACCATCTTGGTAACTTACAGTTTGGTTTATATTAGCAAGTGAGGGGAGAGTAACCATCATTGCAGTGATTGGAGTATCGCTAGTAATGGCGTCAACCACTGAGTTAAAGTGGTTCTCAAACGAACGGCGGTTACCCAGCCCTGTAAGTGAGTCTACATATACTTCATCGGTAAGTGCTTGTGTTTGCTTTGTTAAAGAGTCAAAGGTGCTTTGTAGGTTCATTACCATATTGTTAATGGCTTTAGTTACAGTACGTAGCTCGCGTGCAACTGGTATTTCGTCGTTTAATGTAAAGCGTTTACGCGTAACCAAGTGTGCTTGGTTTTCCACTGCTTTTAAAGGTCTAAACACTGCACGTAGTATTAAATATGCTACTGCAAGCGACGCTACCAATAATAATAAAGAACCATAAAAGCTGCGTTTAGTATGTTCCCATAGCGTTAAATACGATTGCCCAACATGGCTTGTTACTTCAAGCACTCCAGCCATAATCCAGCCATTGTTTAATTCTGATTGCATGGTAGGGGCTTTAAGCTTTACTGCTGTAATAAACCAATTAGGCACAGATTCAACGCGTTTTGGGCTTGTTAAGTCAAAAACTATTTTATTATCGGCGTTAGTAAATTTTATTTGTTTGTAATAACCGGAGTCGAAAATAGCGGTTGCCATGGTTTGGGCAATCATTAAACTGTCTTCTTCAAGGTAGGGCGATATTGAAAGCCCCAAGCTTGTTGCTGTATCTTGCGCGTGGCTACCCATTTGTGTTTGTAAGTAATCGCGGGTGGTTTCAACATCCGTAACTATCCTAACCACAAATGAAACAACCGAAATAACGATTATTAAACCGTAAACTTGGGTTTTAAGACTCAATCCGTTTTTAAAAAGTCGAGACATAACTGGTAGTTCCTTTAATGTTACTTTTAATGGGAGCAAGCTCACCTTGTTCAATTCGCTCTAACATGGTGTTCCAGGCAGAAACACCACGGCTATTTTTTACTTTATTACCTAACCCTTTTGATTTGGCTAACCATAAACCTTGGCCATTAAAACTATAGATAGGTGTTAAGTCAGAGCGCTTATTAGCGGGCAGTAGTTTAGTGTTAAAATTGCCTAAAACAAAGGGGATTTGATTTGGAGTTTCAATATATATAAGTACCATATGAGGTTGATTAACTGTTTTTTGGCGTACATACATTAAACGTACTTTATCTTCAGGTACGCCCAGTGCTATTAACGTAAAGTATTTAGCAATTACGTAGTCTTCACAATCACCCATACCAACGCCTAAACTCTCAAGTGGGGTAGCCCAATAATCTTTTTGGTGCCAAAGCTCATCATCGGTTTTGTATTTAATGTGCTTATTAAAAAAGTCATTCACTAAATGAATTTTTTGCCATTCACTTTTATCAGCTGACTCATCTATAAAACTTAGCCAATTTTTAATACGTTTATGCCCTTCATCACCATACTGTTTTTGAGCGCGCGCAATTATATCGCTATTGCGTAAATACAAAAGCGTATTTTGTGCGCATACAAAAAAAGACACTAATAATAAAATGTAAAACCCTAAACGCACAAATGTTCCTTAAGTTTGTGTTCCCTAATAGCTAAACAAGCCTAGTATAGTATTGGTAGCTTTAAAAGGGTAGGTCATCAAAAAGCATTAGGCACTAAGTTGGTGCAATACTGCTAGCTTTTGGTGCAACATAAAATTAACAAAAAAACAAACAAAAAGTACTATTTAATTATTGAGTGCATTATTGTGTTGTGTATAATAGCAAGCTCACACGGCATGTGAAACGCTCGAAAAGGAATTTTAGCTTAGCAGTTCCTTTTTTTGTTGTTTAACAAAAATAATGAAAGGAATTAAAGTGAAAGTTTTAAAAGCAGTATTACCTGTAGCTGGCCTTGGTACGCGTATGTTGCCAGCCACAAAAGCCATCCCTAAAGAAATGCTTCCTCTGGTAGATAAGCCTTTAATTCAATACGTAGTTAACGAAGCTGTAGCAGCTGGCATTAAAGAAATTGTGCTTGTTACACATGCTTCAAAAAACTCAATTGAAAACCATTTTGACACAAGCTTTGAGCTAGAAGCCACACTAGAAGCGCGCGTAAAGCGTAGTTTACTAGAAGAGGTTCGCTCAATAGTACCAAAAGATGTAACGGTAATTTCTGTTCGCCAATCGGCACCACTAGGCTTAGGCCATGCTGTTTTAGCAGCGCGCCCAATTGTTGGTAATAACCCATTTGCAGTAATGCTACCCGACGTAATTATTGATAAATACAAATCAAATTCAAAAACCGACAATTTAAGCCAAATGATCGACCGATTCGACAAAACGGGCTACAACCAAGTAATGGTAGAGCCAGTACCGCAAGAGCAAGTGCATCAGTATGGTGTAGTTGATATAGCCGGTAAAAAAATAAATTCAGGCGAAAATGCTGCAATTAAAAACATGGTCGAAAAACCAAATAACGATGAAGCACCGAGTAATTTAGCTATTACAGGGCGTTATGTTGTATCTACAGCAATTTGGGATTTGCTTGAATATACCCCACCTGGGGCAGGCGGCGAAATACAACTTACTGATGCTTTACTCCAATTGCGCCACTTAGAAACGCTTGAAGCCTACCATCTAAAAGGTAAATCCCATGATTGTGGTTCTAAATTAGGTTACATGTTGGCCAATGTAGAATATGCAATGCAATCAAGCAATATGGGCGAAGAGTTTTCAAAGCAAGTTAAAAATATGTTTTTGTAAACTTTCTAAATTACGAAGTTTAGATAAGAAGACACATTCCTATGTACTTTAAACAGGCCTCCTAGTGAGTAAAAATTTTAATTCAATTCTTTGGCTGCTTACAGAGAAAGTTGGGGGGACTTTCATATCTCTCATATCCTTTGTTATCTTTGCAGTGAAATTATCACCGAATGAGATAGGGATCGCAACGATTGCACTATCTATCTCATTAGGTTTTGGACAAGTGCTTTCTAGTTTTTACCAAGACCCTATTGTTTGCAAAAAAAAACTCAAGAGAAAAGACATTTACGCAATTTTAAATGGCAGTGTTATTGCAAGTAGTTTACTGATTATTTGTATAATATTTTTTTCATATTTGATTTTAGGATTCAGTGATTTATCTTATTTAATATGTATATCAAGTCTAGTAATTCCTTTGCTATCTCTCAATTCCATATTTATGGGCGTTTATAGAAGAAACGGGCAATTCAAATCTATGTCTAGAAGCTTGTTGATGGCAAAGTTTAGCTCATCAATTATTGCAGTAACATCAGTGTTTTATGGTGTTGGGAATTACAGCCTAATTTTACAAATACTGTTACTGGAATTTTTTACATTGATTTTCTTCTTAAATGTGACAAAACATAGGGTCAAAAAAATAATAGATATCAATATTTATTATAAAATTATAAAGCTAGGTATATATATTGCCATTAGAAAGTTGAGCTGGGAGGGATATATAAAGCTCATTCCAATTGTTATTGGATATTACTTAGGTGCTGCAACTGTCGGAGCTTATGCATTTGCTTGGAGGGTGATAGACATGCCTAGAACAGCATTTAGTTCTGGTGCCATTTCTTTTGTTTTGCCTTTTTTATCAAAAGGGACTAATAGAAATGCTACAAAGAGTCTTTTCTTTGAAGCAAATAAAACAACGATGATATTTTTGTGCCCTTTTTTTATTGGCTTAGCATTTATAACTGAACCATTAATAACATTCTTTTTTGGCGATAAATGGCTTGAATCTATACCCATTATCCAAGGTCTTTGTCTGTTCTGTATTTTGTCATTTTCGAGAATGTACATTCCAGCTTTGTTTATGACAATAAATATGCCGCAAAACACCTTGAAAACGGACGTTTTTTCAAGTGTAATAGCAATTGTTTTCTGTATTTTATTTATTGATTTTATAGGGGTTTATGCAGTTGTTGCTTCATTTTACTTAAAGGTTTTTATTAATTACCCAATTACATTTGTAGAGGTGAAAAAGAACTTTGATATTGGATTTTTCGAATATTTCACCCCTTTCATATCCCCAGGTATATCAACCATATTTATGTCTTTAGTTTTATCTTTAATTTCCAATTTTCTGTATCAAAATGAGCTAATAAAGATGGTGCTTTTAATACTAGGCGGGGCTTGTAGTTACATTATTGCTTTTTATATTCATGATAAGAAGACAGTTAGTAATTTTATTAACTTAGTTAGGAGTTGAGCAATGCTGACAGTGGTTTTTACAACATTTAATGGTCAAAGCAAAATAAGAAGAACACTTGATTCTTTAGTCAGACAAAAAATTGAAAGTAAGTGGGAGTTACTTGTCGTTAATAACAACAGTACTGATGGTACAGTATCAATTTTAGAAGAGTACTTAGATAAGTTACCTTTGAAAATATTACATGAAAGCAGACAAGGTAAAAATATTGCTTTAAATTCAGCAATCCCACATATCAATGGGGATCTTGTTTTATTCACTGATGATGATGTACGCGGTGAGGATAATTGGTTAGCTAACTCTGTACTTGTTGCCACTGAGATGAAAGAGCACTCTATTTTTGCTGGGCACATATTGCCAGAGTGGGAAGAGGAACCTGAAAGCTGGATTATAAATTGGGCACCTCTTGGTGCTCTATACGCTCTTAACTCTCAATCTGAAAAAAATATAGCGTGTTTGCCAGGGCAAGTTTGGGGGCCAAATATGTTGATTAGAAGAGAGGTTATCTTTGATAATGGTTTATATTTTGATGAAAATATAGGACCCAACGGAACTGATTTTTATCCAATGGGTTCTGAAACTGAGTTTACAAAAAGAGCAGCTGAATACGGATACTCATGTTTCATTTCAGATAAATTTAAAGTCTATCATTTGATAAGCAAAAGTTCATTATGCAAAAGCTGGATTTTGAAAAGAGGTGAGAGGCTTGGGATAGGAGTTACCATGGCGAATGTAAAAAAGTTTGATATTACAAAGTTTCTTGAATATTACTGTAAAAGTAAAACTTATTCTTTACTAGGAATGTTTAGTCTCATTTTCTGGAATAAAAAGGTATTTTGGGTATTATACAAAAAATATTATTATGGCGGCTGTCTAAAAGTAATCAAAAACTTATATAAATAGGCTATTAATTATCAATATTTTAATTCACACAAATAAATATTTACCTTACTCAGAGACTTTCATCAAAGGTCATATTGAGGGAGTGAAATCATTTACACCGTATGTATTAGCAAGTGAAACAGTAAAATATGGGCTAGAAGTTCAGCAGCTAGAGAATTTAATTATAAAAAATCTAAGCTATGGTACTTTGAAAGATAAAATATTTAAACTTGGTTTTATTCCTTCTGAATTGAAGCGTTTTTTATTGAATTCTCAGATAGGGCTTGTACATAGCCATTTTGGGCAGAATGGTTTTGCATCTTTAAAGTTGGCCAAATTCCTTGACGTTCCGCATGTTACAACATTTCATGGGCTTGATATTACTTTAGACAATGTTAATAAAAACCAACACGGTATTTTATTACATAAAATGCACAAAAATATGGGGTTGTTGCAAGAAAATGGAAACCTATTTATTGCTGTTTCAGATTTCATTAAGCACAAACTGATTCATAAAGGCTTTCCAGAAAATAAAATAATTACAAATTATATTGGGATTGATACTGATTACTTTTCTGTTAAAAATGGTACTGTAAGAGAAAATAATATTATTTGTGTAGCAAGGCATGTGACTTATAAAGGCATAAATTATCTCATTAGTGCGATGGAAATAATTAATAAACATTACCCTGATTGGAAGTTAATTTTAATTGGTGATGGACCAATTTCTAATGAGCTAAAAATGCAGGCAAAACGAGCAAGTATAAATGTTATTTTTAAGGGGAGATTAAACAGTGAAGAGGTTAAGAATGAACTAGAAAAGGCAAAGATATATTGTCAGCCTAGTACTAAGTTAGAAAATGGGCATGAAGAAGCGCTTGCTCTAACGATTGTTGAAGCACAAGCAATGCACTTACCTGCTGTAGTATTCGATAGCGGAGGTATGCCTGAGGCAATTATTCCTAATAAATCAGGTTTAGTTGCAGCCGCTGATGATTGTGAAGATTTAGCTGCGAAAATTCAAAGCTTAATCAGTGATTTTCATTTGTGGAACGAATTTAGCCAAAATGCTCGAGAAAATGCAGTAAAAAATCATTGTTTTGATAAGCAAATACACAAATTAGAAATTATTTATAAAAACTTGGTCAAGGATAAATAAATGGAGTTATCAATAATAATCCCTTCTTTCTGTGCTCAAAAAAATTTGAGTGCATGCCTTAAATCAATAGAAAAGCAGATTGCTCCTAGTGTAGAGGTGATCGTTGTAGATTGCTCCCCCCATAATGAAGTGAAGAATATATGTGCAAATTACAAATTTGTTAATTTTATTTCTGTAAAGCAACGGTTTAACCCTGGTAAAGGTCGCAATATTGGAGCATATGAGGCTAGAGGTAGATATCTCGCTTTTGTAGATGCTGATGTTGAGCTAGACGAGCGGGCTATTCCAAATATCCTTGATATTACAAAAACAAACAAATTTACTGTATTTGGTTGTTCATTAGAACTCAATAAAAGATATGCGGATAGTTTCTCTGCAAACGTTGAGCACTATTACTTTAACCATGAGGCGCAGTCTTCTCGGAAAATTCAGAAAAGATCTAATTTAAGCTCAGCTTTTATGGTGATTGAAAATACTATTTTTGAAAAAAACAATGGTTTTAAAGATCTAGCTCGAATGCAAGATACCGAATTTACAGAGCGTTTAGTTAGAGCCGGTATAACCCTATATTTCATTCCGCAAGTAATTGGTTATCAAATTCAAGATTCAAATTTAACTAAAGTATTGAAAAAAATAAAAATTACGGGAAACAACTTGTTTTATGTCAGGGGGTACTCTAATAAAACTAATTATTTTTTCAAATTTTGTTTGTTTATATTAACACCGCTTCTCATGTTTCTTAAAATAACTCGGATTAATATTAGAAATTTAAGATATGCATTTAGTTTAAAAGTCCTTTTTATTTACAGCCCCTTTATGTATGTGTGCGGGATGTATTGGTTGTTGGGTTTTTATAAAGCCCAGGTGCTAAAGCGTGGCATAGAAAGCGGCAGATAATTATGAATTTTATTTTTTTTTCAACCAGTGATAACTTTAATAAATTTCATAGGAAAAGAGAAGTAGATGCAATCACGAATTCTCTTGAACATGGGCGTAAGGCTATTTTATTTAACAAGCCGATTTTTTTCTTAAAAAAACTTTTAAAACCTAAAGAACGCCTAATAAATGATAACCAAAAACTTATAGTAAAAAATTTATATATATTTTTACCTATTAAACTTGCCATTAAAAATATATTTTTAAGATATTTGTTTATAGATTTACCCGTCAAATTACAAATAAATAAAGCTAAGGTTGCTTTAAAGCGAGTTGAAGATACTTGTTATCATGTGTATTACAAACCTGATCAGTATTTATATTTGCCAAAGAGTAATGCAATATATATAAATTATGATAACTATAAAATGGATGAAAACTATTTTTTTTCACAAAGTGAACATTTTGATGACACGCTCAGGAAGTGCATAAAGAATAGTTTTTTATCTTTATTTTCAAGCTATAAGTTATTGCATGAATTAAATGTTAAACTAAATGCACAATCGTACTACTACCCTAATGCGATTGATAGGACGTTAATTGATCTTACAAAAAACTACGATGATAATGAGCAGTTTAACATAGAAAAAATTGTAATTGGCTTCGTCGGTCAAATAGACAACAGTTTTGACGAAATGTTGTTAGAAGAAATAGCTATTAAATTTAAAGAATCTTCTATTATTTTAATAGGGCCAGTGAGTAATTTATTAGTATTGAAGCTCATCGAAAAGTACGAAAACGTCAAGTCAATAGGTTTTGTCGAGTATGAGCGTTTAGGAGAGTATATTAATAGTTTTGATGTTGGCATATGTCCTTATAAAAATAATCATTTTAATAAATATAGGAATCCTTTGAAAATATATGAATATTTTTCATATGGAAAACCTGCAGTAACTGTTGAGTGTGATATAGACTTATCATTAAGCGGTGTATTGTCTATATCAAATAGCTATACTGAGTTTTTAAATAATATCAATAAAGAGCACCACTCAAACAGTTTAGAAAAATCTATGATTAGAAAGCAGATTGCTTCTCAAAACTGTTGGGATAACAGAGCAGCGTTTTTATTTGAATTGATTGAGAAAAATAATGACTAAAGTCTTTAAAGTTATTTCTAAGAAAATAAATATTTACGAAACTAAAAATGATGCTTTAGAAGCTATAACAAAATCAAAATCAAAGAAGAACGTTTTGTCATTTGTTAATGCACACGCTTTTAACTTGGCCAATAAAAACAATGATTTCTTTATTAGTCTAAATTCCTTTAAGTATGTTTTGAGGGATGGCATTGGTGTGAAAATTTTGCTGAAATGTTTAGGTAAAGAGCCAGGAGAAAACCTTAATGGTACGGATTTTATCCCCTCATTATTAGAGAGTTATGGGAAGAATAAAACCATAGCAATTTGGGGGACAAAAGTAGAGGTGATTGAAAAAGCTATACCTGAAATTGAACTTTTAGGCTGTAAGGTGGTTCACTATAAAGATGGTTTTCTTAATGTTAACGATTATATAAAATTTTCTAAACACGTAAATGCAGATATTTATCTATTGGCGATGGGAATGCCAAAGCAGGAAGTTTTAGCAAAAGCTTTATATGAAGAAATAGATTCTGGATTAATAATTTGTGGTGGTGCTATTGTTGATTTTATGAGTGGGACTATTCGAAGAGCGCCTAAAATTTTCAGAGTAACAGGCCTCGAGTGGTTATATCGTTTGTTTAAAGAGCCTAAAAGACTATTTAGAAGATATGTTTTTGGTAATGTTGTTTTTCTAATTAACGCTATAAAGGCAAAAAGTGATTAAGATTTTTTTTATATTACTTTGCACGGTTTTTATTTTGAGTTGCAATACTAGTGAGAATAATAAAAATACAATAATTAATGTAAATAATAAATTATGGACGCAAGAGTGTATAAGTAATACCTTTAGATTGTACGGTAATAGCGTTTCGATTAGTTTAAGTGAACATTATTATAAAAATAAGCGGTGTGAATTTGCTAGTGATGATAAAAATTTATTAAACAAGTTTTTTGATATTCAATTTACTGTGACTCCTCAAACAGTCAATAAATTAGACCAACAGTGGCACAGTATTTTTCAAATCCATTCTTTTCCTGATTTATCCTTAGGAGAGCGTTGGAGATGTCCGATTTTATCAGTCGAGGTTTATAAGGGGCGGCTTCGAATTTTTAGTAGAGGGGATGATAAACAAGTATCTTTATTGAAAAAAGGTACATGTGCATCTTCCCAAAATAGTATTAGCAGTAGATTAATTCTGGATAATTATGGCTTGGAAGCTGGTGAAAAGTATAAGCTTAATATAAATGGTTTTTTTAGCTATACGAAAAAAGGATTTTTGCAAGTGAAAATTAATGATGTCTTACAAAATGAGGTTGTTGGCCCGAATGCATTTAATGATAGAAGGGGGCCATATTTAAAATTTGGGATTTACAAACCTACATCTTGGTCCTATTCAAAAAAGTACACTTATGTGTATGAAAATATTGTTGTAAAATAATTATGCTGCTACTTCCAAAAGATAAAATGGAAAAAATATTTCTAACATTGTTGCTTTTGTTGGTTTTTATCAGAAGTATGAATTTGGGTTTTGGTTATCCGAATGTTGAGAGCATGTTAGGCTTTGCTAGTTTTTTACCACAAAAAATTATGCAAGCTATTATCTTTATGTCTATATTAATTTACTTACCTCTCTACTTTGAACGTGTTAAGTCTTTAAAATTAGTCAGTGCTACAACCGTTTTTTTATCTGTTGTGATTTTTTTATCACTCTTATTTACCGAACATAAAATTTTAACTTTAAGATATATTTTATCTTTTATAACCCCTTTATTTATAGTTTATGTTTACTTAAACAATTACGGTTCGAAGTCTTTACTAAGTGTATTAGTTACATTAGTTTGTTCTCTAGTTATTATTAATTTTATATACATAATAATATTTCCTTATTACGGTATTATGGGGGCCAATCATGCAGGCGCATTTAGAGGTATGTTCTTGCACAAAAATATCTATGGTGCTTTCTGTGTGTATAGTTCAATTTTATTTATGTTTGCATACAAAACAAGCGGATTTAAATTTAAGAAAGCTTATGTGATCCTATATGTTTTAAGTTTCGTTGGGGTTTTAAAGTGCCAATCAACAACCTCGTTAGTTCTTTTTCTATTAGCTTTTTTATGCTTTATATTTTTTTATTTTTTTAGGTTTATGTTAAAAGATACTTTAAAGGTAGTTTGTTATTTTTCTTTTTTAATTACGATAATTTTTTTAAGTGTAATATTATCCGTATTCTATGAAGAAATAACATATGCACTAGGTAAAGATCCTACATTAACAGGCAGGACAGAACTTTGGGAAACCCTTTTTTACGTTGCTCAGAATAAGCCTATATATGGGCATGGTTTGGGATTGTTTCAACGCCCAGAGATAATGCATCAATACTCGTTAGATTTTGGGTGGGTCGCTAAGTCAGCTCATAACTCATATTTAGATTTGCTTCTTGGTATTGGTTGGTTTGGCTTGTTAGCTTTTTTAAAACCATTACTAGAAAAAATATTTATTTTTCCTTTTGTAAAGCACAATAGTTACAGGGTGTTTTCTTGTACTGTTATTGTTACTACATTATGTTTCTCTTTTTCTGAAAGTGGTGCACTTATGAGTACAAGTTTTAACTGGATTATCTTATTTATTAGTGTGGTAATTTTTAAATTTGATACATCTTTTAAATTTAAGCTGCATTAATAATATTTTTATTATGGTATCGCTTTAATAGGTGTAAATTTGTAACTCAAAGAGCATAAATGTTTATGTTTGTTTGTTTTTGTTTAATCGTAGTTTTAAAGATAACAAATTTACATTGATAGGTTAGTATACATATTATAGTAGTAGGATATTGTCTGGACTATAGTGTTAGTGTAAAATAATGACTCTTGTTATAGTTCAAAAAAGATTTCTATAGGGATTAATAGTATGACTTCTTCAAGGACGTTTAAAGTAAGCGGTTCGTCTGATGCCAGTTTTTACCGATTGTTCGATATTTTTTCTTTGTTTTTAGCCTTTCAATGCTCTGCACTTTTTTATGGTTTTGACTTGTCAGCCTTTTACATGGTGGCAGTATTAACAGTTGCGTTAAGCTTTTTATATTGCGCGGAAATATTTTCCGCTTATCGCTCATGGCGTGCTGGAAAGTTTAGAACTATGGTGCTTTGCGCTTGGGGGGCTTTGTTTTCTGCGTTTATTGTCTTATTTCTTATATCGTTTGCCTTTAAGTTTACAGAGTCGCTTTCGCGTATCGGCTTGGGTTTATGGTTTCTATTAAGTATCATTTATTTATACTCATGGCGCTTTGTGGTGTATTTATATAAACGACATAGACGTAGCCTAGGTTTGAATTTGCGTAATGTTGCAATAGTTGGAGCTACTGAATCTGCAGTAAACTTGTACAATGAAATAAATAAAAATGATGAGCTTGGTTTTAACTTTTTAGGTTTTTTTGACGATCGTAAGCCAGAGCGTCTTTTTGAAAATTCTATTAAGCATGATGTGGCAGGGCGAATTCAAAATGCAGTTGATGCAGCCCGCGATGGTGAAATTAGCGTTTTATATATAGCTTTACCTATGAAGGCTGATAAACGTATAGCTGATATTTTGCGCCAATTAGGTGATACCACAGTAGATGTACATATTATTCCAGACTTTTTAATATCTAACTTAATACATGCACGTATTGAACATGTTGGTGATGTTGACACTTTAAGTGTGTTTGAATCCCCCTTTATAGGCGCGCGTGAGTTTATAAAGCGTACTGAAGATATAATAGTAGCCCTTATTATTTTAATGCTGATATCGCCTATTCTTATTGCAATTGCATTTGCTGTTAAATTCACTTCTAAAGGCCCTGTGATTTTTAAACAAGATAGGTACGGATTAGATGGGCGAAAAATTAAGGTTTGGAAATTTCGCTCTATGAGCGTTACAGAAAATAGCGTTGTAGTTACACAAGCCACCAAAAATGATGCACGCATTACGCCATTGGGTGGATTTTTACGCCGCACAAGTCTCGACGAATTACCTCAGTTTATAAATGTTTTGAAAGGTGATATGTCTATTGTAGGGCCACGACCTCATGCGGTTGCCCATAATGAGGAATACCGTAAAAAGGTAGAATTTTATATGTTACGCCATAAAGCAAAACCAGGTATTACGGGTTGGGCGCAAATTAATGGATGGCGCGGCGAAACCGACACCCTTGATAAAATGGAAAAACGTGTAGAATTTGATTTACATTATATTAAACACTGGTCGTTATGGTTTGATATAAAAATTATTTTTATGACAATTTTTAAAGGATTTAAGAATGCAAATGCATACTAAAACACTAGCCCCTATTTTTGCCATGTTAAGTGTTGGGATTACAGCTCCCGCAGCCGCTAATTTAAAACCAGGTAGTTTTATAACTAAAGATGGCGCCGAGATAACGCCAACGCTGCAAACAGGCTTAAGCAGTAATAATAACTTTTTTACCACACCCGAAAACAAAGAGTCGCGTTTAATTTGGACAATTAAGCCTAATGTAAAAGCTGTTATTGAAGATGGCCCTGATAGTTATAAACTTGATCTAGGTACTAGCAGCTCTTTACATAATAAAGATAGTGCTGACAATTTTACCAAAGTAAATATTGGTGCAGGTATACATAAAGAATTTACTAGTCAACATCGTTTAGATATTAACGGTGATGCAGATTGGCTATACGAGCCGCGTGGTAGTGGTTTGACCGAAGGCTTGGGAGACGTAGTTAATGAGCTTGTAAAATATCAGCAACAAAATATTCTAGCACGTTACGAATACGGTGCACAGAGCTCAAAAGCTCAAGTTGCTTTAAGTGCTGGCTTATTTAGTAAAAAGTATCAAAGTTTTAGAGAAGTATCGCAATATCGTGATTATGACAAATCATTAATCGGTGTTACTGGCTACTATAATACCCAAGCATCTACTCGTACTTTTTTAGAGGTTAAGCAAGAAAACTATCGTTACGACTCCCTGCAAGCTAATGGTATATCACGTGATAGTGACGACGTAAAAGTATTGCTTGGCATGGAATGGGAAGCAACAGCGGTTACATCTGGCTCGTTTAAATTAGGTTATCAAAATAAAGACTTTAGCGCTAATGAGCGCCAGAATTTTAGCGGTTTAAGCTGGGAAGCAGGTGTAAACTGGCAACCACTTAGCTACTCTACTGTGCAATTTACAACTAGCCGCGCAGCTAAAGATCCTTTAGTACAAGGTGACTACATTAAAGAAAGTACATATGGTGTTAATTGGACTCATAGCTGGAGCGACTATTTAAGCTCCCTTGCTAGTGTTAATTACACTGACGAGCAATACACTGGCGATATTGGTCGAAAAGATAAATCTAAAAGTGCACGTTTAGGTTTAAATTACGTTGCCAGTAAGTTTGGAATGGTTTCTACCTATATCAATTTTATTGATAAAGACTCTACCCAAAGCGCTATAGAGTTTGATCGCGTTATTATTGGTGTTAATTTTACATTTGCTTTAAAGGCTAATTAATGAAGTTTATTTTTAGTTTAATGCTGCTTGTACTGAGTAGTGCTTGTTTTGCACAGTCTGAGCAAAATTATGTATTGGGTGCAGGAGATATGGTTGAAATAAAAGTTTTTGGCCAGCCTGATTTAGAGGTTACAGCACTTTTAGGTAATAGTGGTGAGGTTAACTACCCGTTTTTAGGTAAAGTGAAATTAGCGGGGCTTAACATTTCTGAAGTTGAACAGGTTATAACACAAGGCTTACAACCTGACTATTTAATAAACCCTAATGTATACGTTCAAGTTGTTGAATATAGGCCTTTTTATATTCATGGTGAAGTTAAAGATCCTGGTGCCTACCCTTATCAACCTGCTATGACGGTAAACCAAGCTATAGCACTTGCAGGTGGTTTAACTGAGCGCGCATCTGTTGATAAAATATTTATTTTTAAAGAGCAAACAAAACAGCAGCAACAAAAAGGTAGCTTAAATAGCCAAATTGCAGCAGGCGATACCATAAAAATTGAACAACGCTTGTTTTAAGCAGTTTACAAGGCAGTATTTAATGAACCAAACAAATGAAAATCTAAACAATAATGAAGAAATTATTGATTTAAGTGCTTATATTAATGTTATAAAACGTGCCAAATGGCGTATTTTGGGTTTTGCAACCGTCGTTACGTTATTAACTGTAATGGTAGCCCTAACTTTAATCCCTAAATATGTTGCGACAGCTACTCTACTTATTGAAGCTGAGCAAACTAAAGCGGTCAGTTTTGAAGAAATATATGGACTAGATTCTACAAAAAAAGAATATTACCTTACTCAATTTGAGGTAATTAAGTCCGACAGTATCGCTCGCGAAGTAATTACCAAGCTTAATTTAAAAGATCATATAGATTTTATAGCTAAGCCTTCTACTTTGGGCGAACTTAAAAAAGCCGTAAAAAAGCAGTTCCCTTTTCTAAATAAGAAGGAAGAAACCGTATATTCTTCTGAAGATCAAGCTGATCGTGAAATGCTTGGTTTGTTAGTCGCATTTAAATCTCGCCTTTCAGTCTCGCCTATTCGTAATACACAGTTGGTAAATGTTAGTTTTGAATCAAGCGATCCTAAATTAGCTGCACTTGTGGCTAACACCGTTGGTGAAGTTTATATAGAGAGCCAAATGCGTGCAAAAATGGGCATTACTCAACAAGCCTCTAGCTGGTTAAACACACGCTTATCGCAATTGCGAATTCAGCTAGATGACTCAGAAGTACGCTTACAAGCTTATCGAGAGCAGCAAAAATTAGTCGACATTGAAGGTATAGCAGGGCTTGTAACACAAGAACTTGAGCAAATATCACAGCAGTTAGTGGTCGCGCGCAACGAAAAAAATAACCTAGAAAGTATTAACCGAGTCATTAGTGAATACGGTAATAATAATATTGAGCTTTTAGGTAGTATGCCTGAAATTACATCACACCAAGTTATACAAAACGTAAAGCGTGAAGTTGTTATAGTAGAACGAAAATTAAGTGATTTAGGTGAAGTGTATGGTGCTAAGCACCCTAAAATTATCTCAGCTAAAGCTGAGCTTGCTACTGTAAAAAATAATTTAAATAAGCAAATTAAGGGTCTTATTACTGGCATTGAAAAAGAGCTAAACCGTATAACACGTACAGTGAGTGCGCTTGAGCGTGACTTAGTTAAAATACGTGCTGAATATCAAGATATTACCCGTAAAGAAACTCAATATAACCAATTAAAACGTGAAGTAGAAACTAACCGCAATATATTTAATACGTTTCTATCACGCTCTAAAGAAACTGAAGTAACAAGCGACTTTAGCTCGGCTGCTGCACGCTTTACCGACCGTGCCTATGCCCCAAATAAACCTGCAAAACCAAATAAAAATTTAATAGTTATTTTGGCATTTGTCGCAAGTTTTGGTTTTGCAATAATTATGAGTTTTATTTTTGATGCACTCAATGATACCGTCAAAACTAAAAGCGATGTTGAAAGTAAATTAGCACAGAGAATGTTAGGTTTATTACCGCATGTACCAATGCCTAAGAAGAGTGTTTTTCCGATTCACGCATATCTTGATGACAATTATCGGCGTTTTGCAGAGTCGGTACGAACGTTTAGAACTAGCTTGCTACTAACTCAGTTAGAACGTAATCATAAAGTAATAGCTGTAACATCAAGTGCTCCGGGTGAAGGTAAAACAACGACCTCAGCTAATTTGGCTATGTCGCTTGCACAAATGGGTAAAGTATTATTAATTGATGCAGATTTACGTAAACCAAGTATTGCAAAGCGCTTTGATATACCAGTATTTCACCCAGGGTTAAGTAATTTAATTGTTGGCACGGAGCAGCTAAGTGAATGTGTACACGTTGATGTGCAGTCAGGTGTAACTATTATGCCAAGTGGTCAGATTCCTAGTAACCCGTTAGAGCTTTTATCTAACGCGCGCTTTAGTGAAGTACTCGATATATTAAAAACTAAGTATGACCATATAATTATTGATACACCACCAACACAAGCTGTGAGTGATGCGTTAGTTGTTGCGCAAAGTACAGACTCGGTAATTTATGTTGTTAAGTCTGATATTACGCGAATTAAACCTATTAAAGCAGGTATTGAGCGTTTATTTGAAGCTAAAGCGCATGTTGCTGGTATTGTGCTTAACCAAGTAGATATGAGTAAAAGTAAAGACGAGCATAGCCATGGTTATTACGACTATTACGATTATTCGCAAAAACCTGAACAACCTAATGCATAGTTAAGTACAAATCTATGATTGATATTCATTCCCATATTTTGCCAGGCATTGATGATGGCGCTAAAGATCTAAATGAATCTTTAGCGCTATTAAATATAGCACAAAATGATGGAATTACTCATATGGTTGCCACGCCACATATACATATTGGGCGATTTAATAATTCGGCCTCGCAATTGTTTAGTGAGCTTGCTAATCTAAAAACACAGGCTGTAGTAAATAATATTTGTATTAAACTGGCTGTTGCTGCTGAAGTTAGGCTTGATGTAGAACTAATGGGTTTAGTGCTTGGTAATAAACTCCCGTTTATTGGTACGCTTAATTCAGTAAATTATTTACTATTAGAACTGCCGCACTCGCATGTACCCCAAGGTTACGATAAGTTTATAAATTGGCTAGCTAAACAAAATATAAAAGTAATTATTCCTCACCCTGAGCGTAATCGCGATATTCAGGCTAATCCCTTTTATATTGACCGTTTAAAACAATTAGGGTGTGAGTTTCAATTAACGGCTTCAAGCATTGATGGTGCATGGGGTGAAACTGCAAAAAATATCAGTATAGATATGCTAAAAAAGGGTTTAGTAACTTATGTTGCATCTGACGCCCATTCAGTTAAGCGTAGGCCGCCCATTTTGAGTAAAGCTAAGCAAATAGTGAGCGAGCTAATTGGTCAAAATGATGCACATGATTTGTTTTTTACTAACCCTAAGCGTCTAACAGAGTCGTTGTTTAATGAGTAATTTAAATACAAACCGCCTCACACAAATTGCCATACTTACAGTTATTACATTAGTTATAGGTTATCACAGCTTACAAAGTATGCGTGCAAATACATGGTATTTTAATGCACTCAATATTTTAAAGCAGCCTGAAAACACCATTACTCTTGAAGAGCTAGAGCTTGCAGATAAGGCAATTACATATGCAACAAGTCAAGACCCTTCACAGCCTCATTACTGGCAGTTAAGTGCTTATATAAAAATACACAATCTAGCTGTAACTAGCAAGCAAAATAAGAATAAGCTTATGGTTTATCAACAAGCAGAAAAAGATCTATTAAAGTCATTAGAGGTAAGGCAAACATGGTCAGAAACGTGGATTGCACTGGCACAAGTAGTTAGTTATCAAGAAGGGCCGACAGAGCGCGTATATGAGTATATTCAGCAGGCTAAAAAATTCGGGCCGTACAAGCTTGATGTGCAGCTTGGTATTATTCAAATAGCGCTAATGAATTGGCAGCAACTCCCTCCAAAGTATAAAGCATTGTATGTTGCTGAACTAAATTTAGCCGTTAAATATGGTTATAAATTCTATCAAGTTTTTGATGTTGCTAAGCAAGTTGATACTTTGCCAATTCTTTGTTTATCTTTACAATTTGGTAAGGCGTTTGAAAACGTAAGACTTAGTACTGTTTATAGAAGAAACTGCGAATAAAAATGCCCAAAGGTTGATAAAAACCTCTGGGCTATAAAGTGACTCTAACATGAGCCTAGAGTTAACTAAAAAACTTTCTGAATCCTATAGGGAGAAGAAGAAAGTACTCTAAGTATAGATCAAAAATAAAATTGAGCATTATGTTTGGATTTTTCTACCTAAATTTCTATGGTTTTAATTATCAAAAGTAGTTTAAAGGGATTCGCTACAATGTACGAACGTTTGAAAATAGATACCTTAAGAGGTCTAGCATGTGTACTTTTAATTGCATACCATGTCATAGGGTTTAACGCCGAAACTGGACTTAAACTATCAGAAGGGGCTTTAAGGAATATTAATGACACTTTGGTATTTATTAGAATGCCTTTATTTACATTTCTATCAGGTTTAGTTTATGCTTTTTGGCCTTTTAGCTCTGGTGGTACAAGTTTTATATATAAAAAAGTAAGACGTTTGTTATTTCCGATGTTATCGGTAGGCACTATTTTTGCTCTATTACAGGCGCTCACGCCAGGGGCTAATAGTAATGAAATTGATTGGTTGACCTTGCACATTAAGCCAGTAGCACATTATTGGTTTATTGAGTCTTTATTTATAGTTTTTATTTTTGTTCTATTATGCGAAAAATTGAAGATTTTTGATAGATTTGATAAATTTATATGTGTGTTTATTTTTTCTATAGTGCTTTATATATCACCGGTGAATTCTGATTACTTTTCTTTTTCTGGTTTTATCTATTTATTGCCATATTTCCTGTTTGGTATGTCACTCGTACGATTTAATTTTTCTGTTAATATTTCTCCTGTTTTGGGGCTAGGTCTTTTATTTTTTCTAATTTTTATAATTACTCTAATATTTAAAGGAATAGTCCCATATTTTGAACAGCGCTCTCTTTCTAGCTTTATACTTGGATGTTTGGGTTGTTTAATATTACTAGTAGTTGGCATTAGATTTAAGCCTCTAGCTTGGATAGGTTCATATTCCTATTCAATATATCTTTTCCACGTTTTTTTTACTGCTGGAACCAGAATTTTTTTACATAAATTGAATATATATGATGTAGAAATAATATTTTCTATAGCATTGGCTACTGGTCTATTACTGCCAATATTGACAGAAAAAATTTTAGAAAGGAATTATTTTACTAACTTGGTATTATTAGGTAAGGGAAATAAAAAGAGACCTGTAGATCATAGTTAGCTAAAGCTAAGACTTTAACCCTAACTTATTAGCCGTGTATTTTGCACTAGATCTCGCGGCAGTTAGTTTTTAATCTTTTTTGCCATTTTCCTAGCCCAATTTAGCAACCACACAGCGTTAATACTACTTCAGCTATTGTTTGAGTTGTTTCAGTTAAGCGTATATCTTTACCTTGAAAATAATCATTCGCTTGCTCGTTATTTAAAGCAAATATATTAGTTTTACACTCATTACCAAATACGGTTGCAAATTCGTGGGTGAGCCTTACGCCATTTTTATGGGTGATGCCAATTTGAATGCCTAAGCGTGCGTACTAAATCTTATTTTTTATGGCTTCAAACCCTTCAGGGAACAACCATAGTTCTTTATCACGCTGCATTAAATTACCTGGCAGGGTAGTTATCCCAAAGTTTTTTTTAAGCGATTGCATAAACGCGACGCTTTGTTTTTTATCAAACTCGTTAAATGGGAATGCACCTTTTTTAACTGTTTGATTTGGGTTATTGCAACTTGCGTGCTTTTTAAATTTAGCAATAAAAAAAGCCTTCGCTATCGAATGTTTGAGCCACACATGTAAATAGCCTTCACTTGTGGTGGCTTTACCAACACCTTCAAATAAATCATTTAGTGACTCAAGCGCCACCTGACTTTAATGCATAAAAAGCGCTTTTATTTAAGTCTTTTGAACTTGGACAATTTGTTTGTTTAGTTCTAATAACTAATTTTTAAGAGTATTGCGCTAACTAAAAGATTTCGAAATCTTTGGGTGAAGTAGAAAGTTATGTATTTTAATATGTGCACTAATTTATTAAGTATATTAAATTGTAAGATGTACCTAAATTAAAATTCACTATTAAACACTTCATTAAACATGGGTGTAAGGAGTTTATTACCAAATTCACTTAAATGATCTCCATCGAAATAAATTGGTCTATTATTTATTTCAGCTATACACTTATTATTTTTACACAAATACTTCGTTGGATCTAAAGTTTTGACTTGTTTGTCTTTGGCTAAGTCATTGATTATATCTATAATGTATTTATTTCTATCTAAATATAAACTGTAGTTTATTGAGAGATTATCACCTTTTATATTCATAAGTAAATTTTTAGTCAGTGTTTTAGGTATATTATTTCTCATTTCAGGTATTGGTTGCAAAATGTAGACAGGGTGGTTTTTTACTAATTCATCAAAGGTCAATTTTAAATTTTCTTTAAACTCTTTATAGAGTGAATGAGTAAATTTATCCTGTGGTTTTGTAAAATAAATTGATGGCTGTTTATCAAGTGCATTATTGATTCTTTTAGGGTTTGTTTGTCCGTATAAATATACACCAGTTCTTGCTACCCAGAATACAGGTACAGAGTGATAATTTTCTTTTAAGAATTTACTTCTTTTATTATTTTCTTTGTAGCATTCATCGCCGCTTTTAGTTGATAACGCATTTAAAATAAACGGGCAAGCTGATTTAGTAATAGCAATTATCCCCTCATTATCTAAGTTAAAAATAGTTGATAGTGAAGTTGTAATAGCTTCAGCGTGACTATCGCCAATAATAATAGCTTTAACATTCGATTTATTTCCGATATGGCAAATTAGTTCTGTCGAATTAATACAATTATAGGGATTAATATTGGTAGCTTCGTTACTTGCTGTTATAACTTCTTTAGAGTAGTGGTGTTCTGCACCGTTTGTAATGTAGATTAAACCACTCAGAAACCCAACTAATATGGTTGCTTGTATAGGCTTATATGTGAACGCATCACCGAAGCTATTCAAGGTACTTTTAAACTTTAACTTCTCTATATAATTACAACTCAAGTACCCTAAAATTACTGATGAAATAATACCTATATATATGAAGTTTTTACTTAATGAAAAGTAAGCGATAGCTACTACTAATGGCCAATGCCAAAGGTAAATTGAATAAGACCAAGCCCCAACTTTCTGAAATAGTATGTTTCCAGTGATAAAGCTATTTTTTGAATTCGCTTGTATTATTAGAAAAGATCCTAACACTGGAAATATCGCCAAATAGCCCGGCCACGGTGTTTCCTTTGTAACAAAGAAATATGAGCCTAAAATAAATAAAACACCAATGATTTCTATCACTTTATTTTGTTTGTTCCCAAACCTACTAGGATATAGGTAAGCCACTCCACCAATCATCATTTCCCAAGCACGAGATGGAAATAAATAATATGATGCATTAGGCCATTTGTAAGTAAGCAATACGCAGAAAACAAACCCTATTACTGTGCCTAATAAAAGTATCCTTTTGGTCATTTTGAGTGATAATACTTTGCTTGAAAGTACTAAAATAATTGGATAAATAATGTAGAACTGCCATTCAACAGATAGAGACCATGTATGAAGAAGCCATTTTTCATGTGATGAGGAGTCAAAATAGCCAGATTCTAACCAGTAAATGTTATTAGATATGAACCCTACGCTGCTAACTGCATGTTTGCCTAGAGCTTTGTACTCAGTAGGGGATAAGAAGAACCAACCAAAAATTAATAATATAATACACAGAAGAGCAAGCGCAGGAATAATTCTATTTGCACGTGCAACATAGAACCTTAAAATAGAAAAGTTTTCTTGTTCTAATCCTTTAAATATTATCCCTGTCATTAAAAAACCAGAAATAACAAAAAATACATCTACACCTGCAAATCCACCAGGCATCCAAGATGAGTTAAAATGAAATAAAACAACAGCAATAACTGCTATGGCCCTTAAGCCATTAATATCTTCCCTGAACTGCAAACTATTATTCCTTATTTGATATAGATTCTTTGTAAATGAGACCTAGTAATAACGCTAGTAAATTAATGAACATTAATTTTATGTACTGGCCCAGTTATGTACAAAGTTCCTTTAAATGCTTTGCTATTATATGGTTAATATATTGTAAAGTATATCGATTAAACCCAACTTATTAACTGCGTATTTTGTACTAGATCTCGTGGTAGTGAATTTTTGATCTTATTTTTTTGCCATTTCCCGAGCCCAATAGGGCAACCACACAGGGTCAATACCACCTCACCTATTGTTTGAGTTACTTCAGTTAAGCGTATATCTTTACCTTGAAAATAATCATTTGCTTGCTCGTTATTTAGCGCGTAAATATTAGTTTTGCACTCATTGCCAAATACGGTTGCAAATTCGTGCGTTAGTCTCACGCCATTTTTATGAATAATGCCAATTTGAATACCTAAACGTGCGTACTTAATTTTATTTTGCACGGCTTCAAATCCCTCAGGAAATAACCACAGTTCTTTATCGCGTTGCATTAGGCTGCCAGGTAGGTTAGTTAACCCAAAATGCTTTTTAAGTGATTCCATAAACGCGGCACTTTGTTTTTTATCAAACTCGTTAAACGGAAATGCACCTTTTTTAACTGTTTGATTTGGATTATTACAACTTGCGTGTTTTTTAAATTTAGCAATAAAAAAGCCTTCGCTGTCGAATGTTTGCGGCCATACATGTAAATAGCCTTCACTTGTGGTGGCTTTGCTTGCACCTTCAAATAAATCACTTAGTGACTCAGGCGCTATATAGTCGCCAAATTCACTGAGTAAATAATCGCACACTTGCTGGTTTTCGAGTGGAGTAAGTGTGCAGGTTGAATACACTAATGTGCCACCTGGCTTTAATGCGTAAAATGCGCTTTTAATTAAGTCTTTTTGTACTTGGGCTATTTGTATGTTTGATTCTATTGACCAATTTTTTAGTGCGTCGGCGTCTTTACGTACCGTGCCTTCGCCAGAGCAGGGCGCGTCTAGCAATATGCTGTCAAAGCATTCAAACATGTAGTTGCCAAATATAACGCCATCAAAGTGCGAGAGCGCACAGTTACCAACCCCCATACGTTTGAGTGTTGCGCTGAGTACCTTTAAACGAGATGACGATAGCTCATTTGCAACAAGCACACCTTGGTTATTCATAAGTGCTGCCAGTTGTGATGTTTTAGAGCCCGGTGCTGATGCCATATCAAGTACGGTGTTACTTTGAGAGTCTGCGAGTTCAATGCTTTGCTTTAATGCCATAGGGGGCAGCATTGAACTTGCCTCTTGGACGTACATTGCACCGCTTAGATGTAAATCGGTATTACCTAGGGCTAGGTTTTGCTCTTCATCGCTTGGGCGCTCTAACCAAAAGCCTTCACTGCACCATGGGATTGGGGTTAGCAGCCAATTTTTTTCAGTGGCACGTTTTACAAATTCTTCAATGCTAATTTTTAAAGTATTAACGCGGATAGATTTTCTGAGTGGCCTGCGACACGCATTTAAAAAGTCATCTAAGTTTAGATGCGCTGGTAAATAGGTTTTTACGTCATCAATAAAGTGCTCAGGAATAAAAGTGTTGGCGTTCACGCGTTAGCTCATACTATAAAAATAAAGCGCGATAATAGCATTTATATAATGCATTTTCAGCGCTTAAAGACGTAACATCTGATTTATTGCCCTGTCGACACTTCATTGTTTTAGTCCATTTTAAAACCATTTTTATGCGACTTTAGGTTAATAGTGTCGACAATGAGTGTGTTTTTTAGCCATTTTGATAGGCTTAAGGGTTGACATGATTTTTTAATAAGCCCATAGTAACCACATTAATTGTCGACAATCTAAAAAATAACTTATGACACACACATTTTTAAACGAAGCGCCTATAACTACCGCATCAGATCAAGTATTTGTAGATATGCGCCGTGAGATTGTTGAAGGCAGTATAGTTCAAGGCAGTAAAATATCAGAGCCTGAGCTTGCCAAACGTTATGGTGTAAGCCGTGCAACGCTTAGAGAGGCGTTAAATCGCCTAGAAAGTTGCTACCTTGTTGAGCGTAAAGCTAACGTAGGTTGCCGAGTAGTTGCCCTTACTGCTGAGCGTTTGATTGAAGTGTACCAAGTTCGCAGCTCACTTGAAGGTTTGGCATGTAGGCTTGCTGCCGACAATATGGAACCCGAAGAAGTAAAAGGCTTAAAGCAATTACTTAATCAGCACCTACAAACACAGCGTGTTAAAGAGGGCGAATCTTATTATCAAGAAGCTGGCGATTTAGATTTTCATTATCGTATTATTCAAGGCAGTAAAAACGCGCATTTAATTCATTTACTGTGTAATGAGCTTTATCAATTAATACGCATGTACCGTGTACAAATGGGTATGGTGGGGCCGCGTGTATCAAAAGCGTTTGATGAGCATTTAGCGATTATTAACGCCATTGAAAACCACGACGGTGAACTGGCCGAAATGCTTATGAAGCGTCATATCAGTGCGTCGCAAGCAAATATTCAAACCAAATTTGATGTATACCAATCAGTATAAGTATTCGAACAATTTAACGGATTAAATAGTTCTATAACGTCGTTAAGAATTTTTTATTTAGAACCACTAAACATAAAAATTATTGCCTAGTTACAGAACGATTTTCTTATCGTTAAATAGACCTCATACGCATACAGATTGATATTAGTCGCAAAAAACAGAAGCTGCTAAAAGCTAAGCAGAGCAGTTAAACAGTCACAATTACAGATTAAAACTATAAGTTACTCCACGTAGCAACCGTTCAAAGTGAGGAGAAAGTAATGTCAGCAGGATTAAAATTTAAACACGCTATTGCCAATAACCGCCCGTTACAAGTGGTCGGTACTATTAACGCCTACACAGCGATGATGGCAGAAAAAATGGGTCACCAAGCTATTTACCTCTCAGGTGCCGGTGTTGCAAACGCTTCGTTTGGTATGCCTGATTTAGGTATGACAAGCCTTGATAATGTGCTTGAAGATATTCGTCGTATTACTGGTGCGAGCGATTTACCACTACTTGTTGATGCCGATACCGGTTGGGGTGGGGCGTTTAACATTGCACGCACAGTAAAAGAAATGACTAAAGCCGGTGCGGCGGGTTTTCATATAGAAGACCAAGTAGCGCAAAAGCGCTGTGGTCATCGTCCTAATAAAGAAATTGTAAGCCAAGGTGAAATGGTTGACCGCATTAAAGCGGCTGTTGATGCAAAAACCGATAGCGATTTTTATATTATGGCGCGTACCGATGCATTTCAAAAAGAAGGTTTAAACGCCGCGATAGACCGTGCAGCTGCCTGTGTTGAAGCCGGTGCTGACGCTATTTTTGCAGAAGCCGTACACGACCTTGCTGATTACCAAGCATTTGCAAAAGCGATTAACGTTCCAATTTTGGCAAACATTACTGAGTTTGGCCAAACACCTATTTACACAAAAGAGCAGCTAAGTGATGTAGGCGTTGAAATGGTGCTTTACCCACTCAGTGCATTTAGAGCCATGAACAAAGCCGCACTAAACGTGTATTCAGCAATTTTAAATGAAGGCTCGCAACAAAGCCAAATTGAAAATATGCAAACGCGCTCTGAGCTTTACGACTTTTTAGATTACCACACGTACGAGAACACACTCGACACACTTTTTTCATCAAAATCTGACAAATAATAATTATTAAAAAATAAAATCACACACAAATTTAAGATAGGAGAAGATCATGGTAGATAAAGCATTAGGCGGCGCGGGTTTACGCGGACAAGTGGCTGGTCAAACAGCATTGTGTACTGTTGGACAAAGTGGTTCTGGTTTAACGTATTGTGGTTACGATATTAGTGAACTTGCCGAAAAAGCGCAGTTTGAAGAAGTGTCTTTTTTACTTTCACGCGGTGAGTTACCAACCACAAGCGAATTGGCAGAATATAAAGCAAAACTAAAAAGTTTACGCGGCTTACCTGATGCGCTTAAAACCGTGCTTGAAAACATTCCTAAAGACGCGCACCCAATGGATGTAATGCGCACGGGTTGCTCAATGTTGGGTAACCTTGAAATGGAAAATGATTTTAGCCAAGCCAATGATGCAATCGACCGTATGGTTGCTGTGTTCCCAAGTATTATTTGTTACTGGTACCGCTTTACACACGATGGCGTACGCATTGAAACACAAACTGATGACGACTCAGTTGGCGCACATTTTTTAAATTTATTACACGACAAAGCACCTAGTGAATTATTTGCACAGGTAATGAATGTATCACTAATTTTGTACGCAGAGCACGAGTTTAACGCCTCTACCTTTACAGGGCGTGTGTGTGCATCAACGCTTTCTGATATTCATTCTTGCGTAACAGGTGCGATTGGTACGCTACGTGGTCCATTACATGGTGGTGCTAACGAAGCGGCAATGGATATGATTCAAGGTTTTACAAGCGCTGAACATGCTGAGCAAGAAATTATGGGCATGCTTGAACGTAAAGACAAAATAATGGGCTTTGGTCATGCGATTTATCGCGAGTCTGATCCGCGTAATGTAATTATTAAAAAATGGTCTGAAAAACTAGCAGCAGAGGTGGGCGATACCGTGCTTTACCCTGTGTCTGTTCGTTGTGAAGAGATTATGTGGCACGAGAAAAAGCTGTTTTGTAATGCCGATTTTTTCCATGCATCTGCTTATCACTTTATGGATATTCCGACTAAATTATTTACGCCAATATTTGTAATGAGCCGTGTTACGGGCTGGACAGCACATGTAAAAGAGCAGCGCGCTAACAACCGTATTATTCGCCCAAGTGCCGATTACACTGGGCCTGACGCACGCAGTTACACACCAATAGAGTCACGTTAAAAAATGGGTGAGCACGCATGTGCTCACTTTTTTATTGCACATAGCCACTAGCGAGTAGTTTTTCTCAAACTTTTTATTAAACACGCTAGCTGTGAGCAAACACCGTCACCAAATTAGCGAACCCTTACCATGACCATAATTAATAATACCCAATACCGTAAACCTTTACCTGACTCAAACGTCGACTATTACGATACGCAAGAAGCCGTAGATGCAATTAAGCCAGGTGCATACGCCACACTACCTTATACATCGCGTGTATTTGCCGAAAACCTAGTACGCCGATGCGACCCTGCCATGTTAACCGATGCACTTAACCAGCTAATTGAGCGCAAGCAAGATTTAGATTTTCCGTGGTATCCGGCGCGCGTGGTGTGCCACGATATTTTAGGCCAAACAGCACTTGTTGATTTAGCTGGGCTTCGTGATGCAATTGCAGCAAAAGGCGGCGATCCGGCAAAAGTGAATCCGGTAGTACCTACGCAGTTAATAGTGGATCATTCATTGGCGGTAGAGCATGCCGGTTTTGATCCTGACGCATTTGAAAAAAACCGCGCCATTGAAGACAGACGCAATGATGATCGTTTTCATTTTATAAACTGGACTAAAATTGCGTTTAAAAATATTGACGTTATTCCACCGGGTAACGGCATTATGCATCAAATTAACCTTGAAAAAATGTCGCCGGTTATTCAAAACCGAGATGGCATTGCATTCCCAGATACACTAGTTGGCACCGACAGCCACACGCCTCATGTTGATGCGCTGGGCGTTATTGCTGTGGGTGTAGGCGGGCTTGAAGCTGAAAGCGTAATGCTGGGCCGCGCTTCTTATATTCGCTTGCCTGATATTGTTGGTGTTGAGCTAACAGGTAAGCGCCAACCAGGTATTACCGCAACCGATATTGTGTTGGCCATTACTGAATTTTTACGCGAACAACGTGTTGTATCCACTTATTTAGAGTTTTACGGTGAAGGTGCCGACGCGCTTACACTTGGTGACAGAGCAACCATTTCAAACATGACACCTGAATTTGGCGCAACTGCAGCCATGTTTTATATCGACGATAAAACAATAGATTACTTGCGTTTAACAGGGCGTGAAGAAGAACAAATTGCCCTTGTAGAAAACTACGCAAAAACAGCAGGCCTTTGGAGCGATAGCTTAAAAACCGCAAAATACGAACGTGTACTTAAGTTTGATTTATCAAGCGTGGGGCGCAATATTGCAGGTCCATCCAATCCACACCGCCGTGTATCGACAAGCGATTTAGCTAAAGAAGGTATTTCGGGCGTTGTTGAAAATGAAGAAGGCTTAATGCCAGACGGCGCATGTATTATTGCCGCTATTACTAGCTGTACTAATACCAGTAATCCACGCAATGTAATTGCTGCAGCACTCCTTGCCCGTAACGCAAATGCCAAGGGTTTAACGCGTAAACCTTGGGTTAAAACCTCATTAGCACCGGGCTCAAAAGCAGTGCAATCATACCTTGAAGATGCAAACCTACTAACAGAGCTTGAGCAACTTGGCTTTGGCATTGTTGGTTTTGCGTGTACAACGTGTAACGGTATGAGTGGAGCCCTTGACCCTGTTATTCAAGAAGAAGTGATCGATCGCGATTTATACACTACTGCGGTGCTTTCGGGTAATCGCAACTTTGATGGGCGCATTCATCCTTATGCTAAGCAAGCATTTTTAGCGTCACCTCCTTTAGTTGTTGCGTACGCCATTGCGGGTACGATTCGCTTTGATATTGAAAAAGGGATACTAGGGCAAGATCAACAAGGCAACGACATTACGCTTAAAGATTTATGGCCATCGGATGAAGAGATTGATGCAGTAATTAAGCAAAGCGTTAAGCCTGAGCAATTTAGAAAAGTATACGAGCCGATGTTTAATTTAACCGTAGATTACGGTGAAGATAACGACCCACTTTACGACTGGCGCCCAGAAAGTACGTACATTCGTCGCCCTCCTTATTGGGAAGGTGCACTTGCGGGTGAGCGCACTATGACCGGTATGCGTGCGCTTGCGGTACTTGGCGATAACATTACAACGGATCATTTATCGCCATCAAACGCAATTATGGCAAGTAGTGCTGCTGGCGAATACCTGACCAAAATGAATGTGCCAGAGGAAGATTACAACTCGTACGCAACGCACCGTGGCGATCATTTAACAGCGCAGCGCGCAACCTTTGCAAACCCAAAACTACTTAATGAAATGGTGCTTGATGAAAACGGCGACGTTAAACAAGGTTCTTACGCTCGCCTAGAGCCACAAGGCACTAATACCCGTATGTGGGAAGCAATCGAAGCCTACATGGAGCGTAAACAGCCGCTTATTATTGTAGCCGGTGCCGATTACGGTCAAGGTTCGTCGCGCGATTGGGCTGCAAAAGGCGTAAGACTTGCAGGCGTTGAAGTAATCGCAGCAGAGGGCTTTGAGCGTATTCACCGTACTAACTTAATTGGTATGGGGGTTTTACCGCTTGAGTTTAAAGCAGGCACAACGCGTAAAACTCTAAAGCTGGATGGCAGTGAAACGTACGATGTAACGGGCGATTTAAAACCAGGTGCCACCGTTAATTTAAGTATAACCCGTAAAGACGGTGAAGTACTCACTGTGCCTGTGAAGTGCCGTATAGATACCCAAGAAGAGCTTTCTATTTACGCAGCTGGTGGTGTGTTACAACGCTTTGCTCAAGACTTTTTAGAAGCAACGCAATCTGCATAAGGGCAAACACTATGTTTAAACCGCAAATTAAAGTGCCTGCAACCTATATGCGTGGCGGCACCAGTAAAGGTGTATTTTTTAATTTAACTGATTTGCCAAAGCCTGCTCAAGTAGCAGGCGAGGCGCGCGATAATTTATTACTGCGTGTTATTGGCAGCCCAGATCCGTACGGCAAACAAACGGATGGAATGGGTGGTGCTACATCAAGTACCAGTAAAACCGTAATCTTAAGTAAAAGTGAGCAAGCTGACCACGATGTTGATTACTTGTTTGGTCAAGTGGCTATAGATAAACCTTTTGTAGATTGGAGCGGTAACTGCGGCAACTTAACGTCAGCAGTCGGAGCTTTTGCCATTAGTAATGGTTTGGTCGATAAAAGCAGAGTACCTAATAACGGTGTTGCTATTGTGCGTGTGTGGCAGGCTAATATTAAAAAAAACATATTAGTGCATGTCCCTATGACCAATGGCGAAGTACAGGAAACCGGCGACTTTGAGCTCGATGGCGTTACCTTTGCTGCAGCTGAAGTAAAACTTGAATTTATGGATCCGGCTGATGGCGATGGCGCGTTATTCCCAACAGGTAACGTAGTTGATGACTTAGAAGTACCAGGTGTTGGTACTTTAAAAGCCACGATGATAAATGCAGGTATTCCTACTGTATTTATTAACGCCGCTGATATTGGTTATACCGGCACAGAGCTGCAAGACGATATAAATAACGATGTTGCAGCGCTTAAAAAGCTTGAAACCATTCGTGCTTATGGCGCCGTTAAAATGGGCTTAATCACTAATATTAGTGAAGCACAGGCTCGCCAACATACGCCAAAGGTTGCGTTTGTTGCAGCGCCTTTAGATTACAAAGCGTCTAGCGGTAAAATGATTGAGGCTGCCAACATTAACTTACTCGTGCGCGCAATGTCGATGGGTAAACTGCATCATGCCATGATGGGCACAGCCGCTGTAGCTATTGGCACTGCCGCAGCTATTGAGGGCACACTTGTTAATATAGCCGCTGGTGGCGGTGCATTGAGTGAAGTTAACTTTGGTCATCCGTCGGGCACGCTAAAAGTAGGTGCTGAAGCTAAAAATACTGCAGGTAATTGGCTAGTTACCAAAGCAAGCATGAGCCGCAGTGCACGAGTATTAATGGAAGGGGTTGTAAGAGTCCCTTACTAATCACTGGTGAAGTTAAGCGCAACTAAACATTTATTTTAGTTAAGCAAACAAATTTTATAAACGTTTGCTTAGCTAAAGTAAAACCTACTCATACTCGTTAGAAACAATCCTTTTTCATTAATTTTTCGAATTATCGTCTTTTTTAGCTCTCATCCACCGCATTTACTTGAAGAATATAATTAACAAACTAGATTATATGTAATATTCATTTAATAAAGTGAATATATTGTATCAATATGTGCTGGTTCTTTATGAGTGTCTATAGGTTATTGAATAATAGAGATGCTGATAAAGAAGTAGCTCATAGAATAAAGATAAATACTTCTATAAAACGTATAAATATGTAGCATAACTATATAGCTTAATGGTATTTTTAATGTTCTAGTAACAAAAGTTATGATTGTGTACTTTTTTGATGCTTTTTGAATATAAAAGCTTACATAAATCACTATCAACTAAACTAATTTCTGATACTCATTCCAGGCTATCAAGGAGAAATAAATGGTAAAGCGTACGATCAAATTTACACCTATTGCAGCTTCAGTTGCACTTACATTAGGCTTAACAGCATGTGGTTCTGATAACGACAGAAATATTCCTGTTACACCTGTAGAATCTTTCACTGCAACGGGCGATGCACAATTTAACATTGAAGTAACAGGTAAAGCAGTTAAAGGTTCAATGAAAAGTGCAGTAGTAACTGTAATGACTTTAGATGCATCTGGTCAAAGCGTTCCTGTTGCATTTCGCTCAGCTGCTTCAGCAGAGGCTGAGTCTTTTTCTGAAGAAGCACTATCACAAGATGCTGCAGATGCAGCGGTAGAAGCAAGTAAAATTGCCGCTAACCCTGAAGTGCTAACTGATGAAAACGGTCGTTACAGCATCTACCTAGATGATGATTTTACTGGACCTGTTTACATTACTGTTAAAACGTCTGAAGAAGGCGATGATAGCTTTTTACGTTGTGATGCTTACGTAGGTTGTGGCACTTACGATGAAGCGCCAGAAGTTGACGACGAAAATGATGGTGATACTTATATTGAGTTTGGCGAATGGTACAAAACTGACCTAGAGCTTTCAGTTGTTAAGTTTATTCCAGCTGTTGAAGCAGATATATCTGGAGCGAGCGGTTCTGCAGGCGACGATAATGTTATAGGTTCTTATAAAGCTAATGTTACTTTTTTAACATCATTAGTGGCGGCTCTTCTTCTTGACTCAGGTTCAAGTGTAGATGAAGACGCTATTGCTACAGCTAGCTTAAACACTGTTGTACAAGTAATGGGTCAAGACGCAGCACTTTTACTTTCTGCTATTATTGGCGATTTATCTAACGGCGGCGCTGTAGATTTAAGTAATGTTGATGGCGAAGAAGAACTTACGGACGGTATTTTAGCAATTGCACAGCTTTCATCTTCAATTCAAGGTTTACCTTCAATTGGTGATGTAATGAGCAGCATTAAAGTTGGTATTAAATCAGGCCAGTTTAAAGGTAATGCTGACGCTGACATTGCTGCAATAGCTACAATGTTACAAACAGCTATTACAAATACTGCAAATGTTTTTGTTGCCATTGCTACTGGTACTGAAGATGACATTAAAACTGCGTTAGAAGCCGCTTTCGCAGCAAAAACTCCAGCTCCTACTGCTGGTGAGATAGTTGCATTTGCTGCTAACTCAGCTGATGTTGCTAAAAAAGCAAAAGCTGCTAAAGATAAAGCTGTTAAAAATGGTGCAGCAACTGATGCCGGCCTTGCAGCCGCTGCAGTAAAAGTTAAAAAAGCACTAGAAGTAATTGGTTGTACTGGTGCAGAATGTACAGTTGGAGATGATTTTTATACAGCTCTAGCAGCTGCTTTAACAGTAGAAGTTACAGCTTCACAAACTGCACTTACTGCATTAGAAATGGATATTGAGACAGCTCAAAGTTCACTTGCTGATGTTCAAGCAATGGGTGGCGACGCTCTTACAGCTGATAACGCAGCTGCATTTGTAAGTGCTGTAACATTACTGAAAAATGAAGCTGCTACAGCTGATTTAACAGTTAAAGCGGATTCTATTTTTGTTAAATCACAAGGTTATGTAACTGCTGCAAAAGCGCTAGTTACTCAAAGCTCTGATTACCAACAGATTCTTGATTCTGCAACGTCTTTACAAACAGATGCATTTGATGCTGTAACTGACACAGTTGCATACGACGCTGCATTAGCTGCACTAGTAGCGGAAGCAGAAGAAGCGATTGAAACGTTTGATATTGCTCTTGCCGCAGCAAAACTAGTTGCTGAAGATACTGCAGACGTTGCTGATGAGAAAAAATCAGCAGCAGACACAGCTGAAGCAGCTTCTACAAGCGCACTTGCTAACGCAGAAGGTGCAATGGTAGATACAGCCGCAAACGCAACTGAAGCTCTTGAGCTTGCAATGACTGCTGTTACTGCTGCGTCTGACTTTGCTGCTGCTGTTGATGCACTTGAAATTGCTATTGAGCAAGCACTTGTTGCTGCTAATGCTTACCTAGACCTTGAAGGCGAAGGCGCACAAGCAATGATTGATGCGCTTACAGCTATGCAAACAGCTGCTGTAGCTCAAGGTGACCTAGCTAGCGAGCAATTTGTAACAGCTTATAACCTACAACTTGTTGCTGAAGCGGCGGTTGCTAAACTTGAAGTACTAACTTCTGTTAAAGCTACATCAGAGTCATTATCGACTATGACTGTGCTTACTAACACTGGCGGTCAAGCGGTTATCGATGCAGCAGACGTTCTTGCTGACGTAATTGATGAACTAGCTGAAATGGGTAACTCAGGTGAAGGTACTTCTACTCGTCAACCTGATTGGTCATATAACTATGACTTAGATGCGTTAGTTTTAGAATTAGAGAACGAAACTACCGGTGAAATGATCAGTGCTTCAGCTTCTTACCAAGGCGAGCAATTAGTTGTTGCTTGGGGCGCTACATTAATGGGTGAAAATGACGCAACTGTTTCACTTGTTACTGCTGATACACAAGCACAAGCACTTGAAGATTGTGTTGATTTTGCTGCAGGCACAATTGATGCTACTCAAATTGATTCATGTTTAATATTCACATTTGACGGTGCAGTAAATGCTGACACAATTGATGATGCTGAAATTATCGATACGCAAGCTTGGAACCACGTTGAAATTATGGACGGTGATTCTGGTTTCACTGGTATGCTAAACCTTACTGCAACTGAAGAATCAGATTCTTCAAGTATTACACTTGAAGGTATGTCTGGCGACTTAGACTTTAAAGTAATGGGTATGGTTGACAGTAGTGGTGATGAAGATGAAAGTACATTAGAAGTTATGGTTAAAGGTGACGCAGCAATGGGTTACACATTATCTCTAACTGGTATGGAATCTACAGGTTACACTGGTGATGTTAAAGCTATGTACAATGGCGAAATGATGTCATTTGGTACTGCTTCTAAAGTTACTAACGGTGTATCTATCACTTACATCGATGGTGATGTAGTGCCTTACACTGATGTTGATTTAATTGATTCATCTAAGTAATATTTAAACTATAAAAGGGGAAAGCAGCGCTTTTCCCTTTTTTTATAGAAAGCGATTAAATTATGAAAAAAAAAATTCTCTTGTTAGGATTTTCAACAGCTTTTATTTCTCCTCTTGCTTCCGCAGATAACCAATTTCAAATATTTACTCATTTTGACGCAGAAATTTATACTGAAGCACAACCAGTACAAGCCTTTGTAGATGATTTTGATGCACCATTAAAATCGGGTGACAGTGCGTTTACCTATAATATTTTTGAAGTGGGTGTTGGCTACGGTAATTTTAAAGTGGGTTTACAAAGTCGTTATGACTATGTTCTTAACTTTGATCCTGATACAGCTAAATATACTCATACCGAAAAGAATGATTTAGAGTTTGAAGATAGATTTTATACTTATTACCTCGATGCTAAACAAGCAACGTCTAATGGTGTATTCGTATCTTATGATTTTAAATTTTTAGATAAAAATGCATTAACAATAACACCTAAGCTTTCTGTTTTTGCCAGCTCACACTATCAAGATGCCACTGTAAATGGTGAGATTTTTAGTGATGAAGTTGAAGGTGCTGTAACTGTCGATTACAACTTTTCAAAAGATATTTTATTTAAAGAATTTACACCTTCACAAAAGCCTGAAGGGCTAGGCTATAGCCTAGATATTTTTGCCGATTGGCAAGTAAATGACGAACTTAAAGTTGGTTTTAGCGTAAAAGATTTGCTCTATAAAACACAGTACGAAGACAGCGGCTCCGTAAAAGGTCAAACTACTGAAATTCCATTTAGCGAAGATGACAACGGCGATATTATTACTCAGCCAACAGTTTCATTAAAAACATCTGCATTTGGAAATACGGTATCTCATGATTTCGAAATGGAAATGCGACTACAAGCATTTGCCGATTACAGAATAAACGACCGATTTTCGACTCAGTTAACTTTAAAACGTTACGATAAAGACACGTTTAGCCAATTAAAAGGCCGTATTCACTTTTGGGATCATTGGCGAGTACAAGCAGGCTACGAAACAAAAAGCGAAGCATTTTTAGTTGGTATAGAAAACGAATATTTTGGTCTTAATTTACAAACTGATAGCCTAGATTTAGATAAAGCCTATTATGCGAATGTGAATTGGTACGTGAACATTAAGTTTTAAGGAATGAAGATGTTAAAACAAATTATACCTTTAGGGGTCGCTATTGCATTGGCAGGTTGTGGTTCTTCATCAGACAGTGACAGTTCAGAATCTGTTGCAGTGAGTGAAATTGCTACATCTTCTTCTGTCAGTTTTTATGTATCTAATTGGCAATCACCACAGGGCACGCTTAATGTTTTAGATAGCGATGGGGTGGTGCAAGAATCAATTGAAGTCGAAAACATCAATACTGCGAGTGTAAGTGTAACTCCACTTACTTTTAATAGTTTTGAGTTTATACCAAGCGATACAGCTCTACCTTGTCCGCGATTTACAGGGTGTGGCAGAACTGTGCGTGGTGATGTAAATGATTTAAACGCAAACCGGTTAATCGATTACCAAGAATTGACAACCGTTACCCTTAATTACAAAGCGGATGCATTTAGTGCACCGGGTGTAAATAAGGTTTATTTATCACCATTGAGCAAAGCAATTACAGAAGAAGGCTTTAGTGCTACACAGGCGAGTTTATCAGCCACGCCTTTTTATCATTTAACGCACAGTAATTTAAATGCAAGTGTTGAAGCAGAAATGGTTACAAATGCCTTCACCTACGCGGCAATTTTAGCTGGTGTTGCTGATAGTTCGTTTAGTGTTGAAAGTGCTTTTAATGCATTTACTAACTTGGAAACTGACCAGCAAGCTTGGCAAGATTACAGCGACTTAGCAGCGCAGTATGTTACAGACAACTTATTTAGCGACCAAGGTAATGCTTTGCTGAAAAATGTAGCTGGTCAAGTTAAGCAAACGATTGCAAGTGTAACCACATTTGCAAATTGGCAGGCTCGCTCAGCAGAAGTGCAAAGCTTAAACTCAAGAGAGTTACTTGTTGATACGCGAAATATAATTGGTGTTGCAAGACTTCAAGAAAAAAGCTATTCAGATGAATTAGACGCAAAATTTACTGAGCTTGAAGGTGCGTTTGATGAAGACACACAAAGAACCCTTGATGCACTTAGTAATGCTTTAAACGAAGTTATCACAAATTATTCACCACTAGCTGATGGCTCTACACCATCAGGGCAATATAAGCTTCGTGATTTAGATATTGATTACAACCAATCACCTTATACTTGGGCGATTACTGGCACATATGATGAGTTACCTATAACCATTGATTTATCAATTCCAACTTTCAGAGTAAGTGGTGTATTAGGTAATAAAATCGAAGGTGTAATGAGCGCAACGGTTACAAATGGTGCCACGGTATTAAGTGTGGATGTAAGTGAGTTGCTGATTGAGTTTGATGGCATAGATGCTCAAAGTGAATTAAACCCAGAAGCCGATACGGGTATTACACAGGTAACGACCAACGTAATTATAAATAAAGCAGTGGGTAAACTCGAAGGTGATTTATCAGTAAACTTAAATCGTTTTGTTAATTCACTAGGTGAGGAGTCAACCACGTTATCTACTTTTGATTTTAATGGTGGTTACGTAAGCGACATTCAAAACACTGCATTTCATATCACAGCAGTAGAGGCTTCGCCTTTTGTTGGTGAAGATAATGACGATTTAGCATTTACTTTTGAATTAGATTTCCCATTGAGTGGTGCAAGCGATTTTAAATTTGCGTACGTAGGCGATGTGGAAAACTTATCAGAACTTACTTCTACAGATATATTTGTTAGCATAAAAAACCGCGCGTTAGATTTACGTATCCGTGATGTTAGTGGCAACATTAATCTAATAGCAAAAGGCGAAAATGGACGTTGGTTAGATGTAAAGCAAAAGGGCCGTAATTACAGTGGCGGTTTATATTTTGGTGATACTAAACTAGCTGATGTTACTGCGGTACGTGGTATTCCTGGTGTTTTATTTCCAAATGGTGAGTTTGAGTCGTTATTTTAACCATTAGATTAAATATTTAAAAACTCAGCATATGCCTTACAGCTCAGCGCTTTTTGCGATGAGTGAAGTGTTTTTATAACTATTCGAAATCCGGTATTAGTTTTCTAGTATCGGATTTTTTAATGTTTGTTATATTAGTTAAATGCGCCTGAGTCGAGGTAGCTGCCAATCCCGAGTGTAAACATCCATAGCCCCCATAAGCTGTGTTCAATAACACACACAACCGTTGAGCGGCTTTGTGCGTAGGTATACGCAAACAGTAAACCGCCCAAAAAGGCTAAGGCTACTGCAATCCAATTTGCATACACAATATGCGCCAGCGCAAATACACTCGCACTGACTACAATACGCACTGCTTTTTTTGGCATGATGCGTTTATAACGATGAAAAAAATACGTTCTGAATATTAATTCTTGAGGAATAACCGACAGTATTGGGTAGAGCACCAACAGTAAAAGCCAATCATTAAACGAGTTACGGGGAAGGGTAAACCAGTTGCCTTGATGAATAATCCCGTAAAACATGCCTGAGAACAGCGCACCTAAAAAAAAGAAGCTAAACAAACGCCTTTTAACAGCAGAAAATTGCCCAAGGCTTGTGAGTCTAAACCGTTTAAAATGAGGATCGCCTAGTAGCAACATACAACACACACTCATAAGTATAATAAGCGCAGGGATAAGCCAATTAGCTAAATGCTCGCGTAATCCAAAACCCAACAAGGGCAGCAATATAAAAATGAGGGTAAATTCAAACCAGCGGTATTGATTAGCGTTCAAGGTCGTCTCAACTTGCTTTTTTTAATAAGCTAACAAGCTAAGACGACACTTTTATGACGAGGGGCTTACTTTGCAGGTTCTTCTTCATCAGGGAGGTATTTGTACAAGGCAATAATAGTGGCAAAAATACTTACAAAGGTAATACCCATTAAACCAAATACTTTAAAGTTAACCCAAAAGTCGAGCGAAAAATTATATGCAATATAAATGTTTAGTGCTGCGATGCCAGCAGTAATTACAACCCACATTAAATTAAGCTTATCCCATAATGGTTCTGGGACAACAATGGCTTGCTTTGTATCATTAGCATTTTCGAGGATTGAGCTAAGCGCTTTTTTAACGAGGTTTTTGTTAAGTACATAACGGCTAACAAGTAACGTTAAACTCAAACCTGCATATATGAGTGTTGCTTTCCATTTAATGTATTGCTCATCATGAAGTACCAGCGTTAGCGTACCAAACACGGCAGCAATGCCAAAAAATATCCAATGACGAGTAGGCACATTGCCATGTTTAAAGTAGCTATAAGCAACTTGAATAAGCGTAGTGGCCATTAATAAACCGGTAGCCCAATAAATATCGACGAGTTTAAACACTGCAAAAAACAGTATGAGTGGAATGTATTCAATTAATGCGTGCATATACTACCTAAATTATACAAAAAAGAGTCAAAGGCTTTTTACCACATAAAGCTTAGCAACTACAAGGTTGACTTGTTGCCCTGTAACCCTTAGCCTGCGTGGCTTTATTACCAATTTGGTTTGGTATTTTTCATATCATCATATTCCCACGCTTAACCAACACTGATTTGGCGTGTATTTAGGAGCCTAAAATGAATAAAGCAGAACTCGTTGCTGCCATTGCACAAAAAAGTGAATTAACAAAAAAAGATTCTCAAGCGGCACTTTCAAGCTTGCAAAAAGTCATTACTAAATCGCTTTCTGAGGGCGATCAAGTTCAAATTAATGGCTTTGGTACCTTTGCGCTAAGTTATTACCCAGCGCGTACTGGGCGTAACCCACAAACAGGGGCTGCAATTGAAATAGAAGGCGCAAATAAAGCGGTTTTTAAACCAGCTAAGGCGTTAAAAGATCTGCTTTAAATTTATTTAAGGTTTTAAACCTCGTATTGATAGATAAGCTACATGAGCGCGAAGTAAATTCGCACCTACGGGTATATACTGTAGGTCAGGATTACACGTCGCGTTTAATGGCTTTAAATTACATGAGCGCGAAGTAAACGCACCAATGGGGAAATATGCTGTAGGTGAGGTTTTATACCTCGCTTTTGGTGGTGTTAAATTACATGGGCTGGAAATAAAGTCGCACTTATGTACATTATTCATAATCTCTAAATAATTTACATGGATTATAAATCCTACTTAAATTAAATCCTTTATTTTCAATTGCTTGTTATCGGCACGCATCGTGCTTTTTTGATTGTGTATTTTAAATATACCTTTTAAGAAAATAAGGAGATCTCAATGAGTACATTACAAACAAGCACACGTTTACAAGGCAAAAAAATCGCAATTTTAGCCACTGATGGATTTGAGCAAAGTGAGCTTTTATCTCCACGCAGCGCATTACTTGATGCTGGTGCGAACATCGAAATAGTATCAATTAAAGAAGGTCAAATTACTGGCTGGGATGAAGACAAGTGGGGCGATAAAGTAACAGTAGATAAACTAGTTACAAACGCGGATCCTGCTGATTACGACGCGCTTATGCTTCCTGGTGGTTTATTTAATCCAGATAGTTTACGCCAAGATAAAGATGCTAAAGCATTTATTGATGGCTTTTTTGGCGCAGAAAAAAACAAACCCGTTGCTGCTATTTGCCATGCGCCGTGGTTGTTAGCTGAAATTAATAAATTGCGCGACCGTACCATTACTTCTTTTCCTAGTATTAAAAGCGATTTAATTAATGCAGGTGCTAATTGGGTTGACCAAGAAGTATGTGTAGATAAAGGTTTAGTAACAAGCCGAAGCCCAGCTGATTTAGAAGCATTTAATGCTAAATTTATTGAAGAGATTTTAGAGGGTAAACACCAAGCTCACTAATTGGCTTTTCAAAAACAAAAAAGGGCATTTAAATGCCCTTTTTTAATGTGTAAATTTACACTTTTTATAATGCGGTTGCGGCTTTCATTTCACTAACAAATGCTTTTAACTGCGTTGTCATTGCGTCTAAATCGTTAAGGTTAGCTTCAATAATTTTAACTACAGCAGAGCCTGAAATAGCACCTGCTGCGCCTGCGTTAAGTGCGGCTTTTACATCATCTGGTGTTGAAATACCAAACCCTAAAAGAGCAGGGGCTGCATGGTATTCTTTTAATTTAGTGACAATATTACCCGCTGGCATTTGTGCTTTAGTATCGGTACCGGTAACACCAGCGCGCGATAGTAAATACGTATAACCACGACCGTAAGAGGCGCATTGTTTGAGCGTGTCGTCATCCGCATTAGGTGTTGCAATAAAAATTGGGTCTACACCGTTATCCATTGCTGACTTTCTAAATATCTTAGATTCATGCAGAGGCACGTCAGCCACTAAAATAGAGTCTACACCTACCGCTTTTGCATCTTTGTAAAATGCTTCTATGCCGCGCTTAAAAACAAGGTTTGAGTAAAGCAATAATCCAATTGGAATATCGGCGTTATACTCGCGTATCTCTTTAATAACATCAAAGCAATCTTGCGTGTTAATGTGCACATCAAGTGCGCGAATATTAGCTTTTTGAATTACAGGACCATCCGCAATCGGATCAGAAAACGGAATACCAAGCTCAAGTGCATCAGCGCCACCGTCAATTAAGCTTTTAATAATCGCAACACTTTGCTCTTTACCTGGGTCGCCAATTGTTACAAATGGTACAAACGCACCTTGTTTTTTCTCGTTAAGCGCTGCAAACATTTTACCGTAACGATCCGTTTTTACTTGGCTCATAGCTGACCTCTTTCAGATAGTACATTGTGAACGTGTGCTAAATCTTTATCGCCACGACCACTTAAATTAATAACTAAAACGCTTTCCTCGGTTTGCTCTTCTGCATACTTAAGTGCATAAGCAAGCGCATGGCTTGATTCAAGCGCCGGAATGATCCCTTCGTTTTTAGCAAGTGATTGAAACGCATCAAGCGCTTCTGTATCGGTGATACCCACGTATTGCGCTCGACCGGTTTCGTGTAAAAATGCGTGCTGAGGACCAACCGCAGGGTAATCAAGACCCGCTGATACAGAGTAAGACTCTTCAATTTGGCCATCGTCATTTTGCATAATGTACGTGTAAGTACCGTGTAATATACCTTTAGTGCCTTTACAAATTGTTGCACCGTGCTCATTTGTATCAAGCCCTTTACCAGCAGGCTCAACACCAATTAATTTAACGCCTGGCTCGTCAATAAAGTCAGTGAACATACCGATTGCGTTTGAACCACCACCAACACAGGCAATAACAGCGTCAGGTAAACGACCTTCGGCTTTAAGTACTTGTTGTTTAGCTTCTTCACCAATAACTTTTTGATACTCACGTACAATTGTTGGGAATGGGTGAGGACCAGCGGCTGTTCCTAGTAGGTAATGCGCGTCTTGATAATTAGCTGACCAGTCACGCAGGGCTTCATTTACTGCATCTTTTAATGTGCCAGAACCCGCTGTTACCGGAATAACCTCTGCGCCCATTAACTTCATTCTAAATACGTTTGGTTGCTGACGTTCAACGTCTTTTGCGCCCATATAAATTCGACATTTTAAACCCAGTAATGCACATGCAAGCGCGGTTGCAACGCCGTGTTGGCCCGCGCCTGTTTCAGCAATTACTTGTTTTTTACCCATGCGCTTAGTAAGTAACGCTTGGCCAAGTACTTGGTTGGTTTTATGTGCGCCGCCGTGTAATAAGTCTTCACGCTTTAGATACAGTTTTACTTTTGGGTTTTTAACTAAATTGCGCGTTAAAGTAAGTGGGGTAGGACGACCCGCATACTCGTTTAATAATTTACTTAGCTCAGCCTGAAACTCAGGATCTTTTTGTGCTTTGTTAAATTCGTTTTCTAACTGCTTAAGCGCAGGGACAAGTAACTCCGGTACAAACATACCGCCAAACTCGCCAAAATAAGCTGGATTTTGCATTTTAACCTCAATAATTTCTGATGCTTGTAAAAGCATTATGTAATTTGTTAGGGCACTTTTTACCCGCAGATTCTTCAACGCCTGAGTTTAAATCAAGGCCTAAGGCACCTTTAAAAAGCGCATCTTTAATATTGTCTGGATTTAAGCCTCCAGCGAGCATAAAGGGTGTAGTTGCATCATGAAGCACCGACCAATCAAATGCTTTACCTGTACCGCCAGCTTGTGTATCGCTGTGTGTATCGTAAAGGTGTCGGTCAACGCCATTTACAGGCGTTGGCAATGCATCTTTTATTGCTTGGGCTTTCCAAATCTCGCAGCCGGTAGGTAACTGTGTACGCAACTGAGCGATGTAATCGTCACTTTCTTGACCATGTAATTGAACTGCCGCCAATTTTAGCACACTTGCGTATTGAGCAACTTGATCAATTGGGGCATCTACAAACACACCCACAAAATTAAGCGGGGCACTTTGGCTAAGCTCTTTTGCGCAATCTAAATCAACATAGCGTGGCGATTTAGGATGAAAAATTAAACCACCGTAAATAGCACCGTTTTGATATGCCGCTTGTGCATCTTTGGTACGTGTTAAACCACATACTTTATTGTCACCTAAAATAACACGGCGACATGCTTGCTCTAAATCACGCTCGCCCATAAGTGAGCTGCCAATTAAAAAACCATCGCATAATGGGGCTAAACGTTTTACGTCTTGATGGGTGTAAATACCCGATTCCGAAATAACCACTTTATCTGCCGGAATAAGCTTTCGTAGTTTTTCGGTAGTGGCTAAATCGGTGCTTAAATCGCGTAAATCGCGGTTATTAATACCAATAATTTGTGCATCAAGCGCAAGTGCACGGTGTACTTCTTCTTCATTACTTACTTCGGTTAATACCGACATATTCAGAGAATCGGCAACAGCGTGCAGTGCTTTATAGCTTTCGTCATCGAGTACTGAAAGCATTAATAATATAGCGTCACCGCCATAAATACGCGCCATATATACTTGGTATTCATCTATAAAAAAGTCTTTACAGATAAGCGGTTGTTCTACTTGGCTGCGCACAAATTCAAGATAGTCAAAACTGCCTTGAAAATATTTAGCATCAGTTAACACGCTCATGCAGGTAGCGTATTTTTTATAAACCGATGTAATTTCGGTTAAATCAAATGGCTCTCTAATTAGCCCTTTTGAAGGCGATGCTTTTTTACACTCTAAAATAAACTGTGTGCCTGGGGCGGCTAATGCTTTGTAAAAGCTACGGCTTGTAGGCACTGCAAGGTGTTTAAAGCTTTCAAGCGGGCGTGCGGCTTTACGCTCAATAAGTTCTAATTTTTTATCAGCAACAATTTTGTCTAATACATTAGCCATTACTTACCTCAATAATTGCATTTAGTGTGTTCATGGCTTGCCCTGAACTTAATAATGTTTGTACTTGCTTTGCCCCTTCTTTTAACGTTTCTGCTTTACCTGTTAGGTATAAAAGGGCAGCTACGTTAACCACAATGGCAGCATTATGTGCATCAGTGCCTTTGCCTTGTAAGATGGCAAGGCTAGCATTTGCGTTGTATTGTGGGCCTTCACCAGCGAGTTGTTCAAGTGAATAGTTTGCAAGGTCAAAGTCGCTTGGGTTTAGTGTGTACTGTGTAAGCTCGCCATTATTCAGCTCAACTACCGTTGTTGGACCGTGTAGAGCTATTTCGTCAGTGCCCGAGCCGTGAACAATCATAGCGCGCTTTGTGCCAAGGGTTTTAAGTGTTTGTGCCATTGGCATACATAACGCTTCGTTGTACACACCTAACAATTGCACATCAGGTGCTGCTGGGTTAGCAAGCGGGCCTAAAATATTAAAAATAGTGCGTGTTTTAAGCGCTGTACGCACGGCCATCGCATGGCGTACGCCACTGTGATAGTGCGGTGCAAACAAAAAGGTAAAATTGGTTTGCTCAAGGCATTTTGCTGCCTGCTCTGGGCTCATATCTATATTAATGCCCAGCGCTTTTAGTAAGTCGGCAGAGCCTGAATTACTCGATACACTGCGATTACCATGTTTTACCATGTTAATACCGGCAGCAGCGGCAACTATGGCTGCTGTTGTGCTTATATTAATTGTGTTTGAGCCATCACCGCCAGTGCCACAGCTATCAGCAAGTTGTGTACTGCTGGTAGTAAAAGCAACAGCGTTTTCGCGCATTGAGGCTGCAGCACCTGCTATTTCATCGCTTACTTCGCCTTTAATTTTAAGGCTTATTAGTAGGGCGGTTAGCTCAATCTCGCTCATGTTACCTTGCATTATTTCATCAAACAGTGCTTTGGCGTCTGCGTAGCTTAATGATTGCCCTGTAATTAGTTGTTCAATCGCGTGTTGAACATTTATGGGTTGTTCTGGTTGTGTACTCATAATGTCCTCTTTTATTTGGCGCGTGTTAAGTAAGCGACACTTTGCTGAAGTAGCATTGCGCCGTTTGGCGTCAGTATTGATTCTGGATGAAACTGATAACCCAATGCGTTGTCATCATGATGATAAATAGCCATAGGGATATCTTCGTACTGGGCAATAACCTTTATATTATCAGGCACTTTTGTTGCCATTAATGAATGGTAACGTGCTACAGGCATTGTATTGCCCATACCATCAAATACAGGATGTTCGCCTAATTTAATAATTGAAGACTTACCATGTACGGTTTCACCCGCGTGACCGATTACTCCACCGTAACTTTGTGTTAATGCTTGTTGGCCTAAACAAATGCCTAACATTGGGAAGTGGCCTTTAGAGAGCTCGATAAGCTCCATTAAACAGCCTGCATCGCTTGGTGTGCCAGGACCTGGTGAAAGTACTAATAGCACTTGGCCTTGCTCTTGGCGCATTTTATTAAAAATAACCTCAGCGCTAATGTTGTTTCTGTAAACAACAAGTTCGCAGCCAAGCATCGTAAGCTCATCAACTAAGTTATATGTAAATGAGTCAAAGTTATCTAAAAAATAGATTTTAATAGGATTCGTTTTACTCATTTTATACCGCCTTATACGTAGATTTTATGGCGGTGATAACCGCTTGTGCTTTAGCGCGAGTTTCGTTTGCTTCTGAAATAGGATCTGAGTCAAACACTACACCTGCACCTGCTTGCACGTAGGCTATGTTATTTTTAACAAAAGCAGAGCGAATAACAATACAGCTATCCATTGCGCCATCACCGGTTAAGTAACCTACAGCGCCGCCATAACTGCCACGGCGTTTCCCTTCTGTTTGACGTACAAGCTCAGCAGCACGTACTTTTGGCGCACCAACAAGGGTGCCCATGTTCATACACGCTTGGTAAGCGTGCAGTGCATCAAGTTCTGGTTTTAATGTGCCAACAACGCGTGAAACTAAATGCATTACCTGTGAATAGCGGTCTACTTTTAATAACTCTTTGGCAAAACGAGTACCTGCAACACTAATGCGGGCTACGTCATTACGCGCTAAATCAACAAGCATTAAATGCTCGGCGCGCTCTTTTTGATCGTTTCTTAGTTCCAGCTCAATGCGGCTGTCTAAGTCGGGGTTTATTTGCCCGTTAGCAAATTTGCCGCGCGCTCGAGTACCAGCAATTGGGTAAACTTCTACTTGCTGATTACTTACGTCGTACTTAAGGGCCGACTCAGGAGACGCGCCAAATAATGCAAAGTCTTCATCGCGCATATAAAACATGTAAGGGCTTGGGTTTTGCTTTTTAAGCTGGCTATACGCATGTAAAGAATCAGGGCAAGGTAGTGAAAATGTACGCGACGGCACAACCTGAAAAATATCACCATCTACAATGTTCTTTTTAAGCTTAACAACTTGCTCGCAATACGTTTCGTCGCTTATATCAACGCTTACTTCACATTCGCCACTTTGCATATCCGCACTAAATTCTGCTGCGTTATCGCACAGCGTATTTAACCGCTCAAGCTCTTTACCTACTTCAAAGCAGTTAGCGTGTACGTCTGGGCCGTTAAATACATTACCAATGAGCTCAGTTGTTTGCTTTTGATGATCAATAACAACTAACGTTTCAGCTAAATAAAATACGTAATCAGGGCAGGTGTTTTCGCCATCAGGTACATCACTTAATTGCTCAAAGTTTGCCACCATGTCGTAGGCAAACACACCGCCTAAAAATACCGAAAACGGATTTTCGGTAGCGCTTTGAATACTGTTAATACAGGTACGAAGAGCGCTGAAGGCGTTATCGGCAACAAGCTTACTTGCTTCGTCTATATCGCTGCTTGTGTCTTGGTAGTTAAGTGTAAGCGTTGTGTCGTTTAATTGTGAATCACAGCTCTTAACATTTGCTTGTAAGTAGCTTAATAATTGCTTGCCGTTATTAGATTGTGCGCTAACAGTTACCGTTTTACCCTTACATACAATGCGCAGGGCGCTATCAACTAAAATTAAACTTTTTACACTGTCTTTAGAATCAATCTCAGCTGATTCAAGCAGTAGTGAGTTAGGCTTATCAAGTGCCGCGTATAATGCAAGAGGGCTACTAATATAGTCGCGTACTTGCGTAATGCTTGTTACTTCGCCTGGTGTGGTAGTTATATGACTAAAAATCAAACCTCATTCCCTCAAAAAATTAAACCCCGCAATGCGTTAGCAGTGCGGGGTTTGAATAACGATATCTAAATTACAAACAGATCATTACCGTCCCGCTATATCAGGCGCCACCACCAACGATGTGTAAGAGTAAGACCGTTATTCATGTTTTTCTGCCTCAAAATTTATTAAATATTTTTAACGTATACGTTTCGTAAAATTTAGTTATAAAAAAACCCGCATAGTTGCGGGTTTTGAATTTTTGCTAGACACGACAATTCATCACCCGAAAATTACGAGTGCCACCACCAAATAGTGTTTAAGTTTGAATTGATCATTATTGTTAATTCTTAATGTGTCTGAAAGTGGCTACAGTAAAACGTATCTTATGCTTTTGTGTCAAGTGTTTATTTAAAACAATTTAGTCAAAAAAGTTGTTATACTTACATAAACACCAGTAACCCTTAATTTTAAGCAGTTTTCTTTTGATAAAATACGATTTACATAGCCATACTACACATTCAGACGGGCGTTTGACGGTTGAAGAATTATTGCATCGCGCTGTTGATAAAAATATTGATGTGTTTGCTATTACCGATCATGACACTGTGGCGGCTATTAAGCCTGCTCAGCAATTTATTGAAGCAGAAAACTTACCGCTTTCATTAATAACGGGTACCGAAGTATCTACTAAATGGGAAAGCTTCGAAATTCATATTGTAGGTTTAAATATTGATATTAATAATATTGACCTTACCTCTTTATTATCGGCTCAGCAGCAAAAGCGAGAAGAGCGTGCACTAGAAATTGGCGCACGCCTTGCAAAAAATGGCTTTGATGGCATTTACGAGCAAGCTAAAGAGCTGGCAAAAGACGCGCAAATTACGCGCGCACATTTTGCACGCGCCCTTATTGAGCGCGGTGTAGCTAAAAATTTCCCGGGTGTTTTTAAAAAGTACTTAGGGCGCGGCAAAACAGGCTATGTACCTAGTTGCTGGTGCACCATGCAAACCGCTGTGGAGGCAATACATGCCGCTGGTGGTGTTGCTGTACTTGCTCACCCAAGTAGCTATCAAATGTCAAACAAGTGGCTACGCAAATTATTAGTAGAATTTAAAAGTGTAGGAGGAGACGCAATGGAAGTTGCACAACCTCAACAGGCGCCAAGCGAACGTCAATTTTTAGGTGAACTCAGCCGTGAGTACGAACTACTTTGCTCGCAAGGGTCTGATTTTCATTTTCCGACAAGCTATTTAGAGCTTGGCAAAAATTTATACTTACCGAAAGACTGCCAAGGTGTTTGGCAAGTTTGGGAAGGACAAGAAGGGGCATTAACATGAGTCAATTATTCCATATTCATCCTGATAACCCGCAACCAAGATTGATTAGTCAAGCCGTTGATATTATTAAACAAGGTGGTGTTGTTGTTTACCCAACAGATTCGGGCTATGCCATTGGCTGTAATATTGGTAATAAGCAAGCCAAAGAGCGCATAGAGCGTATTCGTGGTATTGAAAAAAACGATAATTTTACGCTAGTTTGCCGTGATTTATCGGAGCTATCTACTTATGCACGTGTAGATAACCAGCTATTTAGATTAATTAAAAATAATACGCCAGGGCCTTATACCTTTATTTTTAAAGGCACAAAAGAAGTCCCTAAGCGTCTATTAAACGACAAGAAAAAAACCATTGGCATGCGTGTAATTGAACACCCAATTGCTTGTGCGTTACTTGCCGAACTTGGCGAGCCATTAATGTCGTGTTCTTTAATTTTACCCGGGCAGCAGTTTACTGAATCAGATCCGGATGAAATTTTAGAGCGATTAGATAAACACGTTGATTTAATTATTCACGGCGGCCATTTAGCCGAGCAAGCAACCACAGTAATCGACTTGTCGGAAGATGAAGTTAAAATATTGCGTGTTGGCTGTGGTGATACAAGCCCGTTTGAGTAATAACAAGTGAGCGAAAGTACTGCTGATACAAAAAGTAGTGAAAAGCCAGTGCAGCAAAAGCTGCCACTGGCTTTTTTGCATGGTAAAGCGGTTGTAGATAAACCAGAAGACTTATATATTCCGCCCGATGCGCTCGAAATAATATTAGAAACCTTTGAAGGCCCGCTCGATTTACTGCTTTATTTAATTAAAAAGCATAAACTTGATGTGCTCGATCTTTCTATTTTTAGTATTACAGAGCAGTATGTAAGTTATGTTGAAATGATGACCGAGTTTCAACTCGAACTTGCCGGTGAATATTTAGTTATGGCTGCGTTACTTGCACAAATTAAGTCGCGCTTATTACTCCCTGTTCACGAAGAGCTTGAAGAGGAAGAAGACCCTCGCGCTGAGCTTATTAAACGTCTACAAGAATATGAGTTATTTAAAAAAGCCGCCGAAAACCTCGATGATATCCCCCGTGTTGGGCGTGATATTTTTATAGCGCATGCCGCTATGCCAATAAATGAAGACATAAGTCAAAACCTCCCCGATATTGAACTTAAAGACTTAATGCTGGCGTTGAGTGATGTTATGGCGCGAGCAAAAACGTTTGAACGTCATCAAATTACTGCCGAAGTACTCTCAACCCGAGAGAGAATGAGCCAAATATTACAACAGCTATCGAAAGCAAATTCAGCGGTGGTATTTAATACGCTTTTTACGCCTGATGAAGGACGTAGTGGTGTGGTGGTTAGTTTTATAGCCATGCTTGAGCTCATTAAAGAAGGACTTGTTACTTGTTTGCAAGTAAGCCCAGAGAGCTTAATTTATGTCAGCTTGAGCGAGCAATCCACCCTATAAACTTATCTGTTTAATCCTCAACTTCTAAAAACTGACTTTAATTATCAAAGTTCTGTGCGTATACGCACGTAAAGTGTTTGTAAATGTTATTTTCATTTACGGCTATGCACTATATTGTAACGTCATAGCATTATAGGACGTTACACATGTTTAAAAATACACCTTCATCTTACGGACTTGTCGCCATTATTTTACATTGGCTCATGGCGTTGACTATTTTTGGCCTGTTTGGTTTAGGTTTATATATGGTTGAGCTTACTTATTACGATAGCTGGTATAAAGGCTCGCTCGATTTACATAAAAGCATTGGTATTACGCTTGTGGCCGTATTTTTATTTAGAATTTTATGGCGTGCTTTATCTACACAACCTAAACCCTTAGGTGAAAGTAAAGGTATGAACCAATTAGCACACACCGCGCATATTGCTATGTATATTATTTTGGCCGTTATTGTTGTTGCTGGGTATTTAATATCAACCGCAGACGGACGTCCAATAGAAGTGTTTACCTTATTTAACGTATCAGCGCTTGATTTTGCTTTTGAGGACCAAGCCGATATTGCAGGAAAAGTACATTATTACGGCGCGTGCACATTAATAGGGTTTGCAGTATTGCATGCACTAGGGGCGTTAAAACATCACTTTATCGATAAAGATAAAACCTTAATCAGAATGATCAAACCATTAAAGGATGATTAAAATGAAAAAATTATTAGTAAGCACAGCCGTTTCGGCTGCAATGATGTTATCGGCAACAGGCGCTAATGCAGCTGATTATGTAATTGATACAAAAGGCGGGCACGCATCTGTTAACTTTAAAATTAAACACTTAGGTTACAGCTGGTTATATGGTCGTTTTAATACTTTTGACGGCACATTTAGTTATGATGCTAAAAACCCTGATGCATCAAAAATTATGGTAAATATTGACACCACAAGCCTTGATTCTAACCATGCAGAGCGCGATAAGCACTTACACGGTAAAGATTTTTTAAATGTGGATAAATACCCAAAAGCGACATTTAAAAGCACCAGCATTAAATTTGATGAAGATGGTGAAGAGGCCGACGTAACCGGCGAATTTACGCTGCATGGTGTAACTAAAACTATTACCTTTGAAATAGATAAAGTGGGCGAAGGTAAAGATCCGTGGGGTGGATACCGCGTAGGTTTTGAAGGCGAAACCAGCCTTAAACTTACCGACTTCGGTATTGATTACAACTTAGGGCCTGCATCTACTCATGTTGATATTATTTTATCAATAGAAGGCGTTCGTAAGTAATACAGTTATTGAATATAAAAACGCTACTTACTGTGGCGTTTTTTTTGCTTAACAGAAACTCAAATTAAGCGACTTTGAATTTGTTTATTTTGTGCTATTAATACGTGACTGTAATAGCGGCCTTAAATCCTCAGGCAACCAGCGCATAAGTAAATCGTTATAAGCCTGCGTTTTTTTAATAACTTTAAGCTGCTCATTAAGAATAGCGATGTCTTTTGCGCCTTGCTCGTTTTTAGTACAACCAATAAAGCCATAACTGAGCGCTGGAGATTCGGTTAATGGACGCTGCGTTAAGTTTTCTTCAAAGTGCATTGATTTAGCTAAATAGTAATGCTCGCTTGGGTAACCCAGCAAAATATCAATTCGTTTTAGGTTAAGCATATATGTGAGGCTCGCTAGGCTATCGCGTGTGGGTCTAATTACTAAATCAATGTTGGGTGTACTGTTTATTAAAGTATCTATCTCTTGGCCGTAAGAGCGGCTCATAGAAACTCCAAGAGTTAGTTTTTTATCTTGTATTAAATTGAGTAGTGATACTTCTTTTGATTCCGCTATATTTAGCGCTTTGGCGAGCTTTTTGTGCATTGCTATTGAAGGCGAGAGGCCCGTTGTTGAGCTCTCCTCTGTGAAATAAATATGCTCTTTTCTGTAATCATTTTTATAAAGCGATAACGCACAAACATTATTTGAAGTATTAGACAGCTCTTGAATTACTTTACCTGAGGGGATAAGCATGCGGTTAAAGGTAATATTAGGAAGTTGTTTTTCAAGTAAAGAAATTATGCTTTCGTCACGGCCTTGGTGTTGATATTGACCATTTAAAATATAATAGGGTGCAAAATCGTGCGCTAGCCAGTTTATGGTTCTAGCATTGCTTATTGAGCTCAGACAGAAAAAAAGTAAGAAAGTTAAAAATATACGGAGCATTACAACAGCTACCAGTAATTATTATTGTAAAACTATTGTAACCAATAAAGGGCTAAAAAGTAAAATGCCAGCAACAAGGCTGGCATAATATCTTATCAATAATTGCAATAATAGAATGGCAATTAAAGTTATGTGTTGCTTAGTTAGCTTTTAGCCACTTAACAAACTGGCGTGCATCACTCGCTTTTTGAAATAATGCATTTTTTAAACCTTGTGTATCACTGAAGATTACACGATGTTTGTTTACTGAAATTGATTGCACTGGATGTGCTATTTGGATCATAGACCCATTATATTTATAAGACATAATAAAACTCACTTTATTCTTGTTATTTATTCTGCGCTATATTTTTATAGCAAATTGCAGTCAATAAATTAACGATGTTGTGTTTAGCTTCATTACAGTGTTGACGATCTTTATGACACTTTTGCGATGATAGTAAAAAATCATCTCGGTATTATTCAAGGGGTTCTCGCCGTACAATAACTTAGCTTTCAAATATACGTTTTGCGGGGCTTACTGGATCAGGGTAAATGGTTAACCGCGGCGGTTTCTTTAAACCAGAGAGGGAAGGTAACTTATATATAAATTGTGTGCAAGCTATTTATTATAAAAATATTTATAATAAATCTTATCAACTGCTTACAAAGCCCATTTTTAGTTACCGAAGGATAAGTATGAATTACCTGATAGTGAGTGATATTTATGGTTTAACCCCTGCTTTAAGTAAGTTATCACAGGCAATTAGTTCACATTTAGTGATTGTTGACCCTTACAACAACAAGATTCAAGCTATTGAAAGTGAACAAGATAGTTATAATAATTTTATACAGCAGTGTGGCCATGATAAATACACCGACAAACTTAAAAAATGCTTTGAGAGTTTAAAAGTACCTACCACGTGTATTGCTTTTAGTGCAGGGGCAAGCGCAGCATGGCGGGCACAGTTATTAACAGGCAATACACACCTTAAAAAGTTAATTGGCTTTTATCCGTCGCAAATTCGTAATTATTTAGCGTTAGATGCAAATGTACCCTGTGAATTCATATTCCCAGCAAGTGAGAGTCACTTTAATGTTGATGAAGTTATTAAAGCTTTAAGCACCAAAGCGGGTGTTAAGTGCTATAAAACCAATTTTTTGCATGGTTTTATGAACGAGTACTCAACCAATTTTGATGCGCAAGGGCTGGTTGAATATAGTAACTATATAAAACAGAGCAGCTATTAAAGCGTGTTTAGCTGCTTTTTATTAATATCAGGAAAATCAGTACGGGTATTATATTTTGCATACAGCGTTGTAAAAATGCTGCTGCCGGATAGTTTATCTAACTCTTTTATAAAGGTTTTAGCACTAGAGCGAGCGGGTCTACAGCATGTTTGATACTGTTTTATTATACCCGCGACAGATAAACCTTGTTTTTGTAGCTTAAGGTCGGCCTGTGCAAAAAAAGCCGCACCCGTCCAATAAACACGTTGCTGGGCGCGTTGTTTCCACATATCGGCAGAGAGCTTATTGAGTGGCTGTGTTTTAGTTTTGGTTTGCTGGCGGGCACGATCAAATCCTGCATTTAAACGTTGTACAAACTGCGGCTGGGTGATTATACCGCTGTCACGCATTATTACGTTTTGCATATAACTGGCAAAACCTTCGCTTAGCCAAAAACCGGAGTAGGGAAGTAGCGGCAAATATAAATGCGAAAGTTCATGGTATAGCGTCCAATCTTTAGTGAATGCATTTAAACTGGCGTAGCGATCTACATGTAGTTCAAGCCCATCGGGGTTATTGCGTTTAACTGTAGCCCAAGGTACAGGCTCAAAAGCAAAGTATTGCGGTTTTAAATAAATAGGCAAAGTGGTTTGTTTTAAAGGCCCCAGTGTATTTTGTGTTTTTTCAACACTTTGGTTAACCCATGTAGATACTGTGTTTTGAGCATTACTTGAGAGCGAGCTAAGGTTATGTATGACTACTTCAACGGCTAATACGTTAAAAGAGCTGATTGATAGTAGCAGTACAAAAAAGTATTTCATTAAAATGCTCCACTGTAATTTAATAACTGGTACGCTAGGGTTAACATACAAGACCAACTAAATGGATAAATAATCACGCCTAATTCTTTATTTTTTAAAATGATAGTAACTATAAAAGTACAAATACAGACACTTCTAGCTAAGCATGGTTTAATCAATTAATCGTTATTTTAAGTTAGGTTTTAGCCATGACGTATCAGCATATTCAAGTTCCTGAGCACGGCCAAAATATCACTATTGATGCACAAGGACACTGGCAAATACCATTAGAACCTATTATTGCTTTTATTGATGGCGATGGCGTGGGGCTGGATGTTATGCCGGTGATGCGCCACGTTGTTGATAGTGCAATTGAGCATTGTTATAAAAGTGCACGGAAAATTCATTGGATGCAAGTTTATAATGGCGAGCAGGCCGCAAAGCTGTATGACGGTGATTGGTTTCCGCAAGAAACAATTAACGCGGTACGTGCCTGCAAAATTGCCATAAAAGGGCCGTTAACCACACCACTGGGTGGTGGCTTTCGATCGCTTAATGTTGCACTCAGGCAAGAAATGGATTTGTTTGTAAATATGCGCACTATAAAAGGCTTTAGCGCACTTCCTTCTCCTTTAAAAAATCCTTTTTTAACAAACATAACAGTGCTTCGTGATAGCAGCGAAGACGTGTACTCAGGTATTGAGTGGCAAGCAGGCAGTGTAGAAAGCGAAAAAATGCTCGACTTTTTATGCGAGGAAATGGGCGTAACCCGCTTAAGGTTTTCACAAGAATGCGGTATTGGTATTAAAAATATATCTAAAGAAGGCTCTGAGCGACTAATGCGCTTTGCCATTAACTATGCACTTAAAAACGATAGTGAATCGTTAACGCTAGTGCATAAAGGCAATGTACTTAAATTTACCGATGGGGCATTTAAGCGTTGGGGGTATGCACTTGCACAAAGCGAATTTAATGCCACTGCACATGAAAATGGGCGTTGGCTGCAAATAGAGCGAGTAAATCAAGCACCTCTAATTATTAAAGAAGTTATAGCCGACAATATGCTGCAGCAATGTTTAATGCACCCAGAGCAATTTGATGTAGTGGTGACTACTAATCAAAACGGCGACTTTTTAGCGGATATGTTGAGCGCACAAGTTGGCGGTGTTGGCATAATGCCTGCTGCAAATTTAAATAACGATGTCGCATTTTTTGAGCCTACACACGGCACGTTTGAACGTATAGCAGGGCAAAATAAAGCAAACCCCAGCAGTAGTATTTTAAGTGCGGTATTAATGCTTAAATTTATGGGATGGGACGAGGCCGCATTACTGATAGAAAATGCGTTAGAGCAAACATTTAAAAGTGGTGAAGTAACCTTTGATTTAGCGCAAGAGCAGAGCGATAACTCAAGTATTCATAACTCGACAACCTTAACTTGTACTGGCTTTGCAAAGAAGGTTATCGAGCACTTTTAAACACATTCATTATTAAGCTGCTGAGGCAGTTTTTACTCTGTGCATGCAAGGGCGGTTGGTTAACTGCGCTGCACGATGGTAAATCTCATGTGCTTGAGGTTCATCGCACTGCGTACCACTAAGCGTATCCATTAACGCAACAACAATAATTGCAGGAACCTGGCAGCAATATTCGTCTAAAACGGCTTCTGTCGTTTGTGCATCAACATGGCAAAGTGGGTGGTTTTTAAGTTGGTATGCGTTTAGCAATGTATCCACTTCTAATACATCATTTGGTTGGTGCTTTGTTTTACGGCATTTACAACCAAACTCATCAACTAAAGTAGCTAATGCTTGGTAAGTTTCAGTGGTGTTAGTTTTTGCGCATAACTGCTCTTCAATAAACTGATGTAAGTTAGCATCAATAAATAACCCGTCTTGTTGTGTAAAGCTTGATGTTGTCATAATTATTACTCTTAGTTTGTTGGCTTAACTTCACTCTAGCGCTAAGTGTATTATTAATGAAATTGTTGTTTTCAATAACTGACATTGATTTCATCAATAGTAAGTTTTAAAACTAAATAAAAAATAGAAAACATACCTAAATTATACTAATTAATTTGGTGCAGAGCGGTAAAAACGTGCACAAAACTGGAACAAGGGGATTAGTTGATGAGTTAAGGTGGATGCTTAGTTAATTGTTTTTATTGAATTTTAATTATTTTATGAAGTTGGTACTAAGCTTGCTAATCTTACACTGTAGGTAGACTCCTATATCGACGATTTCCAAAAGCGCCATGGTATTTTCCCAAAGTTGAATACCACGGCGCTTTTTTATTTTCTCGTGTATTTTATTTATCCGTCACAATAGCAATAGCAATAGCAATAGCAATAACAATAACAATAGTAATGTTAAATTTTAATAAAGTAGGGAATAGCTACTAAAATACCGCCTACAATCAACAGCATGCTAACACTGGTCATAAAGTACGGAAACACCAATAATGACAAACCAATACAAAGTGGCACTACGGCTTTTTTTCTTCGCCCGTAAGTAAGGTAGCCAATACCTATGCCGCCAAACAAAACACTCCACGCAATTATTGATGCACTATCCATTTATAAATTACCTATTTTGAAATACTGATTTAAATTACGACCGACATAGCCAGTTTTTCAATACCATGTGAAGGAGTCCATCTTTTGAATTCCACGAAACCATACTTTTTATATAAATTTATTGCAGGAGTATTAGCAACTGCAGTCTCAACTCTTGCATGAGAAAAATCATCCATTGCTAAAACATAACTTATTAGCTTACTTGCGATACCTTTTTTAAAATGACTAGGATCAACGGTTAAACTACAAATATCTAAATACTCGTTGTTTGTATCTACTTCTATAACGGCTGCTAAGCATTCATTTTCGCTGTAGCCATAAAAGGTTGTTTCTGATTTTTTTATACCTTTAATATTACGCGCTAAAGGAGGAAAGTTATGCAGGCCGATCAGTTTAGCCTCTATAGCATAGGACTTTTGAAAGACAGCAAAAATTTTATTTGCAGTATCGTTATTCTTATTATTAAGTTTGTTTATCATTGTCTTCTTTTTTAGAAAATAAAGCATGAATACCATATGCCGTAATAAAACCTCCGGCACTAATTGTGAAAAAAAGAAATAAATAAAACTTTTTCGGGTTATTTTCTAAAGATGCCACTGCCGGCTCATTGTATCTCTTATAAATGACACCACTTTCGTAATTACAATAGCTGCGCAAAAGAATAAACAAACCTAAAACAATACACAGGAGCGCTTTACTTGTTTTCTTAGTGCTATTTTTAGCTATTACTATTTGTTGCGTAGCTTTGGGCTCAGTACGATTTGGTTTAGCTAATTCATCTTTAAGGCGTTTGTAGTTTTCGGGATATTTATGCGCATCAATACTTTCAAGTGCTTCGTTTAATTCACTAAGTGAATAAGTAGAGTAATCAATATTTATAATAATCTTCCTTAAAAGGCTCTTAAATAACATTTACACAGCAAGGTTTTTAAGTTTTTGTTATTTAATAGTATTTTTATAATCCGATTAAGTTAATTTTAATGTAGCAAAGACTTGAGGTTAGTCACTTTTACTTTCATATTTAAACTCGAATGAAACTATTGCAGCCAATATACCTCCAGTCGCTAATATAGCAGCGCTAAATAACATCTCCCATAATAATTTTTTCAATAGTAGAGCCTGATGAATATTTGTAAATATGACCCTCCAAGTTTGTTCAAAGTTGTATAAATTAACAACTTCATGAACATCATATAAAAAAGTACCTAACCCATTCAAAAAGTATGCAAGAGCTATATAAACAAAAAATCGTGCAGTAAATAAGAGGGTTTTTAAATTATCAGTTTCAACTTTAGAGAAAGGAAGAAAGCTAATTTTGGTGACCTTGCTCATTATAAGTGAACACTTCAAATATAGGTATTGGTACATAAAATTCCATTTTTTAATATGTCTTAGGTTATTGATAACGAGTATCTAAAGTTATTGACTTTATATTACTAATTAAGAATAACGCAGTACCTATTTTGATTCAATTCTTCAGCGAACATTGTATTTGAGTTCTAGCTTTTTCATTAGGTAGTTTTTAACTCAATGTATTTAAAATGCTAACCAAGCTATTAGCTCAAAATTAGATGATTCAGTACATAGCACAGGCACTCGCATTAGGCTCTTGAGTACTAATTAAGGTTTGCTCTTAATTACCTATCTGCAATCGTTTTAGCAAACGCTAATAACTCACGCCTTAACCATTGGTGCGCCGGTGCATGGTGCAGCAGTGGGCTCCATATCATTTTTACCTCAATAGGCACTATTTGAAATGGTACAGGGCTGATTACTAAATCAGTATGAGAGGTTAACAATTTAGCCTGCCTGCGCGGTAGGGTGGCAATAAGTTGCTCTGATTGGCAAAGCAGGCTTGCGACCATGTAGTGGCGAGTAAAAACACGTATTTTACGGGTTTGTTCTAGTTGCCAAAGGGCTTCGTCTACCCAGCCTAATTTTTGCTTACCTGATTTATTAGTAACAGCGGCCTCTGGTCCCCAGCCTGCACGGTTTACCCAAATATGTTCTTTTTGTAAGTAGTCGTCTAACCCTGAATGTTGTAAAAATGTATTTTTAGGATGCGTTAAACAACAGTAGTTATCGCGCCAAACACTGGCCTGATGAAACGAGCGAGGGAGACCGTTAAAGCGGTTTATAGCTAAATCAATAGTGCCTTTTTCCATATCTTGTAGGTTTACGTCGCTTGGGCTCAATACATCAAAATTAATACCGGGGTTTTTACTAAGCTGCGCCGTTATAAAAGGGGCTATTAAGGTCGACTCTATGTAGTCATTTGCCATTATTCTAAAGGTAACTTCAGCGGTTGCAGGGTTAAATTGCTCACTAGGCTGCGTAATAGCTTCGGCCATTTTTAAGAGCGCCTCAACTTCAGGTTTTAACGCAAGTGCCTTTGCCGTTGGCGTCATAGAGCCTGCAGCACGAACAAGTAGCGGGTCATCAAATAAATCGCGCAAACGTTTTAGCGCATTACTCATAGCAGGTTGCGTAAGAGCAAGTTTATTTGCAGCTTTTGACACACTTTTTTCATCGATGAGTACATTTAAGTAAACTAACAAGTTGAGGTCGACGTTTCTTATATTCATATGGGCGTGTTGGCCTTTCAGGGTTGAAATTTGCTCAATCTAGGGGCGATTTAATCGCGGCGCGAGGTTTGCCACCTAGTGGGCTAAGTAAAAATCGAGCAACAAAGAGTTAATCGTCCCTAGAAAGAACCCTATGGGCAGTGTGTATTTGGCCTTTATGCAGCATTAAAGGACATTTATGGGGAGTCACCACACTACATGTACTTTGCCTTGCTTAAAAACCAAATACACGGCTGCAAAATTAACCTCGAAAGGTCAATACGCCCAATAAATGCTATTTATATGCTGTATTAATTATCTAAATTAAAGCCTGCTTGCTAAGGTGTAAACAATTAATAAAAAATAACCGCCATAACTGGCATCAATATAAGTGCTGTATTTATGCAAAATAGGCTAACAAATCAATCTAATAATGCGCTACAACACGTTGTAGCAAGCAAGCTTGCACGATCTGTTTTTGCTGGATTTGAGGCGATGTTTTCGCAATTTTTAAATATTACACTGGGTGCACAAAGCCGTTTTGAGCAACGACAGTACCACAGTGTGCAAAGTGCTATGCGTGAACGTTTACAAGTGTATGAGCGCGAAGTGGAAAACGTGAGTGAAGCCGTGAGAGTTATTGCTTATGCTGAACTTACTTGCCCGCAAACGTGGCAGTTAGCTAAAAATATTTACGGCGATATGGTACAAAATCACGAAAATAAACCTATTGCGCATACTTTTTTTAATTCAACGTTTGGCGCAATTTGGGACGATAAAAAAATTCGTACTGTGCATTTGTTTGTATTAAAAGCAAAGTATCGTAGTGAGCCACGCTCTTATGAAAGCTTAGTGAGCAGGGTATCGCTACATAATGGGTTTAATAACGCCGTTAAAACGCTTATCACTAATCAAGTATTTAGAGTGCCATTTAGTCATTTAGAGCGTGATGTAGCCACATTACAAAGTACGTTAATGCAAGGCGCTAAGCAGCAATGCAAACAGGTGTACGAACTTATAAATTTAAACGACGGGTATATTGAATACGCCAACTCATTATTTTTTAGAAACAAAGCCTGTTATTTAATTGGGCGCTGCATTGCTAAAAATGGCGACAATATGCCTTTTGCTATCGCTATTTTAAATACCGATGAGGGACTAAAGCTTGATGCTGTAATGATGGGCGCCGATCAATTAAGTTTATTATTTGGTTTTGCACGCACCTATTTTATGGTTGATACCGATAAACCCGCACGTTATGTAGATTACTTAAGTGTATTAATGCCACACAAACAACGCTTTGAGTTATTTAACGCCATTGGCTTTATAAAGCACGCCAAAACTGAGTTTTATCGGCACAAGGTTGATACGACTAAAAATAGCCCAGCCAACTTCAAGTATGTTAAAGCGCCAGGGACGCCGGGCATGGTAATGCTGGTATTTACTATTGAAGGACTAGATTACGTTTATAAAGTAATTAAAGACAAATTTAGTGCGCCAAAAACAGCTACCAAAGCACAAGTGATAGACAAGTATAACTTTGTAAAACAAGCCGATAGGGTTGGTCGTTTGGTAGATACACACGAATTTAGATATTTAGCGTTTGATTTAAGCCGTTTTAGCGACGAGCTGCTTGAGCAGATGAAAAGCCAAATTGGTAGCAGCATGGTTATATCTGGCAAGGCACTCATTTTAAAGCACGTTTATGTTGAGCGTAAAATGACCCCGCTTAATTTATATATTAACCAATGCGATAACAAAACCCTAGAACGAGTAATGCATGACTACGGTAAAGCAATTAAAGAATTAGCCGGTGCTAATATATTTCCGGGCGACATGCTAATGAAAAACTTTGGCGTAACGCGATGGGGGCGAGTTGTGTTTTACGACTTTGACGAAATTTGCTCACTAACCGATTGCAACTTTAGAGAGGTGCCACACACCCAAAATGCACTCGAAGAGCTAAGTAGTAACTCGTATTTTGATATAGCTGAAAACGATATATTCCCGAGCCAATTTAAAGTGTTTTTTAGTGCCAACGATATTGCGTTTAACTATTTTAATAATGAGCACAGTAACTTGTTTTTAGCGACGTTTTGGCAGAGTTGTCAGCAACAAATACATAATGGTTATCTACCCGATGTTTATCCTTATAAACAAAGTTGGCGCTTTTGAGGTTGTTTGAATCTGTGTTCATCCCCATCTATATGTTATTACAGTTTTTAAACTTGGAGCAACAATGAAATATATTTCTCATGAAGATGGCAATCTTGCATTTAGTGAAACCGAAAAGCCGGTTTTAAAGAGCCATGAAGTACTTGTTAAAGTTGCAGCAATAGGTGTGAACCGTGCAGACAGTATGCAGCGCCAAGGTAAATACCCGGCTCCTGCGGGAGATAGTCCTATTTTAGGTTTAGAGTGTGCAGGTACAGTTACTGAGCTTGGAAAAGATGTAGATAAAAGCTGGCTAAACAAGCGTATTTTTACATTGTGCTCTGGTGGTGCTTATAGCGAATATGTAGCAGTTGATGCAAAACAGCTTATGGAATTACCCGATGATGTAACAATGGCTGAAGGCGCTGCAATAAGCGAAGTGTACCTAACAGCATTTGGCGCGTTATTTGAGCTTGGTAAATTGCAAAAAGGGCAAACAGCGCTCATTCATGCAGGTGCTAGTGGTGTAGGCGGTGCCGCAATTCAAATGGCTAAAAGCACAGGTGCTACCGTGGTTATTACCGCAGGTACGGATGATAAATGCCAACACGCAAAAGAACTCGGTGCCGATCATACAATTAACTACAAAACCACCGACTTTGTAGAATATATGAAAGCAAATGAGTTAACAGCAAATGCAATTGTAGATCCTGTTTCGGGTAGTTACTTAAATAAAAATGCCGCTATTGCAGCCATGGATTGCCAAATTGTAATGCTTGCATTTTTAGATGGACGTTTTGCAGAGGTTGATTTTGCGGCGCTTTTACAAAAGCGTATTTCGTTTCATGCCTCAACGCTTAGAAATCGTAGTATTGAGTTTAAACGCCAGGTGCGCGACGACTTTGTAGCGCGTTTTTACAATGATATTGCCACTAAAAAGTACGACTTTAACCTGTATAAAACATTGCCTTGGAGCGACGCAAACGAAGCCCATGCTATTTTAGAGCGTAATGAAAACGCAGGGAAAGTGGTTTTACTTGTAGAGTAACTCTTTAATTTTAGGGTTTAGCCCATATACTAAGCCCTATAAAAAATACTTAAGGTTTAATAATGAATCCAATACTAGCAATACTTAAAGAGCACAATGTAAGCGACGAAAAAGTAAAAGCATTGTTTGAAGCGTTTACTCAAAACCCAATGATGGCAATGGCGCTTGTTCAAGAGCTTGGTATTCCGCCAGAAAAGCTACAACAATTAATGGCAGTTGTGATGAGTCAACCGCATCTTATTAAAGAAGCGACTGACGAACTTGGTTTAGATTTTGAAAAAGTAAAAGAAGCGAAAGAAAAACTAAATCAACAGTAATTGATAATCTAATTTTCAGATTGATCATATAGCAAGGTAAGCAACTACCTTGCTATACTATACCCGTCGTAAAGCACACACTTTTTGTTACACTCTACATTGAACTGCTCAGTATTTAATTAGTCATAATAATACTTAATTAACGCAGGGAAATAATATGAAACCGCTTTATAGGTTTTGGAAAAATAACCGCTCTCTTATCGTATTTATTGCACTAATGAGCGTATTTAGAAGCGCTGTAGCCGATTGGTACGAAGTGCCAACAGGCTCAATGAAACCAACAATTCAAGAAGGTGACAGAATACTTACCGATAAAATGGCCTACGATATTCGTGTCCCATTTACGCATATAAAACTACTTAAACTAGCGGACCCACAAACCGGTGATATCATTGTTTTTGACTCACAAGCTGCCGATAACCGTCTAATTAAACGTGTAATTGGTGTGCCAGGAGACACCGTTGCGCTTGAAAATAATGAACTCATTATTAATGGTAAAAAACTTAATTATGCAGATCAGCAAAGCAACATAGACTCGCTTGATAAAATCGAAGATTTAAACGGATTAGCGCATTCGATAAGAGTGGCAAATATTCCTTCACGTTTATCGGGCTTTGATGCAATTACAATTCCTGATGATTATTATTTAGCAATGGGCGATAACCGCGACAATAGCGCTGACTCGCGTGTAATAGGTTTAATTCCGCGTAATGAGTTATTAGGAAAAGCAGAGCGCGTTATAGTCTCACTTGATTACGATAACTATTATCTACCAAGAAAAGACCGCGTATTGAAAAAGCTCAATTAAAAAGATGATTAATTTTATAGTTAAAATATAACTGCCTATTTAGGCAGTTTACTTATATATTTTTTTACAAGCTTGGTAAGAACACTACGCTCTTGTTCGGTATTTAATACCTTACAAAAATCGCCACTAACTGCAGCGCCACAAGCACCTGCTTCAAACCACTGAGATATATTATCTAAATTCACACCACCAACAGGCATTAATTGTGCTTCTGAAAATGGACCCGTTAATGCTTTAAAGTAACCAACGCCCATACTACCAGCAGGAAATACCTTAATAATATCAGCGTTATATTCAATTGCATTTGCTACATCGGTAGGTGTTAGTGCGCCCATTAATACGGGTAACCCGTGCTGGTGGGCAAGTTCGACAACCGATTTGTTGGTATTTGGCGTTACGATAAACTGCGCGCCAGCATCAATAGCTTGCTGGGCAAGGGTGGTGTTAATTATTGTGCCTGCACCAATAAGTGCGTTTTTATGCGCTGCGCGAGCTCTTGCTATTTCTTGCTCAAAGCCAGGTGTGTTTGAAGTGATCTCTAATGAGTGTATGCCCGCATTTATTAAACAATCAATTAATGGAGCTACATCGGTTTGTTGTTTTAAGCGCAGTATGGCGACTAATTTGTGTTGCTTTATTTGGCTACTTACTTTTGTTCTGTTGGTATCTAAAATTTGGGTCATAATTACAATTCACTTTATATCAAACGGGGTAGACGATTTAATAGGAAATAGTATAGTCAGGGAGTATGTACCTTTCTAAATTGAAAAATTAATTGATAAAGGTCACAGGCTTAATCAATTAAAGGCTTCAGAAAAATCTTGATTAACTTACTTGTTTCAATCGGCAATTCTTCATGAGGTAGGTGACCGGCATTACTCACTATTTCTAACTGAGTATTTGTGCTGTTGAGTATAAATTCTTTTGTGTAGTCAAATGGAACTACCTCGTCCTCCTCTCCCCAAACAACTAAAGTAGGTATATTTAGTTTATCGCCAGCAAATAACAAAGGGTCGAACGAGTACGATTTTAAAAGGGAGATTAATGCTGCTCTGTTACCAACTCTAAGAGTTAGTTCACTGTACTGCTGAAACTTACTAAACGGTATATCTTTATTTTTAAACACTCTTCTGAGACTGTTTTTAGTCACAAAGTAAGGTAAAAAATACAGGCTTAATTGCTTTGTTATTGGTAAATAAGCAAGTTTCCAGCCTATTAGCCAATTCTTAAATGGGGCTAGACGAGGAGTTGCGTTTATAAGAATAAGGGCATTTATTTTATTTCGATGATTTTTGGCTAGTTGCCATGAAATTTCACCACCAAAAGAATTGCCAACTAACGTATATGAGAATATTTCGAGTTTATTAATAAATTTCTCAACAAATTTTGAATAGTTTTTACTATCGTATTTTTTGCTCTCTTCCCATGGCCCAGTTATGCCAAAGCCGGGTAAGTCCAAACTTATCACCCTGAAATCTTTTGTAAGTGTTTTAGTAACATCATGCCACGTATGTAAACTTGCTGATAGCCCATGCAGCATAATGAGTACTGGCGCATCTTTTTTTCCTTCATCTATATAATGAACGCTTATTTTGTCGATATTTACAAACTTTGAGTTATCGTATGACCAGCGTTTTTTTATTACGATAGCCGAAATATCTGGCGAGTACGTTAAATAAAATAATACTGTAAAGCCCAGGAGGAGAAAAATTATAAGGTATGTCAAAGCTTATTATTCCAATTATTGATTAGCGATATTGTAGAAGCTGAATCAATAGGTTTACTGTAGTAATAACCTTGGCCATAAGTACTACCCATGCCTTTAAAAATTGCTATTTGATTAGCTGACTCGATACCCTCGATTGTTGTTTCAAATTTAAGCGCTTGTGCCAAAGATATAATAGATTTAACGATGGCAGTAGCTTGGGTGTTATCTACTACATTCAATTTTTCAACGAAAGATCGGTCAATCTTTAATTTATCCAACGGAATTTCTTGGAGATAGGAAAGTGAAGAGTAGCCTGTTCCAAAGTCATCGAGAGCAACCTTTACACCTCGCTCTCTTAAATTGTTCAATACCTTAACAACGTATTCGTAATTGTTAATCATTACAGACTCTGTAAGTTCTATTTCTAACTGTTCGGACGCCAAATTACTGCTTTTTAGGGCATTAAAAATATCTTCAACCAATGTGTTTTTAGTAAACTGTAATGCCGAAACATTAACAGAAACCTTAAGGTGTTTAGGCCATGAAGAAGCATCTTTGCAGGCTTGATTTAAAATAAATTGGCCAAGTTTATTTATTAGGCCACTTTCTTCAGCTAGTGGTATAAATGTATCCGGTGCAATAGTTCCTTTTATAGGGTGATTCCAGCGAACTAACGCTTCAAAACCATTGAGGCTACCCGACTTAAGATTTACTTGTGGTTGGTAATAAATAGTAAATTCGTTATTTATAAGTCCTTTTTTTATATCAGAGAGTAGGGCAAGCTTCGATTTTCCATTTTCTTCCATATATTGTTCAAAGAAACTGCATTTAGATTTTCCTGTCTCTTTTGCTGAATATAGAGCCATATCAGCAAATTTAAATAAATCATGAGCAGTCATAGTATCTTTTGGTGTAGAAGCAATTCCTATGCTCGCATACATTTCAATCTTATATTCGTGAACATACCATGGTTTTTTTAAAGTATCTAAAATTTGCTCGGCATGTTCTTGGGCTGAAGTTTTATCTAATGTATATTGATAAACAATTGCAAATTCATCTCCGCCAAGACGAGCAACTAACCCATTTGGCTTTATTGCAGCAGAAAGTCGTTTAGCCATTTCTTGTAATAATTGATCGCCCACTATATGTCCTAGTGAGTCGTTTATTATTTTAAAGTTATCTAAATCCATCAAGAAAAGAGTACAGTTTGCTGATGCTTTGTTTTCAAATACTTGTTTAATGAATTGATTGAACTTATGCCTGTTTGCTAAACCAGTTAAAGGATCTGCATTAGCTAAGAACTCCATTTCTTGTTCTCTTAATTTTATTTCTGTTATGTCAGAAATAACACCACGCCAACCTAAAAATAGTCCGTTAAAATTTACTAATGGCTTTGCTGTGATAGCCCACCATTTGTGGCACTTTGCTACTTCAACAGGTATTTGCATATTTTTAAATGGGAGTGGGGTACATAATTTAGTATTGAGGTCTTGAAACAGCTCTTTGCTTGTGGCGCTTTTACACAAGGAAAATATAATTGATGAGAAGTTTTTACCTTCTAATTCCTGTATGGTTACATTAAGTGCTTTAGCAAGGTGAAGGGAGGTATGCTGCAAATTACCTTTTTCATCAGTTTCCCATAGCCAGTCGCTTGCATTCTTTTCGAAGTCATTGAGTAACATACCAACGACTTGACGTTGATGTTCTATTTTTGTTTCTGCCTCTAAGTTTGATAAAAACATTCGAGAAAATACAATTACCGTTGAGGCGAGTATCAAGCCAAAAAAAGTGACTATTAACGCAAAGTACCAATAATGCCCCCAAAAATGGTATGGAATACCAATAAGTAATCCAAGAGTAAAAATACCAACCCATGCTAAGCCCGCTATAGGAAGAAATGAAAACATCCAAGCACCAACAGAGGCAAACGAAATTATAATACAGATAATTAATAGCCGGCCTTGTTCATCAGATAAACCAAATAAATAATTGGCCATCGTGATATGTAAAATAGCCGCTAAAGATAGAATTACAGTTAACCATTCTGCTGCGTGCTTCTTAATTAATGTGTTTTTTTCAATCGATTTGCTTTTATACCACAAAATAATGTTAATAATAGCTATGCACCAAAGAGCGCTTATCCATGATATTAATACATAATGATTAACATCGTTCCAGAAAAATAATGTAAGAAGTAAAGAAGTTAGCATGTTGCCAGTACTACTAAAGGGCATTTGCTGTAAGATTGCGTAGTATTGGCGTGATTTAAACGCTTTGTACGTGTCTCTATTAGAGGAGTTTGTATTTATACTAGACTTGATATTTTTGATAAACCAAAAATAAACAGAATATAACAAATTAAAAAAGCTAGGGTTTGATGAGGTCGGTTCTCGCTTCATGAATCTTAGGGGGTCCTTTCCCAAATAGCATTAATTGACAATTTAAAAGGTCTAAATTATTGGCTTATATATTAGCACAGTCCTTTTTTAATACTATTTATGCATTTTATGATAATCATATTGCAATAAAAACCGCTGATGTATCAGCGGTTTTTATAGTATGAGTAATATTACATTACGCGCATACCAGGCTCTGAGCCGTCATCTGGGTTAAGAATGTAAATTTCTTTTCCGCCAGGGCCTGCTGCTAATACCATGCCTTCAGACATACCAAAGCGCATTTTACGAGGCTTAAGGTTCGCAACCATAACGGTTAGCTTGCCTTCGATATCCTCAGGTGCGTAAGCTGATTTAATACCCGCAAACACTTGGCGAGTTTCGCCGCCTAAATCAAGTGTTAGCTTAAGTAGTTTATCTGCGCCTTCTACGTGCTCTGCTTTAGCAATTTTGGCTACGCGTAGGTCTACTTTTGCAAAATCATCGAACTCAATCTCGTCGCTAATAGGCTCTTTTGCAAGTGGGCTGTTAGGGTCAATTGTTACTTTTGGTGCTAAGCTTTCTTTAGATTCTTCAACCATTTTGTTCACTTTATCCATTTCAACACGTTGCATTAACGGTTTAAATTTATTGATAGGGTGGCTTACTAGCGCATTTTGAACGCCGTCCCATGCAAGGTCGTCATTTAAAAACGCTTGTACGTTGTCTGCCATTCCTGGTAACACGGGTTTTAAGTAAGTAATTAAAACGCGGAACAGGTTAAGACCAAGAGAACACACTTCGTGTGCTTCTTGTTGCTTAGTTTCGTCTTTAATTGATACCCAAGGCGCTGCGCCATCAATAAATTGGTTTGCTTTGTCGGCAAGCGCCATTATTTCGCGAATTGCGCGGCTGTAATCGCGGTTCTCATAGTGTGTTGTAATGCTCGGTGCAGCCGCTTGAAACTCTGCTAACAGCTCTGGTTGCATAATAGTACTGCTTAGCTTGCCATCAAACTTTTTAGTAATAAAGCCAGCACAACGGCTCGCTATGTTGACTACTTTACCTACTAGGTCTGAATTTACGCGCTGTGCAAAGTCTTCTAGATTTAAATCCAGATCAACAATACCGCTACTTAATTTTGCTGCGTAGTAGTAACGTAAGTATTCTGGGTTTAAGTTATCTAAATAAGTACGCGCTTTAATAAACGTACCCTTTGATTTAGACATTTTTTCGCCATTCACAGTTACAAAACCATGAGCGAATACGTTAGTTGGCTTTCTAAAATTAGCGCCTTCTAGCATTGCTGGCCAAAATAAGCTGTGGAAGTAGATAATGTCTTTACCAATAAAGTGATAAAGCTCTGCGTCTGAACCTTCAGCCCAAAACGCATCAAAGTCGAGGCCTTTTTCGTCACATAGGTTTTTAAAACTCGCCATGTAACCAATAGGTGCATCTAACCAAACGTAAAAATATTTGCCTGGTGCATTTGGGATTTCAAAACCAAAATAAGGTGCGTCACGGCTAATATCCCACTGTTGCAAGCCATCGGTAAACCATTCGTCTAGCTTGTTAGCCATTTCTTGCTGAATAGTTCCCGAGTGTAACCACTCTTTTAGCATGCCTTCAAATGCTGGCAGGTCAAAAAAGTAATGCTCAGAATCTTTAAGTACAGGCTCAGCACCTGACATTACAGAACGTGGGTTGATTAAATCTGTAGGGCTGTATGTAGCACCACATGAATCACAACTGTCGCCATTTTGGTTTTCAGACTTACACGTTGGGCAAGTACCTGTTACAAAGCGGTCTGGTAAGAAAATACCTTTTTCAGGGTCGAATAATTGCGAAATAGTGTGCTTTTTAATATGACCGGCATCGTTTAGGCGGTTATAAATAAGCTCGCTTAATTCTTTGTTTTCTTGGCTGTGTGTGCTGTGGTAGTTATCAAATTTGATATTAAAGTCAGCAAAGTCGCGTTGGCGCTCTATGCTTACTTGTTTTACCGCTTCTTCAGGCGTGATCCCTTGCTTTTGCGCATTAAGCATAATTGGTGTGCCGTGGGCATCGTCTGCGCAAACATAATAAGCTTCGTGGCCCTGTAGTTTTTGAAAACGTGACCAAATATCAGTTTGAATATATTCCAATAAATGACCTAAGTGAGTAGGGCCATTTGCATAAGGTAATGCGCTGGTAATCAGGATCTTTCGCTGCGTCATAATCATTCCGAATTGAGGATAAAACGCCGTTTTTATTATACAAACGACAATTATCATTAATTTATCCATAAGCTATTTGCTTAGAGTGCACATAGCTTATGGATTTTTATTAATTGACTGGTGTTAATGCCCTGAATGTTACATAATTCCGTGGCACTTTTCATCAAAGAAACGCTATTTAATTGCTATGTTTGGACTGTCGAAACTATTCTCTTCTAAATCGGTGCAAAAACAACCGATTATTACTGCCTTAGCGGCATATCGTAGTGCGGCTTTTGCCGTCGGTATTGACGAAAGCTTCATTAATACTATTACTCAAAATGACGATAAATCACTACACATTAAATTAACCCTACCATTTGCTGGGCAATCAGAAATGCCTTTAGTTGAGCAACACGTAAGTGAAAGCTTAAATGTGCCTGTAACAATTAGCGCCAAGGTTATCATTAAAGAGGCGGCTAAGTTTAAAGCGATTAAACATATTGTTCTTATTGCCTCAGGCAAAGGTGGGGTAGGTAAGTCGACTACTGCTGTTAACTTGGCAGGCGCGCTTAAAAATGAAGGCGCAAAGGTGGGTATTTTAGATGCTGACATTTATGGCCCATCTATCCCAATGCTTTTAGGATTAGTGGGCGCAGAGCCCGTCACTAAAGATAACAAACAGCTACAGCCTTTTGATGCAAATGGCATTAAAGCGCAGTCAATTGGCTTTTTAGTCCCAAGCGATGATGCCACAGTATGGCGCGGACCAATGGCGTCAGGCGCGCTTAGCCAATTGCTTAACGAGACTGATTGGGGCGAGCTTGATTATTTAATTGTTGATATGCCACCGGGCACTGGTGATATTCAACTTACAATGAGCCAAAAAGTACCCGCTAGCGGCACTGTTATTGTCACTACACCGCAAGATTTAGCGCTAGCCGATGCGCAAAAAGGCATTGCTATGTTTAATAAAGTAAACGTACCGGTGCTTGGCTTAATAGAAAATATGAGCCACTACATTTGCACTCACTGTGGTGAAGCTAACCACGTATTTGGTAAAGACGGTGCACAAAAACTGGCGCATAAGCACGGCGTGCCTGTACTTAGCCATATTCCACTTGCAATAGATATACGCGAGTATTCTGAGCAAGGTAAACTTATTGCAAGCGATAACGATGCAGCAATAAGCAAAACATACAGCGCAGCAGCAAGGCTAATAGCCAGCACGCTTTATTATCAACAGCATCACAATGCAATTGAAATTGTGATTACGGAAGATTAATAAATAATGAGACTTTCAGACACACATATTAAAGAATACTTAAGCGATGGCCGCATTGTTATTGAGCCTGCACCAACGAGCGAGATGATTTCAGGCGTGACTGCCGATTTACGCTTGGGAAATAAATTTAGAACTTTTAATGCGCATAACGCGGCATACGTCGATTTAAGTGGTCCAAAAGATCAGTTAAATAAGGCCATGGAATCAATCATGAGTGAAGAAATAGTGCTTGATGAAGGTGAAGCATTCTTTTTACACCCAGGTGAACTTGCACTAGCTATTACCCATGAAAAAGTCACTTTGCCAGCAGATATAGTAGGTTGGTTAGATGGACGCTCATCGCTTGCGCGTTTGGGGTTAATGGTGCATGTAACCGCGCACCGAATAGACCCAGGCTGGAGCGGTAATATTGTTTTAGAGTTTTACAACTCAGGTAAATTACCACTGGCACTACGCCCGCTGATGAAAATTGGTGCTATGAGCTTTGAAATGTTATCGGGCCCGTGTGAAAACCCATACAATATTCGTAAAGATGCAAAATATAAAGATCAAAGCAGCGCAGTAGCAAGTCGTATTAGTGACGATAAATAATCACCAAATATAGGCATTACTCGTCTATTTTATGAAGCGCGTAACCCAGTAGTTCAAAATACTGGTTAAGCGCTTCATTTGCTTTATTGATATGCTCACTATTTGGGTATATTAAATTACTACTTTTTAAGCCTCCCACTAAAAAGCTATTTTTTATATATGTGTGGCCTTCAATACAGGCTTCAAAACACCGTGCTGCAAGCTCTTCTGGCATGCTCATATAATTCATATTGTGGGCTTTATCGTGTTCTATACACGCTTGTACAAAATTATTTGCATCAATACCATCTTCATCTAAAAATACATGTTTATAAAAACTGTTCAAAGCATTATTAAGTGGATGCGATAAATTAGGCGTGTTTGAAAGCCACAATTTTGAGGCAAAGCCAAAGCGGGGTTTTGCTGCAAATAAGTGCTCGCTTATATGATGGTCAAACGCATGGAACCATTCGTGAGCAAGTGCACCACCGCCTGCATTTTTTGCAAGAGCAAGTGTTTGAGAGGCTGCGTTATAATGCGCTTGCACACCTTTTTGACCACCATGACCAAACGCAAAATTAAGCTTGCCGCGCAGGCCAATTGCTTTAGGTGGTAAATGCAGTATTTGTGCTAGGTCGGCCAGTGCATCGTAAATTAAGTTGGCGCTAATATAGCGCTCTTCTTTAGTTACCCATTTACCAACGACCATTGACCTAAAGCCGAAGGTATCTCTTATATCGCTAAAGTCGACTTGGTCGTCAAAGCGATAGTCGGGTCCTTGGCGAGTAAAGCCACGTTTTAGTCTGTTAGGGTAGTTACGCATTGCAAGTTTCATATAGTAACGAATTTAATCTAAGTAACGTGCTTTTACGTGCTCGGGCATGTGTTGGGTTTGTTTTTGTATTAATTCATTAAGCGTATTATAAAGTGGTGCGGGATTTAGCTGCTCTATTAAAAACAAACTATGCGCTACAGCCTCAAGTGTGGATAGGCTGTCGGCCCGAGGGGCTTTACGAATAGCATAACGATTTTTAGGTAGCTGTTTAAAACTGACCGTTTTAAATTGATTTAGTAATGTGGTGAGCTGCAAAATTTTGTAGGCTTTTTTCCATGTACCATCAACCACGATTAAATGGGTGATGTTTTTTACATTTGGCTGCTCAGTGTTATCGTCTAAATTTACAGCGTGTTCGTTAGGGTAGAGTAAAACAGTTGAGCTTACTGGCAGTGTTTTTAGTATGGAAAAGTCATCATTATTTTCGCCTTTGATTATTTGGCAATCAGTTAGGCATAAATTGAGTAGTTTAGCGGTATTTTTTGCTATTTTTTCTTCACTCGGGTGCTGTAGAATAATAACCGTAACTTTGTTGTTTATTTTTGTAATTGCGTTGCAAATACAGGTGTTTAGTGAAAAGTTACAATGATTACAAAGTGTGCGTGCCATTTAATAAACTTTTTGTTGCCAGTATGATCCTCGCAATTATACATTTATAAGGTAATTAAGTTGGTTTTTTTTACGCATCAATATAAAGTAGTGCTATTAAACTGTAACTTACATGGATTGTTTTAAGGGCTTAAAATATGACAGAAATAAATATTGATACATCAGCATTAGAGAGTATGGAATCGTTATTGGGTGAGCAGTTTGCTGATACACTTGATTTTTGCTGCTCAGAGTTTGAACGTTTAGGCTCAGAAGTGTTAGCAACAATTGGTAAAGATAAAGAAGCAGCTATTCGCCACTCCCATAGCTTAAAATCGAATGCGGCACAGTTTGGTGCTTCAAGCCTTGCTGAAGTATCGCGTGTTATTGAACAAAATTTAAACCTAGATAACTTAGCTGAAGCTATCGACGCATCTAATAGCTTGATGGCTCAAGTAACAGGCTCTCAAGCTAAGCTAAATGAATGGTTAGCATCTCGTTAATTATTGAAGCTGAAACGTGAATTTATTTCAGTATTAAGCACCTAAATTGACTGGCATTTTACGCCTTTACTAGGTTAGTCTAAAGATTCACTAGTCGAGGTAATAATGTCTGATATTAAAAAGAGTCACAAATTAGAAGGTGTATGTTATGACATTCGTGGGCCGGTTTTAGCACAAGCTAAAAAAATGGAAGACGAAGGTCAAAAAGTATTAAAATTGAATATAGGTAATCCAGCTGCTTTTGGTTTTGATATGCCAGAAGATATGCACCGCGATATTATCCGCAACTTATATTCAGCCCAAGGTTACTGTGACTCTAAAGGCCTCTATTCAGCCCGCGTGGCTATTTATCAGCACTACCAACAACGTGGATTACATAATTTAGATGTAGATAGTATCTATATTGGTAATGGCGTAAGCGAACTTATTCAGATGATCACCCAAGCGCTATTAAATAATGGCGATGAAGTGCTTATTCCAGCTCCAGATTATCCACTTTGGACTGCTTCTGTCACATTATCGGGTGGTAATCCGGTGCATTATTTATGTGATGAAGAGCAAGATTGGTTTCCGGATATTGCAGATATAAAAAGCAAAATAACGTCTAAAACTAAAGCGCTGGTATTAATCAATCCTAATAATCCGACAGGTGCGGTTTACAGTGATGATTTGCTAATGCAATTAATTGATATAGCGCGTGAACATAAACTACTGTTATTGAGCGATGAAATTTACGAAAAGATTTTATACGATGGTATAACGCATACTTCAATCGGCTCACTGTGTGATGATGTACCAATCATTACTTTTAACGGTTTAGCTAAAACCTACCGTGCAGCGGGGCTGAGAATGGGGTGGATGGTGCTAAGCGGTCGTACCTCAGTTATGGATGATTTACGCAAAGGTCTTGAAATACTGTCATCTATGCGTTTGTGCGCTAATGTACCTGCGCAATATGCAATTCAACAAGCGTTGGGCGGCGTGCAATCAATTGATAATTTAATTAACCCAGGCGGGCGCTTATACGAGCAGCGCGATATAGCATGGCGCGGGTTAAACGCTATTGAAGGCATTAGTTGTAAAAAACCTAAAGGCGCGCTTTATGCGTTTGCCAAAGTAGATACAGCACTTTTTAACGTTAAAGATGATGAAAAGATGATGTACGATTTGCTAAAAGCCGAAAAAATATTACTTGTACATGGCAGGGCGTTTAATTGGCCCGAGCCGGATCATTTTAGATTGGTATTTTTACCAAGCAAAGATGATTTATCGGATGCGATGTTAAAAATGAATCGCTTTTTTAAAGACTATCGCCAAGTATAGTTATTTAAAAAATAAAAAAACGAGCCAAATTTGGCTCGTTTTTTACATTAGTCATGAATATATTGGCAGGGCGTGTTGATCTTTGTGGATTGAAATTTGTTCAATCCAAG
>TARA_R100001244_G_scaffold25113_4_pt1 | contig 137389 bp, 192 predicted proteins | sample TARA_R100001244 | Tara Oceans TARA_R100001244 (sample SAMEA2621564) | marine metagenome | biome: marine biome (ENVO:00000447); feature: mesopelagic zone (ENVO:00000213); material: "saline water (ENVO:00002010), including plankton (ENVO:xxxxxxxx)" | depth 790 m
TGACGACCAAGGCCCTCAGCCTCAGTAAGGCAAATTTATAATAGACGCGACTTATACTCAGCCCTTCAGTTGAATAAAGGACCCCTGAGTCCCCGTCTTACAGCGAGACCCTCAAGATAGAAATACCTTGGGGGTCTCGTTGTATGTATATAATTGATATGAAAATTGCAAATAAATGGGCTCCCACTGTTGTTTGGACGATACCATGAAGAAACTTGATAACAGGAACTATTATGCGAATCTTGCTATTGAAATCGCTTTTGTTGGCGCTGCGGTAATCGGCGGAGCGTTGCTTTTTACTGGATTTATCAATCTGGTAGAATGGGCCGCTGGGATTGCGATCACACGATGAATTATATGCAGGTGATGCAACGTTACGTGTGTGAGAATGCCGAAAATGGTGCGAATTAAGTCTAGGCCGCGTCTTCTGCAGAAGAATCGACGGAGGCTTCTACAGGCACTTCCTCATCTAAAATCCTGCTTTTTTCAAATTTCTTAGTTCTACAGAGTGCGTCGCATTTACTGTCTGTTATGCTAAGATGAGTGAGGGTTGCTTCCTCACTCAGGTTGATTGCGTCTATCGTTTTCCTGGTGAATTCTACTATAGTGGCGCGCTTCTTACTTTTTAAGTCTTTGAGCGCCTGTTCTAGATCAGGATGTTGCATCGGTAGCCTCTATAAATCGTTTTAGTGTTGTGTTGGTATGCTCTAGAGTGCCATTAACTGAACTCATCGCTTCGGTCGCCCGCAAAATAACTTTTGTATTTTCGGTTTCCGATTCGAGTCTTTCTCTTAGCAGTGACTCAACTTTATTGGAGTAATCCGTCTTTAGCGCGCTAACTTCATCTCTGTAATTTCCCATTTCTGCTGTACGAATATTGCGTTCTGCGTAGTATAATTTACTTACTACGATCAGTGCAATCAACAATAGAAGTGGGACTCCGCCATCTAGCAGAATTTGGAGAACACTCAAGTCTTGGTTAGCTAATACCATGTTTAACACGCCTACAGTTATTTTTGAAAAAATTGTCTTCGGAAACGGCGATGACCGTATCTGAGACGAACGCGACAGGCTGAATGACTTGTCCCGTCTATTTGGTATTGAGGCCGAGCCTCTTATCTCCGAAAAGGAAGTAAATCATGAGCAAGATCAACACTAAGACCCTGCCTAAGGTCCGCGCACGAGCGCATATGAACGAAATGGGTGCTCCATCTTACGACATCAATGATCCATTTCTCCGTCTGCACATCGCTGCGGCTTCGTGTTTCTTCGGTGAGCCGAAGTTTTATCATGAAACTGACGAGAAAAGAAACAAGCGTGCGGCCGCAGCTAGTGTGGGCGCTTTCGGACAGAAGTACACTAGCATCAGCTCGTTGGCAGCGGCAGAGGCTAAGCACATTCGTAGCTCTCTTACGGCTCTCGATCCCCCAGAGTGGCGTGGCAAGACTTCTAAGGAGTTGATGGAGGGCGTAATCGATTCGGCACTAGACGCTGATGTTGAGCGTACTCTTCAAGTAGCAGTGTCGTTGCGTAACAGCGATAACATTCGCGCTACTCCTCAGGTCATCCTAGTTAGAGCAGCTAACCATGCTGGTTCTAAGGGAACAAACCTTATCCGTGCTTATGCTAAGAAGATCATCCGTCGTGCGGATGAACCGGCAACCTGTCTAGCTTATCAGTTGTCTGCTTTTGGGAAGCCAATTCCTACTCGTTTGAAGCGTGCTCTTAAGGACTCTTTGGAAGGATACGATGAGTATCAACTTGGTAAGTATCGCCTGGAAAACCGTGGTGTTAAGACTGTAGACGTCATCAACTTGGTGCACGCTAAGAGCGAGGCTATCGATAAGTTGATGAAGGGTAACTTGAAGTCAACTGGCAAGACCTGGGAGTCTATCACTTCTGAAAAGGGTTCTAACCAGAAGTCCTGGGAAGAGTCGGCTAAGGTTATGGGTCACATGGCTCTACTTAGGAACCTTCGTAACTTCATCAAGCATGGAGTTTCTGTGGACACTTATAAGGATAAGTTGGTAAAGGGCGCTGACAAGGGTAGGCAACTTCCTTTCAGGTATTACAGCGCTTATAAGGCTATTCAGGACATGGCGGATCCGTCGTTGCTTGACGCTATCGAAGAATGCATGATCGTATCGCTCGGCAACTTGCCTCGCTTTAAGGGTCGTGTTATGTCGTTGTGTGACAACAGCGCCTCGGCTCAGGGCACTTCTACTTCTGAACTTGGCGAGATGAAAATCTCTACAATCGGAAACCTTACTGGTGTAATTACTGGAATGAGGGCAGATGAGGGCTACCTTGGTGTCTTCGGTGACAAGTTGAAGGAAAACAGAATCCGTAAGCGTTCTTCTATCTTCGATCAGCTAAAGGAAGCGGAAATAGCTGCTCGGACAATCGGGAATGGCACAGAGAACGGCGTTTGGGTATTCTGGGACAAGGCTATCAAGCAGAAGGAGCATTGGGACCACGTGTTCGTTTACTCTGACATGCAAGCCGGTCATGGCGGGCTATACGGTTATAACAAGAATGGCCTAGGAAACTACGCCTATATGAACAAGAAGAACCACGCTATGGCATATGTCGATGTTCCAAAGTTGATCGCGGACTACCGTACTAAGGTCAACCCGAACGTCATGGTTTACTTGGTACAAATCGCGGGATACCGTGACACCATTGTTCCTGAGTTCTACGACAAGACCTTCATCTTTGGAGGCTGGAGCGCGAACTTGCTGCGCTTCGCGGGCGCTATGAACAGCATTTATACGCAAACCCAACAGTAAGTCAGATCACCCCCGAGCTAATCCCTCGGGGGCGTTTCTGTATTTTATAAAGATAAGGCTTATCATGATTACTAAAATTATTTCAGGTGGACAGACTGGCATTGATAGAGTCGGTTTAAATGTAGGGATTTTCTTGGGGCTCAAAATTGGTGGCTGGGCTCCTAAATACTTCACGGCTGAGGATGGTCACGTTCCAGGACTATATGAGTTGAAGGAATATCCGGCTCCTGGGTACGCTATGCGAACTGAACAGAATATTTTAGACTCCGATGCAACGCTCATTTTTAAGCCCGCTATGCATTATTCTCGTGGGACTTCTTTAACTATCAAGCTTTGTCAGCGACATGACGTCCCTTATGAGGTTATCGACGCATGTGACGGATTTGAGGAGAACATCGAAAAAATATCGAAATGGCTAGAGAAGACTAAGGCTAGGGTGCTTAATGTTGCGGGTCCCCGACAAAGCGTCTTAGATCAGTGGGTTAGGACGAAACACCCTTATCCTAAGATTAGCTATGCACACAAGTGCTCTGAAATTTTGAAAGTGGCGATTACCAGGTCACAAGATCGAACGTAATACTTGTAAGATATTCATTGTCTGGGATATTATATCTTGCAAAGAATGAAACATTGCCGAAGTGATTTCTTAGCTTGTCTGATGTGTAAAGTTCGACGACAAATCTGAGAGATAATTCATCAATCATATCGTCGATGTTTGGACCACCTCTGATTCTTAATGAAGGCTTAAATCTGAAATGATAAAAGTCTCCTAGAAACCAAGGAGTTTGGTCGATGACCACGTCAGCTTCGTCGCGACCATTGTATTTGTTTAATCTTTTCCCATTAGACTGAATTGGCTGTTCTCCAGGAACTGTGAGGACGTCTCCATCTTCAGTCCCTTCATATGCTTGATCATTAGTAAGCCAGACGTCCCCTAGCCTTTCGATTTGGTGCTTACCCCAGTTCACGATCTGCCAATTGGGAGCGTTGAACTCTTGTCCGATTTGAACTTCTGTCTGTTTAAGTGAGGCACCTCCTTTTTCAGGCGGAAGGCTATGGAACCAAGAACGATCCCACCAATCTCCGTACGGGTTGTGTTTTTGGCCCAGAGCGGCCATTCTAGCTCCGGCCTCGGCGAAACTCATGTTACTGTTGTTGAACATGATTCGAGTTTGACGCCTAGAGTATCGTTTCAACCTTTTTTCGGCTTCTCCAGTTATTATGCCATAAAATCCGACGTATTTTGCTTTTACGGAACCACAGACGTTGTTGTTGAAAGTGACTTGTGATAATAAGTTATCTTCATCTCTCTTGATTATCGGCAGATCAATAGAATAGAGGTTAAGATGGTCTGGATTTACAAAGGAATGACCGGTCACTTCGTCTGAGAAGACGGGACATACTAGCAATAAAGCTAGAAAAATTGCTAGTATGTGTTTCATTAGAGATTCCTGATGTTAGAGCCAATTACTTCAATGAATTTAAGTTTAATCAACCTGTTTAATTGTGAACTGCTGATGGACGATTGAGGAACCACAATGAACTTGTTAGGCCCAAGGGTAATAGATTGCCCGTTTGTTTGACCTATTCTCAGTAACTGAGAAGAAATATTCTTGACCCTGATAAGGGTGCTTTTGTTAGCTGATTTCGCTTTTATCTTTACAGGGTCGAATATTCTGTCCCTAAGGTTGAAGCCGTTACTAGAGTCGGCCATTTTTGTGTTTGGGTAACGGCTTAATAGGTCGATATCTGTTTGAGCCGTCACTGGGTGGTACTGTCCGACCACAGAGGCTACGGGGTTTGATAATTCGATAGCGCTTGAAGCGTTCACTTCTGTAGGCGGAGTATTGGTTGTTATGACGCTCAGATCTATAGTGTTTTCTGAAACAACTTGAATCCCTCTGGCCGTTACTTCCCCATCATTATCAAATTCTATAGTTGTTTCTGCCGCCAGCAATTTTACGATATTTATTTGTGAAGTTACAGAAAGATCGAAGGACGCAGCTAGATCTGGTATAGAAATGAGCTTCTTAATTTCTGAAATAACGTCGTTATCGAAATCAATCTGACTTGCAGTAATCGGAAATGCTGTGACGTTTTTAACTGAGACTCCATCAAAGTCCATGTCGCTTTGGGCTGATATAGACTTTGTCGACACTTCGGACGACGTGCTATCTAATTCTAATGTATTTCCTGCCGTCAGAAGCTTTGTGATGTTTAGTTGAGCTAGAACGCTGAAATCTATTCCTTCGGGCTCTGATAGCGTAACTGTTTTGTTAACTTGGGCGGTGACATTTAAGTCTAAACCTGAAGCGACCGGGTATGTGGAACTGAGATTGAAAGCAGCTGTTGTTGTAAATTCTAGACGACTTGAATTTACGTCTTCGACAACAAATGTTGCTATAGAACTAAAGCTTTCGTTGGCCGGTGAGTCAATCGGAAGAGTGAGTGCACTACTAAAGCTTTCGTTAACCGGTGAGTCAATCGGAAGAGTGAGTGCACTACTAAAGCTTTCATTGGCGATAGTGCTCATTCAAATATTCGCAGCACAACCGTTGGCGCTTCCCCAATGATAAATCCGTCTGCCGCGAAATCCCAATTGAATGAATTTAAAGTGCCATCGCCAACGATGTCTTCTACGACATCGCCAGTCATGCCCAATGTGCCCTCGGACACTCCGGAGATTGTCATCAAGTTCTTAGGTGTGTGCCCAAGATCAGACCAGTAACCTTCTATAGATAATGGAGATGTTATGTCTCCTCCATAGGCGCGATATAAGATTTGTATCGCCCCGTCCACTCTTTGGATACCTTCCATTGATATTCTTGGTTGATCAATAGTGACTTCGCGGTCTCCTCCGCCTGTTGAGTCTACAGACCATCCATATGATGCATCTCCTCCGACCACACCGTTGTCTTGTAACTCAGTAATATCGTCGATAAATTCGTATTCTCTTACGATTTCTCCAATGTCTCCATCGGTTGCTTGATAAATTAAGATTCTTGGGTCGAAACCAGCTTGCTGTTGCTTATATGTCATCCAGCGTCCTCTTAGGTTTGGAACAGTTGGTGTTCTAAACACGGCTGGCAGCACTGGGTCAGAAACGTCTATTGCGGTTATTCCCCCTGTTGTTTCTTTGGAACATTTCCACACTTTCCACGTTGCAGTGTCAGTTGATGAATAAAATAAAATGTAGAGGGTTGTTGTCCCGTTGGTGTTTGGATCCTCTGGCGTTACCCAAGTTGTGAATCTCGCATCATCGCTGGCACCTCCCACTGATGCGCCAAGGCTTAATACGCTAACAAAAGCCCCTCCTTCATAACGTGTTAAATGGCTGATGCCCGAGCTAACTAATCCGCAAGCATACAATTCGTTTTCCCATTCTACGAATTTTGTTGACGCTGATTCGGCTGTAAAACCGGGGCTGATGATATCTGTTCCGCTAAGGGCTGTTGGGTCGTATGCGCTTACTCTGCTTGTTGGCGAGTATGACATTGAGAATAAGAGATTGTCGAACATGATACAGTCGCAAAGTCTCGTTGGTGCTGTTTGTGTAACCCAAGTGCTTGATAACTCTAATGCCTCGGTTTGCACATTTATTCTCCAACCTCCTAGAGTGACACCTGAACTTGAATAAAATCCAAAAATATATGGAACGTTTCCAATGATTGTTGAATAAATCCCAGTAGCCAGATAAGTCAGAGTTGATGCTGATGTTAGCGAGGCAATTTCTGACCAGTTGTCTGTATATGGTGCTTCTAACTTGTAAATCGCTGGCCTATTGGTGCTGGTTTTCTTTTGTAAAGTGTAAATTGTCTCTCTGACTACGATAGACCTATTTATTGGATATTGATCCTGTGCGGTTCCACTGGTTTCAATTACGGCTCCGGCTGTCCCCAAAGAACCTGCCGCACCAAGTTCTTCAATTGCGGCCCCGTTCAACCTAAACACTGTTGGTGCGGTCGCTCTAGTTCTGGTTATTATCAAATTGGGCATTGTGTTCTCGTATTTAAATTATTTTTGGACTTGTATTTGAGTAAGATGGAGACAACATGACGAAATTTTTAGCAATCTTTTTCATCATAGCCCAAAACCGCGCTGGATGAATAATGCCTAAGAAAAACTGTTGGTACGTTTATGTCATTAGGTCGGTGACTGGTCGGACTTATGTCGGGGCTACAACAGACGCTCAGCGTAGATTACGCCAACATAATGGTGAGATTAAAGGTGGGGCTAAGAACACTAGGGGTCGCGGGCCTTGGAACTTGGTTCGTATTGTCGGCCCCATTGAAACTCAAAGTGAAGCGTTAAGAGAAGAACGTCGGATTAAGAAATTCAGAGCTAAACGCTTTAACGGCAATGACGTAACACTCTTTGAGGAGAAATATATCGATGTTTGACGCTGATGAAGTATATTCTATACTACAAACAGCCGCTTGTTGTGCGGCAGCGATTGTAGTTAGTTTGATTTTCTTGGCAGCTTTTGTAGGTTACTACATTGGAGCTAGCTGAGGATCACGGAGCGATCCACTTGTCTCCGTCGAACTTCTTAAAGCGGGTTCCGTCCCACCATTCGTCTCCAAAGACTGGGTCTCTTCCTAGGAGGAGCCTTAATCGTGGGAGGATGTCGTCTTCGTAACCATGATCGGTTCCAGAAGAGTTGACGACTAGTTTGACCAGCTTGTGTGTTAGAGAACCGGTAAATCCGAATCTCTCGATGTCAGGGTTTTCACTGATAGAGGCGACGAGATCAATTTGGTCGCCCAAACCTTGGTCGGCTTCTACAACATATCTGTTAGCTGAAGAAGGATCGCCGTCAGTTGTGCCGTCTCTGCTTCCACGAAGGGCCGCAGATTGTCCGGCAGTTGGTGTGTATTCTGGAATTCTGCTCAGCCCGAAGGATGACAACCTGGTAGCTTCTTTGGTGAAGACCGCTTGAGCTGGGCTATCGATAATTGGAACGAATGAATCGAAGAATGTTTCGATAACGTCTGAGGTTCCGGTCCACAAATCAGACAACACAACGTGACCCTTGCCGAATCCTTGTTCCCAAAGGGCGTTTCCGGTTTTGGTTGGGAAAAGATTGTCTGTTGGTACGATTGACAGAATTGTATCTGCTACATCGGTTCTAGCCAAGTCGAGGCTTGCGAATTCTACAGGAACGATGCTTGCGGCTTCTACGTTGAACGTTGCAAAGTAGAATCTTAACGTGTCTGATCCGACGTCCACTCTTTCAATTCTGCTAACGTAAGATGGGAAGAAATTGCCGGAAACGTCTCCGGTGGCTTCATCGCTGCTTGGGGCTGCCAAGTCGAATTCTCTGAATAATCCCTTTGGAATCGTGACCCCTACACTATTAGAAGCTTGCAAGGAAGCCTTAGAATCGTACGGGTAGTTGAAAGTGTTCAGCCAAGTAGTGACTGTTGAATCCGCAGATGGGATTGGGTTATAAGCGCTAAGTGTTAGAACGCCAGTTCCGTGCGATACAGCCGAGAAATTGAAGTCGCCAGTAATTCCGGATCCGCCTGGGAGCGAGTCGTTAACTTCTACAATCGTTGGATTTAGGAAATAACCACTAGAATCAACTTCGGTAGCGTTATCTGGTGGTGCGGCGACCGAAAGGAACGCTTGGACACCCACATCGCTTGTGTCGAGGGTTAGGAAAGTGGCAAAACCGCCTACTGTTTCAACTTCGCTTGGGTTTAATGGCAAGGATTCGTAGTTAGACGTTGGAACCTGTAGGCGTTTTCCTTCTTGGAAAGTTAGTGTACTATCGATTTGATAATCAATTTGGAAAATGGATACTTCCGATGAGGAGCCTTCTTCTTGTGCTGTAAATACGAGTCTTAGGATTCCTGTGTAAGAAGGGTCTGAAGTGTCGGCGTTTCTACCGCTAATTCTTTTAACTCTAGCGAGTCTTAGTCTTTCCCATTTCTTTGGGAGCGATCCTTGCATATCCCAAATCCATGACGGTGGGATATCAACGTTTTGGGTACCGTTGTTAACCTGTGGCTGCACTATAAATGGGAATAGAGCCTGGTGCCCTAACCTTAGCGTCAGGTTGTCAAGTGTTTTTGCGAGGATTAATTGCCTTAGTCCGACGTCGGCAATCGGGCGGTTCATGACCGACCAAACTACAGGATCTACTGGTACGAACCACCGAATGTTGATCGATTGGTCGTCAGTAAAGCGGCTAAAGAGTGATCCAGGAGCAATGCAGGGCACTAGATCAGGATTAATGACTGGCATAGTCTGCCCTTTCGATGGTATTTACCTTCATATTTTTGGTTATGAGATCCGAACGCGCGTTAAAAACCATTAGTTAAAGATGATTCTCCAACGAACCAGAATCTCAAAATCACTTGTCTTCTTGACGGGAGTGGATAGAATTCTGTGGGAAAAAATTCTCATGGTGTTCTTGAAAACACCAACTTGGCCGCTTAACGGAGTCTGGTTCGAGTCTGATGGGACTCTGTCGAGTTGTATGTCTCGGCCACCAGGGATTTTTCCAACTACTAGGTAAAATGGACTAACCTGATCTAAAGTGTCCTCGCCAGCAGCTGTGCCGCCTAGAGCGACGATTTTAATGCTATCACCTTCTTCGATAAGGTCGAGATCGGCAGTCGTAGCATCGAGAGTAATTGTGTCAGTACCATTGGTAGTGGCCGGAAGGGCGATCCCTCCGTCGTCACCTTCTAGGAACAATTTCTTCGGGTCGCATTCGCAAGCTCCGACCGCGTCAAGTTCTCTTCCGGCCACAAGAGCTACTTCAGAGATCGTGAAGAAATCACCATTTGTACCTGAAAGGCCAAATCCGTTGTACTCGTCTTGCCTTAGAGTGGTTTCGAGCAGAACAATATTGTTCATGGGGCGGACATCATCTTGAAGCTGAGGGGTTCCAGCCGGTTGATATGTCGCTTCGAAGGCAATGTTTTCAATCCTCTTCAATGGACGATCAGGTTCAGCTAACGGCACAGCGTTGATGAGGCCACCGTCATAATCGGCCCCAGGCTGCAACCTTAATGGGACTGGAATCTGGGTGATCGGATCAATCTGATAGAACCTAGCGTCGTCTGTGTCTAGGGGCACTCCGTTATCATCAAAAGACGCACCAAACAGGATATACTTAACAGCGAAGTCTTCGTTAGGGTCGACTGGTGAGGCGACCCATGCTCCTGTTCCACTATCAGCGTTTGGGTCCCACACTTTGGAGTGACTAATTCGGTGTGCAAGAGTCTCTTTCGCATAGATTTTGACGATGTTGGGTTCAACATGGCGACGGACAACGTTGCCCGCTCTATCCTTATAGACGAATTCGATTTCGCCTTTGTACTCTTTATAGTGATCGTTTACTGATAGTTTAGCCATGGGCCCCTCAGGCTATCTTAGTTTTGATTGTATTTCTTTAAGCCACTCGTCAATTCTATTTATGCTTGTATCATCATGCAATGCAACTGTGAACAATTTCTTATTCTGAGAATGATGAATAAACGGAGAACCCAATCCGTAGTTTCTTTTCGGTTTAGGTTTACTTACTGATAATGCATGTACAAAAATATCGCCATCTTTCTTCTCGATCTTGACCTGATAAATAGCGATATTGTTAGAGTCTAGGATACTAATCTTGTTGTGATAAGTCCGTATATGGAACCCGCAGTCTTTTACATGCTCTGCTATCCAAAATACAACTTTCGAATCTCCCAATTAAGACCTCCACTCGCCAGAATTTGGGTGGATGAAGATAAGGCTTCTCTTGCCGTTGGCATAAATCGCACAGTTAGCATGGGCCCAACTAGACGGTAAGTCATTATAACCTTGGTCTAGCTTACCAATAACTCCAACTGTATAACAACCATCCATGATGGACGGAGTATGCCTGTGACCCACAACGGTCTTAACACCTAACTTAGCGTAAGAAGCTGATGAACCTCTAGATCCGTTAGTCCCCTTGTCGCCATGGTATCCGCATACGATGTCTAAGATTGTATAATCATCTTTTCGGTTGATGAACTTGGCTCTAGAATGCCCATTGAGGTCATAGTAAAGATTGAACGCAGTTCGCCACGACCCTGTCTGTTCGAACTCTTCTAACTTAGCAACCCACATCTTGTGGAAAAGGAGCGCATTTACCGGATCGTTTTTAGGGTTGATAGTGTCCATCCATCTGTCGAAAGCCTCGTCGTGATTAGACTGAATGACAATTGGTTGAGCGCATTTAGGCGTGGACTCCAAAATGTCGATAGTGGAGACTAGCTCGGCCTCTACCGAGTCGTTCCCTGTAGACGTTGCTCTGTAGTAACGGTTGCAGAAATCGTCGATTGAGTGGTGATTTCTAACATTGAAGTCTAAAACGTCATGGTAGATCGCTCTTTTGCATTTCAGGGCTTTAATCATTTCGAAGGAAGCCGCTAGAGCGATCTCTTCTACGCTCTCAGCGTGTACGTCACCCAAAACGAGCGCTTCAGCTGGCGGAGCAGCCTTTTTAGACTCACCTGCGTATTCCCATTCCAGGTCGATAAAGCTTCCGTCTTCACTCTTGGCGTTGATCTGTCTGATGTGAAAACCGCCACTTCTGTTGGTTTCGACCACAATGGCTCCGAAAATGTGGTGAGCTTCTCCTTTTTTGCCTGCCTTAGAATTGGTATAATTCTGAACTGTGACGCAACCTGTGGTTGTCATCATTTTTGGTCTTCTAGAATTGGTAGCGACCGTGAGCAATTGCATCTTTGGGTGTCCGAAGATGGCGCTGCTTTTTCCAGTGAAGACTTCCATTCCGGTCAACGGCCTCGTGGCGGTTGGTTGGATAGAAATGTCGCCATAAACTGTTAAGCCCGGCGCTAAGCAAATCCTTTTAGAAATAAGGTAGGGGTGAGTGGACTCGTCCCACCATTCGTCGTGTTTGTTGTTTCTTGACCAAATACTAGTGGCGTTGCGATAACGTCCTGGAATGATGACAAGCTCGGCTGAGTTTTCTTTGCAGTAAGTCAGCAATGATTTTAGGAAATCCGGGTTTACTGGTGTTGCGTTTTGGGCGTAAGTTACGACGTATCTTTTGGATTTCTTGATCGCTAATTTAAAGCTTGTCTTTGGGATCTCTGGGGTGTCGTTTTTGTCTCCTTTTTTCTTTTTGATGAATCCGGGCCCTTTGACGAATTCTAGGTAGTTCATTTCTCCTGAAGTGAGGGTTGTTAGTTTTGAAGCCCATCGCCCTCTGTTTCCGTTTCTTACATGGGCTTCAATTGAGCCGCTTGCGAGAATTTTCACGATCTTGTAGTGGACTGAGCCATGTTTCCATACTTGATCTTGTAACGGTCTTGGTTTCATTAATGATCCTATCTCCGGGACAATGGTACGTTTGTCAGACACTCTTCAGATACAATCGACAGTAGTCTAATAGTCGGAGCTTAAACGTAAGAATAGAAGAGGCGACGTGATTGACGCATTAGCTCTTATCTGCGCAATCTTAGATGATCATGGACTAGAATGGGAGTTCGATCCTAATTACACAGATGGATCTGGCTCTATCTTCTTAAAGAACAGGGATGATATTATCAATGTTGGATATAAGTCCCTAGAGATCGTTTTCTTTGCTGATTATTTCACCTGGAGAAAAGAAGAAGCATCTTTGAAAGTTTGTTTGTTCGACTCAGGATCTGGTAAACTCATCGAACGTTACGTTAGATATATTCGCGGACCAATTAAAAAAGAAGACTCTCAAACATAGAGCATGTCATCTTACCGGTTTAAAAAGATCCTACGCACTAGACAATTGTGCCAAGAATTTGACGAATGGCATCGTTTAGATCCAGAAAAAGCCAAGGAAAAATTGAATCTCAGGTTAGAAAATAAGAGAAACATCTTTCAAAACACTGTGAAATCAATGATTCGGAAACAACACCCAGGTATCGACTTATGATTAAAGCAGTTAGATTAGTGTTACACGGCAACTTGTCTTATGAGAATGTCTCGATTCTTCCACTTGAAGAACAAGGCCACTTAGGTCTTCCAGACCTATTCGAAGACTCTCAAATAGTGTTCACATGCAAAGATGGCAAATACATTCTGCCTGATTATCAAATAATCTTGATACATTTGAAAACTGGCAGAACCAGAGTCCCAGACGGCTCTTTCAAAACAGTTAGAATCAGATTGCAAGAAAACATCACCCACGAGGCTAGCAGTATAGTCCCAAAAAGCGAATGGGCTTCTCTTGGCGTCCCGCAAGTTTTTCGAAATTTTGAACAATTTGTCTTTGTTAACAAAGAAGGCATATTCATCACCACTGACTATAACGTTAGAGACGTGAGATTTAAATGACCAGATCAGTAACGCCCGTAGGCGAAATTCCAGTTGGGGCATGTATCCCATGGATGTCTCCTACTTTAGGAGCGCCACAACCAGACCTTCCAGCAGGGTGGGAATACGCAGATGGCGGTGCGGTATCAACGTTAGGATCACTAATTTTAGGGCTGAACAAACCAGCGCTGATGAAAACAGTTGAAAATACGGGAACAACCGCAAGTTTCATTAAAGGAGCTGATACTGGAACGGCCTATGGCGGAGCAACAGCTTTGGTTTCAGGAGGCGCTAGTACCCACACTCATACGGGTAATACGAGCACGGACGGAAGTCATGCTCATACTGGCGCTGTCGCTTCTGGTGGAGCTACAACGTCTAGCACAGAAAGTTCTAACCAGGGCGCCCTTGACTTGTCGTCCATTACTGGTGGGTCTGACACGGTCGCTTTAAGCCACGACCACACAGTCGGCAGCCACGTTCATGCTATAAGTTCTGACGGCGACCATAATCACACGCTTAATATCGTAGCGGGTTCTAGCCAGCCGCCATTTGTTGAGATGGCTTGGATTATTAGGGTTCTTTAGACCGCTCTGTAGAGCTTGCCGATTTTTTGAATGACGCCTTTTTTAAGGAGAACTTTTAAGGCGTTGACATAATCAGCTTGAGTGCTTTGAGCTCTTATTTGTTTAGAATAAGATTGGGCTTTTTTGAAAGCATTTACAAAATTAGAATCTTCAGATTTGATTATGTAGTACAATTGAGTCTGAAGGCTTGTGATATGTCTACCATTTGGATCATACGGGAAAGGAGTAAGTCTTTTAGACATCTGACTGTGGTTAGAAGGTTTTTCTTCTTTTGAGGTTCCTGTTCTTTGAAAGTCTTCTTGGTCAGCTTGTTTAGCCCAAGGGCTTACACGGCTGTCGCTAGAAGCAGCTGGGTCTCCCCAGTCTACGGCGTAACTCTTTCTGGCAACCTTAGTATCGGCTCTAGAATCTTCATAAAGAGCTGATAATTTCATTAAGATAAAGTGGTCTCGCCAGATCCGGCTACCGCATCGAAAACCATGACTAGGAAACTTCTTTGGTCGCCTAGTGGGTTGGACGCTGGATCTGTAAGAGTCTGCCACACAACTTCGGTGTCGTCAGGAAACAGGTTGACTGCTCCATTCACCCATTGGGCGCTGAAACCATCTTTAGAGTTATCGTCATCAGTGATGAGACCAGAGACTTCCATTACAAAACTAGTTACTGTTTTAGAAGTTACAGGAGCTGGTAAGGTCGCAAAAGTTACGATTCCTTGTGGCGATCCGGCTGGTGCGAGAACTGCGAGCGTGTCAGCTAATTCGACGCTCTTGCTCTCTGCCAATCTTCTAAAGTGTTCTAGTGAGTCCGGGTTGCTGTGTTGAGCGACTACACCACCAAGGTTGCCTTTCCAGATAGCAGATGCCTCAAAGGAACCATGTGATCTATCGCTGTAAGCTACAGTGCCGCTTATTCTAACCGTGAAGTCGCTCAAAGACATTTTAGCTTCTCCTAATTTCTGTACTATCTTTGCTAGGAAGGTAAATATAAGATTATGAGCGCTGCAACATCCGGATTTGACCTACCCCTTTCAATAATTAGCCTATCTGAAGCCGACTTAGGGTTTGAGGTAGGAAGGAGGCTTCAATATGTCCGGAAATTCTGCAGCGCTCAGAAGATTTTCTCAGAATGGCAAATTACTAAAGTGACAGACACTTATATTGAGGTTAAGCCCCTTCGAACATTACATTTCCAAGAAGTTAGAAGACTTACTAGGGACCAAGTAAAGTTCCACTTCTCAACCATTAATAGGAAAATCTGCTAACACTCAGTATCTCAAGTGCATGAGCTTGAACGAACAACAAATAAGAGTTGTCAACCATGACGACGGACCTCTTCTAGTATTAGCCTGCCCAGGTAGTGGAAAAACTAGGTGCGTCACAGAACGCATCGCGAGGCTTATCGAAAATGGCGAAAAATCCAGCGCGATCCTGGGAGTCACCTTCACCAACAAAGCCGCGAAAGAGATGGGAGAGCGCCTCAAACAGCATGGTCACGACGGGGTTCTACTCTGCACGTTCCACGCCTTAGGCGTTAGAATCCTACGAAAATGCGGTAAATTATTAGGATATAAGAGCAACTTCACTATCGTAGACCAATCAGGCCAATTGTCTCTTCTACGGAAAGTGGTGAAAAGCCAAGGCTTCGACCCTAAATCGCCACAATATGATCCTAAGATTATCGTCAAGCACCTTGAAGATAAGAAAAACCAGCTAACCTCAGACGAGAAATTCGAGTTGCACCTAGATCCAGAACTAGTCGCCATATTTAGAGAATACGGCAAGATGCTTAAAGCGTCTAACTCAATGGACTTCAGCGATCTAATTTATAATGTTGTCAAGCTCTTTCAGAATAACCCAAAGATTTGTGAAGCCTATGCTAGGAAATATCGATACATTCTTGTAGACGAGATGCAGGATACTAATAAAGCCCAGCTGGAAATGGTAAAATATCTAGCTAGCGTCCATAACAACATCATGTGTGTCGGAGATGTCGCGCAGTGCTTTCCAGCAGGGACTAAAATTAAAACTCCTACTGGTACAAAATGCATTGAAGATTTTAAAAAGGGGGATAAGATCAGCACTTTGATAAAGCCTGGAATTATTGGCCCTTCCGAAGTGACTAAAGTTATTACTAAAGTCAGCAAATCGATTGCTAAAATTTATTTTGATGATGGCTCTATCATAGAGTGTACTCCAAATCACTTGATCCCAATGGACGTTAAATTAAACGATGATTATACAATTTATTTGATGTACAAAAGAGAATTAGGCTTTAGAATTGGAATGTGCAAAACCTCTAGACAAGGATGGTTATCTGGAAGGGCGTCACAAGAGGGAGCTGATGCTATATGGGTAATAGACTCTACTTCTACAAAATCTGAAGCTTTTATTAAGGAGCAATTTTATTCGATTAAGTACGGGCTGCCTACAATTGTTTATCATAATTCTGGTCGGAAAATGGTAATAACCGAGAAACAAATAAAATGGTTATTTGATAACATCAATACTGTTCATGGTGGCAAACGGTTATTAGATGACAAACATTTAGATTTTTCGATACCGCACCACATGCCTAGAATGAATCAAGCAAGAAAGGAAAGAATAATATTAAATATTTCACTGTGCGCTGATCGTGGAATGCACAGGTACTCTATGTGCACAAATAATAAAGAAATTTTAGAAGAATTTGGGACCCCAAGAAAATCCAAACATAAAAACTGGAGGATAGAAAACTCAACAAAATCCGCTGAATTTATCGACAGTTTTGTGAGCAAAGCATCTGAAACATTTGGTGATAGATTATCAATTTGGCTGAGTATTAAAGCGGATGACGATAAACCTCTTAGATGTCAACCTGTTGCAAACTTGCTTCCAGGTTCAATAGTTTATTGTGAAGCAAACAATAAAATTGATCGTAAAAAAGTTAATAAAATTGAATTTGTGCAACGCTCGCAGATTGTTTATGATTTAAATGTTTTTAGGACGCACAATTATTTTGCTGATGGTGTTTTGGTCCACAACTCAATTTATGGTTGGCGTGGCGCTTGTATAGAAAACATCATGGGGTTTGAGAACCATTTCGAAGGCGCGCAAGTAACTGAATTAGGGATTAGCTATAGGTGTACACCAGAGATCCTGCAGGCGGCGCAAAGCCTAATCGCTAAAAACAGGGACTCCAAGCAGATTAAATTGAAGGCGTTCAGAGAATCTGGGAACAAAGTTGACTTCCAATCTCACGCAGTCCCAGAAAATGAAGCTGAAGAAGTTGCCAACCTCATAAATGTTCACAAGTATGATGGGACTCCTTTTAAGGAAATGGCAGTATTGTGCCGAACAAATGCATTAACACGTGTTTTTGAAGAGACTTTCAGGAGGCGCAGGATTCCTTACGTCCTGATCGGAGCTTTTGGATTTTATGACCGCAAGGAGGTTAAGACTGCGATTAGTTTTATGAAATTCCTTGCGAATAGTGAAGACGCTCTTTCTTTTGAAGAGATCATCAACACGCCGTCTAGGGGGATCGGTCCGGTTACTCTTGTGAAGATTCTAGAGCACGCTGTAGAGCACAATCGTGGCTTCTTGGATGTGTGTCAGGATATTGACGGTGTTAAAGACATCACTCGTAAGGTGAAGTCGTCTATTTCTCATTTTGTGGAGATTTTGAACACTTATGACAAGAATAGACCACACGATTCTTTGAAGCACATTTTCGAGGAATCTGGCTTTTTAGAACACTTGCGCACTACGGATCGCGCGAAGGATGAGCATAGGGAGGATAATGTTCAGGAGCTTCTTAGGGCCTTTAACCATTATGCGACCAAGCGAGCTAACCCGTCGCTCGACCAGTATCTACAAGAAGTAATGCTAATGTCTTCATCAGATAAAGAAGTTGATACTGATTCGGTCAGTCTTATGACTTGTCACGCCGCTAAGGGCTTAGAATTTGATGTTGTGTTTATTCCAGGAATGGAAGAGGAAGTTTTTCCTCACAAGAGATCGCTTGCTGATGGAAGCATTGAGGAAGAACGCCGGGTGGCTTATGTTGCTATTACTAGGGCGAAGGATTTCTTACATCTTTCGATGAGCGCCATGCGACACGCTAAGGGAAATGTTCCTTCTCGGTTTCTTGAAGACATGGGGTTGATCGAGATTGATTGGAGCCAAGTCAGTGAAACGTGAGTGAAAATTTAGAGGTAAGGGAAGATAGGCGCATCGAATTACAAGGGCGCCTCAATGCGTTGCGTAAAATCATCATCGAAGAAGATTATATTCTATGGGCCGCCTTTAGCGATCTCGACGATGGTATGACAGGTGGCGAACTGATCACCAGCGACCAACTGTGTGTGCTATGACTAGAGAAGTGCGACAAGAAATTGAAGACTCAGCGGATCACAAAGAAGAGGATTATGGCAAAGAGTTTATTAGTTCTCAAGATCGTGTTTGCGGCGTTCGTCCCTGGGGCCATTATATTAATCTTTACGATGGTCCTGATTGTAAAGTTAAAAGGATTACTGTCAAACCCGGAGGAAGACTTAGTTATCAATACCATCTCAAACGAGACGAACTCTGGAAAGTGATCTCCGGCAGAGGCTTCGTTACGATTCAAGACAAAGTGGGCGAGGCAATGCCAGGATCTCTTTGGTCTATTGATGCTGGCAAAAAACATAGAATCGAAAACCGTGGCGATAAAGACTTAGTATTCATTGAGATCCAAACTGGATTTTATTTTGGCGAGGATGATATTGTTCGAATTGAGGATGATTACGGTAGAACTGACTCACAAATCTAAATTGTGAAAATTCGTGCCAGAAAACAAAAAAGATGCGCTTATCCACCTACCGGAAGGTATATTGGCAATTCTCCTTTTCTCGGAACGTTTGAGGACTTAGAAATCAAGGATCCAGAGAATTTCAAATTGCCAACTCAATTGAGGCCGGACGGGGCACGCTCACCGCAGGCCGAGGCTAATATTCTAGGTCGCATTCGAGCTAAAGCGCAAGGGAGGGCTGCTTTTCCAGACGCCAATGTTGAGGATCGCCAAGCATGAGACTTGATGAGATCAACAACACCTGGACCAAGAGCCAACTAAATCTGCTATATAAAGCCGCTAGGTCAGACCAGCAAGCCTATAGCAATAAAGGAAACCCTAAAGTAAACCAAGATGGTACTGCTAAAATGAAAAGCAGCCCTCTTTCGAGCCGATATGGACAACAAAGAGCGCTTCGTGGAGAACCATCTGATGAGAATCCAAATGGGAAGCTAGTCGGGGCTGGCGGAAAGATGCATGATCCGATTGAACCAGCTGAAGCAAGAAAAATGCTTCAGAAATATGCGGGGGATGCGTCGTCGGGGCTCGCTCCAAGATACGGCGAACTTCCTGATCAAGCCTATACTTGGGATGCGATGCGAAACAGGGACCGCAGATCTGCTCCTAACCGTGAAGCAAAATGGAAAGACGGAGAAGGCAGCGATGTTAGGTCTAGGTTAAAAGGCCAAAAACGCATGATGATGACTCCTAGTGGAAAAAGAGTCACTAGCAATCGTCCTCCTAAACAGAAAACCGGCCCTAAGCAGTCCTCTGAGCCCCCTGCCGCTTCGATCACTGATCCGACTATGGTCAAGAGCATGGCTCAGAGGATCGCGGATAAAAAACAAGATCGAAAAGAGCGCGCCAAAATTGAGAAGAAAAATCTCAGACAACCTCCTAGGAGGAGATATAAGCGTCCGACTCAGGGGAAACGCAAAGGGGCAAAAGAAGATATCGATAGGTCCAAAAGTATAAATGAAGGCTTTTTACAAGCCTTAGATGATTCGTTAGGGATATAATGGCAGGCACAGGACCAGCAGACGGAATTTTTTCAAGACTTTCAGCAAGGTCTGGGAACACTGTGGCTCTAAATGCTACGTTTAATAACAATGGCGTTCCCAACGACCCATTCGCACTTCGCCGTGTGGACATTTATAAAGGTTCAGTAAAAGAAGAAAACCTAGTAGCTCAAGTTCTTTTCGGAACTCCAGACGGAACCGGTTATCCTTATCCAGCCATTGTGGACCCAGCCAGACCTGGAGTTTTTGAAGTCTTGTTTGAAGTCCCTATCGATTTTAAAGAAGGCATCTACTTCGATGTATGGAAATTCGTTGGGAACACTCCAGAATCTTTGTCAGACTTTGATTATGACGACGAAGACCAATGGATTTGCCAATGCAACAAGTTTTGGGTATTCTGCGACGGTTGGTTCCTCGATGATGGCCTGTTGACCCCACGATTCGCATTTGAACCACTAGACAGCAGATTTAGAAAAGGCGAAGTCCGAAGCCTTGAAGTTGGTATCATGCCTCTTCCTCTTTACGACTGGGACATGAACCGTTTTGGGCCAATGATCCCGCAGATTTGCCCTTTCATTACCGTTGAGACTATGGAATGTGAAATTCTAGAAGGTCTTGAAAAAGCGCCATGCAAGCTAGGTCTTAGACAAGGAACGTATAGATCTAATCCGTACGTTGTTCAATGTCCTCTTGACACTAGTTCTTTCCTAAAGGGAAAGTACAGGTATAAGATAACGATGGAACTCCCGAACGGTGAATCTCGTGTCTCAGAGTACTTTACCTTTAGTATTACTTAATATTTAGAGCGTCTCTAGAATCAAGGAATTCATATAATTCCTTAATCGTGTTACTTGCTACTTTCTTAAACAAGAAAGGCAATACAAGGTGTATTGAGATGGCAACTGCGGCTAGGGCTAATTTAGAGCCGATCCATGCGGCACACTTAAAATGTTCCCAGTAAGTCATTCCATAATCATTAGGGTGCCTAGTAAATAAAGAGAGCATGGTGAAATCCTTTTTGGATATGTTTGGAGATGAATATGCGGAAATGCCCTCTTTGTGGAGATGGAAACTTCCAGAACTACGTTTATAAAAGCTATGTCAATTGTTTGACATGCCACCATACTTATCAGCCTAAGCCACCAGAGTCCAAAGTGTGGATGAACCCATTGACGGGCGATTGTAATGGGTTCGAAGGCGCTATAATGGGTGACCAAGAGAAAAATTCAAACGCTTATTTAGCATCATGGATTTTCCAGCGATATCAGCCAAAAACTTCATTTGATATTGGCTGTGGATATCCTTACTTAGCACATTGTTTTTCAAGAATCGGAGTTGACGCTTTAGCTATTGACGGTTCTTTTAAAGACGGGGCCATTAACAATGACTTGGAAGTTGAAACTCTTTCTCAAGACTGGGAAAATTATGACTCGAAAGACTATTATCTTGCTGAAGGTGACGGAGTCGATCTTATAACAATGATCCACTCTTTTGAGCATTTTATGGATCCCATAACCGCTCTTAAGCGTGCCTATGACAATCTTTCCGAGGAAGGAGTTCTTTATTTAAGATCCCCCAACAAAGACGTTCCAGGAATAGAGCGAGACCATACCGAAGGGCACGCTCAAATTCATCCGAACATTTTCGGAACAGAATCGCTAAAATATGCAGCCATCCAAGCTGGTTTTCATTTAATCTGGTACGAACACGCAATGGGCTACGGGCAGACCTCCTGGGTTTTCAAAAAGAGATCTCCAACAGTGAGCCTGTGCATGATCGTAAAAAACGAAGAAAAGAACATTCTAGATTGCTTGGCGACTGTTAAGAACTATCCTAATGAAGTCATAATCGTGGATACGGGTTCAACGGACAACACTATTAAGCTAGCGACTGCCGCAGGCGCTGACGTTTATGTTTCCGATCATTTTGATGAGTTTACTGAATTTGAAGACTTCCACTTCGCTAAAGCCAGAAATGAATCGTTAGCTAAAGCCACAGGTGATTGGGTCATATGGATGGACGCTGACGATAGATTCGAGGGACCAGAAAAGCTCGACCTTCCCGCCGATTTAGACGGCTGGCACGTTGGGATACAATATGGGGACATGCGTTTCCAGCACGCTAGAATGTTCAGAAATGGCTGGGGTGTCCATTTTAAAGGAGCGATTCACGAATATCCAGTAATTCATCAATGCAGGATGGGGGTAATGCCAAACGCTCACGTCACCCATATTTCTCAGGATAAACCAGGGCGGGTCGAGCGCAATCTAAAGATTTTAGAAAAAGAGGCAAAAGACGAGCCTAATAACAAAAGAGCAATCTTCTACCTTGGAAATGCTTATAGAGAGGCTGGTAAAACAAATGAGGCAATTCAAGCATACAACCGGTATATCGCTACAGGCGGAAATTTTCAAGATGAATTATTGTTAACGCATTATTATAAGTCCGTCTGCTATTATCTCAAAAACGACTGGAAAAACTCTATCAAGACCGCCTATACCGGGTTGGCTATGGACGATAGATGGGCAGAACTATATTGTTGCATAGGCGAGTCCTATTATTATTTAGCGGATTATTATAAGGCGATCAATTTCCTCAACATCGCCATGAATTTGAAACCGCCTAAGACAGACATGTTCGTTCGTAACGAGATGTATGGCCCGGTTCCAAAACATTGGATTTCATTGTGCTGGGAGGCTTTGGGAGATTTCGAGACTGCTAAGAGATTTGCGATTACTCAAGAACGTATCGATCACTTAAACAATAAAACCTTCGTCATTGAAGTTTCAAGGCAAGGAGCCCTTGGTGATGTCTTGTGTACCACACCAGCGGTCCGAGAACTACGAAAAAAGCATCCTAAGGCCCACATAAGATATGTTACTCACCCGTCTTCGAAACAGATTCTAGACTGCAATCCGGATATTAACGAAATCGTCACAGAACCAGGTAAGCACGCTGATAAAAGGATCTCTTTCGATTACCCAATGCAGGAGGGATATCCTGATGTGCCGCTGAAGAAGCATTTAGCGCACTATTTTGCTGACTGTGCTGGTGTTAAACTGTCGAAAAACTGGCGCAACGTGTTAAACCTCACTACGGATGGGCAGATAGCATTAGAGTATGATAGGCCAATCATAACTTTTGCCGTTCGAACTGGATGGTCGAGATATAAGGAATGGCCTCTAGAAAAATGGAAAGAACTGATCAAATTGTTCCCAGGTCATCAGTTTATTCAGTTGGGCGCTAAAGAGGAAACTAAAATTCCTGGTGCGCACCATATGATGGGTAAATTGACTTTGAGAGAGTCTTTTGCAGTCATGCGGCAATCGGTGATATTCGTTGGGTTAGACAGTGTTTTCCAGCATGCCGCTAATGCCCTCAAAGTGCCAGCAGTGGTGCTATTTGGGTCTACTAGCCCAGATGGAAGTGGGTATGAAGACCATGAAAACATGTGGGCTGGTTTAGAATGCTCTCCTTGTTATCGTGAAGATAACAAAATTGCGGTTCATAAGAAACCTCCTTGCCCTTATGAGCACAAGTGCATGAAAGAAATGCTTCCAGTAAATCAGATTAATGAAGTAATTAAGACATTACTTAGGCGCATCGAAAACACCAAGGTTAGAAAACTAGCTGTAATTTAACATGAAAATATAAGGTATGAGCACTATGCGTTACGACCCCACTAAAAAATTCCTAGATAAGATCGAACTCCAACTAGATATGCTCATGGAAGATGAAGACAATGCTGCGAAGCAACCCGATTGCTTCTTATCTCCAGAACAGATGTCAGAACATTACGATAAGCACTACAAAGAATATCTAGATGCTTATAAGAAAGCTAAAAGAGAACTAGACTCTGTTTCTGTAGCTAACGCTGATTCTAATGGTGGAGAATATCGAAGTGCATGTTTAGACATCAATTTTAATTATAATGCAGTGTTGCTGCATGAAATTTATTTTGATTGTTTGGGCAAAAAAGATATGTCTAAAAAATTTGAAGAAATTATAAATAAATTTTTTAGATCTAAAGAAGATTTTTTCGCTATTTTAAAAGCGACTTGTATAGCATCTCGCGGGTGGGCGATAGTCGGTTTAGACCTGTTGGATAACAGCCTTAATGTTAGTTTGGTAGATTCTCACAACAATCAATCGCCTATGTGGTACCCAATATTAGCGCTAGATATGTTCGAGCATTCATATTATATTGATTATAAAAGTGATAAACAAGAATATATCGACAATTTATTAAGAGACATTGATTGGGAGGCAGTAGAAAAAAGATATGAAAAGTTGTAACGAATGTGGCGTAATTAACAATAATGTGTCTAAGAGTGGCAAATGTCGCATTTGTTATAATGAACATCAAAAAAAGTATTACGCTAAAAATCGAACGCATAAATTAAAAGTTAAAAATCTTAATAGAAAATTAAGAAAAGAGAAGACTAGATTAAAAATTGTTAATTATTTAAATGATAATGTACTTTGTTCCAATTGCCATAGAATTAAAACAGCATATCAGTTTAATTATTATAAGATTGACCAGGTAAAATAATGTCATTGCCTCCACAACCATTTGATGGCCAGATATTTGTTGATTCTTTTAGGCGCAAGTGGACCTTCGATGGGTCCACTCACTGTTGGAGAAAAAGCGGGACAGTTCCTGATATCCCAGCAGCATCCGAGTTTCAACCAGGATTGTTGACGGCTGAATTCAAGAGACTTATTGATGGCATCCCAAATAAGGGAGGGCACTTTGGGATTATCGCAAAGCCACTTCTAAGTCTAGTTCCAAACAATCCTAATGTTGTTCACAAAGACAAGGTCAGAAGATCAATTACGATAGAGGCTGGGACAAGCATTAGGCCAACTTCTGTAGAAGATCGTTCTCTTACTCCAAACACTTTCAATGGTAAAGCGTTGATCTTCACTTCAGGGGTCCTAAAGAAAAAGGCTTTCTTAATCTTTTCGAACACTGACGAGACAATCTCGGTAGAGGGTGACGCCACTGAAGCGGCTAGAGAAGATTCCTTTCAAATTGCAGATCTATCCGAACTGAATCCGAGCGGAGTCCTTCTTGGCGACATCATGCTCATCAGCGATAGCTTGGACATCACTTGTGTCGACGGCGATGGGGTAACAATCAACAATAATAATGAAGCTTGCAATCTCGATATCATTAGGTGTGATAATGTTGATAATCCGCCAGGCTTGAATCTGACAATCAACCAGGATTTTCTAGAGAACCTGTGTGTGGTTGTTCCCGGATGCAAGGGGCCGCGAGGAAAGAGGGGCGAAAAGGGCGAAAAAGGTCCAGACGGCACAGGCGACGGTCCGGCAGGAGAACAAGGAGACCCGGGCTTCTCCGGGCCTGCCGTAGGAAGTGATCTCACAAACATCGAAATAATAGATATTGACGACATTTTTGATACTGCGATTGTTGCAGCCGAGCTGGACGCCGCAGCTGGACAGCTCAACATAATCAGGGCTAAGGTTAGAACTCCTGACAATGATACCCCGGCCACTCAGGTTATCTCGACCCCCATTGATAGGTCTATCGTTTTCCAAGACGATACCAGCTTCGATTTCGAAATTTTAATGCCACCAAATGGAGACCCCATCGGAACCGCTGATATTGATATCCTAAAATATCCGAGACAATTTACCAGGGAACAAGCTGAGCAAGCAACCAACGTTAACAAGGTTAAATTGAGTGACTTTATTACTAGAGCCTCAGAAGCGTTCGAAGATCAACTTTCTGAACTAAACGACAAATACAACCAGCAAATCAAGACTTACATCGAGAGCAAGGATGAGTCAGCGCGGACAATTTTGGCTAATCTGGCCCAAGAAGTAGCAGCCTGCGAATGGGAATTGCCTATTGAATTCTGTCTAGGCATTTCTCCTGGCGATTGTCACCCTAGCTCTGGCGCGGGAGGAGCGGGAGGGGCCGCTTCTGGCTATGATAACCAGTCTTTTATTTTCCCTTATTCTTCGGTGTTGTTTGGAACAACTGGGCCAAGCACGGCTATTGATCTTGGGGTCTACACAGTTCTGGGAGTAACCAATCTGGCGTCAGGCGTCACAGACGTTCATTCTGTAATGTTCCCTAGCCAGCAATCTAGTTTAGCGACCGCAACGTTACCACCAGGTGGCTACGTTATCCAATATGAGAGCGGAGCTATCAAGTCTAGCATGACCGATTGGATAGTTGGCGACACTGACTTAAGCACGGGTTTTAAAGCTAGGGTGAAAGATGGGGGCGCTGCGGTCGTCCAGTTTTCTATGCCTGTTCCTAGTGCGGTTTATAACGCTAGCGAGAGATCATCCGTAGAGTTAGTTCATAAAGAAGCGCCAATCTCAGAAAAAGTAATAGTGATAGAAATAACGGACGCAGCTGGTGGGCAAATCGCTCTAGAAGCTCCTCTACCTGGAATACAGGGTCAAGGAGAAATTAAAGTTAGAGTGTTCCAGGTAGATATTACTGTATGACGCAAATTGGATTCCCATCTAATCCAGAAGACGGAATGATATTCGAAATCATTCCGGGCTTATATTACATTTATGACGCCAGTCAGAACTGTTGGGGACGCCTAGACGGGTTCGATTCCCTTTCCCCGGCCACAGCATTAGCTGATGGTCTGATGCCAAAAGAAGACTTAATTAAACTCAATGATCTTCTAATCCCTCCGCCCCAGACTTCATTGCAAGGAGAAGACTGCGGGTCTAAGTTCTCGTCTGGTAAGGTTGCGCTCTACTCTACAGACGATTCTCTAAAAGTCACAGCAACTCCAGATGTCATTAACACCGTGAACGGACAAGTTGTTGGGGGTCCTCAAGAATGGTCCTTGCACCGTAACACTGCTGGGTTCGATTTCAGAGTTAATATCAACCAATTGTTGCAAGAGATAACCGCTAGAGGCATCCTTAGAAAAGTTCAGCTTCAAGGAGACCAAGGCCCAACAGGAGAAAAAGGCGACCCTGGAGAAGACAGAGTAGACACAGGCCCTGTTGGATCAACCGGAGTAACTGGCGCTAACTCTCCATTCGACGGATCGATCGCATCAGAAGTTATTCCTCTAGAAAGCGTCGATTCTAACTCTAACCGAGCAATCGTAGACTTAGTCGCTGAAGTAACCGATGAGAATGAATACAAGTTGGTTGCTACCAGAGCTAATATTGGAAACCCTGACGCTTGCCCGTCGCTTGTGGTTCCTAAAGATTTTGAAAGCCAACTAATCCTAGCTCTCAACACGATTGTGGGCGGAAAATTGGTAAAGAACCAGGTCGTTCAGAACAGTTCAGGGGACTGCTCCTTAATTTGCCGTATATGTTCAAGTTCAATTCACCACCTTAATATTGAATCTATAATGGACGATCTCGTCCTGCAATTCAAGAGACGTATTCAGAGATTAAAGTCTGATAAAGAAGCACTAGTTGACGTCTGGGTTGGGGGCATGATTGAACTATTCAATCAACAAAAAGGCGCTCTATGTTGCGCTCTTGAAAACTGCAAGTCCAGACAGCGCAACGAGAGAACTAAACAGTATATCGAAACGCAACGAATTGCCGCAGCCGCTGCTGACTTTAAACTGCAGATCAGCAGCAGTAATGATAGCAAGAACAAAATCAACATGGACGCTTTTAAGAAGTGCCCAGTTGAACAAGCGCAACCAACCGCTGTTACAATCACGGATGACGGAGTTATCTTTAGGCTAGAAGGCAAGATTCACATTCTAGACCCACGCTCGGGAAATGACGTCCAATCATTGACAGCTTATCTCCCAGCTGGGTCCTATGTCGCTGAAATCACTGATTGTTGTGCAGACTTTAATCATAGCGCTGCCGGAAGCCAATACTCGGGTCGTTCGGGGATTTTATATCAAGCTCTAACATCTATTGGTATAGAGGGCGAAATCAACTTCAAGCAGAATATTACGTCTAGTGCTGCAGCTTTTCCTGATCTAGGAACGTTCGCAAGCATCTCAGCCGCAAGAAACGCTTATCAGGGTATCACGATTTCTTTCGAACATGCTGGAGGCGATGTTAGCGCTTGGCTGTTAGATCCTGATGGTTTTGTTGAGAACAATGAGGGTGGCGCGACAATAACAATCACTAACGTTTCTGCCTTGACATCCTCTTCTACACCTCCTTCTTCCGGATTTGTCTACGCATATCGAAACGAAATTTCAACAGATAGTTTCGTAGCTAGAGTTGTCCCATTCGTGAGCGGAGGAACCGCTGCGGATTATTTGGCCGTTGATGGAGACGGAAACGTTAACCCGTCTGGCCTAACCCTAGTAGAAACCACTGCTCAAAACTTCTTCCACTTGGGAACTGATGGTCTTAGTTTCTTCTTTGTTGGCGGCGCAGTTCCTGGTACTGGGAACGACGAAGCTGACTTCACTGCCAATATGCAAGTGGCCTTAGAAGTTAACGATAACGCCCTTTCGACATCTATAGCAGCTCAAAGCCCTGGAAGCACCATTCTTCAGTCTAGTGAGACCGCCTTTGAAGGCGGCGTAAACATTGCTAGCTCTTCCGGGTTCGCTATTGGAGAACTAGATGGACTTAACTGGTCTATTGTCTTCGATCCGCTTAACCTAGATACTATGAGAAGTTGGCTGGTAGCCGACCCTGATCAGGGTGAAATCCTCCTGGCGCAAGGTGGAACTGAAGGACTTGGCCCTCAGACCTCTCAAGTGCGCGATGTGGTATCGGTAGCGCTTTATGACGTTACGGTTGGTTCTAGTTCAGAAGATGAATCTCGTTATGGTGGCGGAAACGAATTCGCTATTGAATCAGAAAACAACGTAGCTGGCCAGAACTATACTGTAACCCGACCGATCAACATTGAAGTTCCTGCAGCGGTTCCTGGGTCCACTCCAGAAGAAACGATCATTCCTGCTCCTATTCCAGAGGGTCTTACACCTCCTGACGGAGATGATCCTAGAGACGTTCCTGATGGAGACGATCCAAAAGACGTTCCAGAGGACGACGGTGACGATCCAGAAGACGTTCCGACCACCGTAAAGGGCGGTTTAATCGTCATCCCAGGCGTTCCGATTGTTTCAGAAGAAGCTTCGATGCTTCCAAGAGGTACACCAGGATCGCCTCAAGACCCATGTATTCTAGATATTAGTATCAGCATTCAATCATCAAGCTCTGTTAGCCTTCGATATATTCTTACTGATATTTCTGGAAACAAATACTACTCGGCGTTTCATACAGTGGGCCCGGAGAGCGTTGGGGTTTTAAGTTCTTTGTCTCTCGGTATGCCAGTGCAGGTTCTTTCACCTCCTGACATCTTCACCGAGACCGTCATAGCACAAAAGACTATTGAAGAATCGGCTATCAAGAGTTCTTTAACGGCGAATCAACTCAGAAGAGCGATCCGACTAGAAGGCATTGCTAGGCTAACTTACGTCCAGGGTCTTCTTGGGACTCCTGTTGAAAAAGCCGCTAGCGGCCGAGTGATGACCGACATCGAAATAGAGTATCAAAACGCTCCTATTGGCACGGTAGCCATTGGCGTGATCACCGCAACAATCGGAATTCCAGGGTCGTCCATAGAAGTAATAATTGATGATTTCAATCTGCCTCAGACTGGCTTAGCGCAAGGTGAGAACTTTGTACTAGGTAGAATCAAGAGAGTGGTTGGTACCAAAGTTGGCACTGATAGCTTAAACACTGGTCTTCTTTATAGCAGCCTAGGCTCTTATTATGGCGATTACGAGGGATTCGACACCGTACTAAAACGTGGAATCAATTTCAACGGCAATAATCATTTCTTGTTCAATGAAGCAGGCAACCAACGTGTCACTCACCTGAATGTGAGCAGCGGTTTTAATGACTTGGTGAACAATGACAACCGAGTATTAAACACAGTTAGTGGTTCGGTTTCAGGCGATTGCATGGCAGTAGATGATCACGGCGTTGTCTATATTGTAGACGGCCCAGCAGGAACCATCATTTCATTCTTGGCGTCCAACAGCTTGATTCGCAACACCTCATTTGGTGACGCTAACGGTCTGGCTGCTAATACGGTCATCACCATGGAAGAAGGTCTCCCAACTTCAAACAATGTTAGCATCGCTCTAGGAGACCACGTCCAAGCCGGGCCGAACTTGAATCAAGAACTGTACATCGGAATTGGTAGTAATTGGTATCTCGCGAAGGGCATGAGCAAGACTTACTTCTCCAACGGTTCAGCGTTTAGAGATGATGTGACGACTCCAAGATGTTGTTTCGGAGTTGGAAATCCACCGGGATCAGGGAGAACTGTTGCAGTTGCAGGACGCCTTAGAAATTCCGAATCAATCCAACTTTTTGGGACAGGATTCTCAGGGGTCGCTGTCACTTCTAGCAAGCCTGCTAACCCACAACCAACGCTTCCAGTCCCAAGTGAGCAGATTAACCAGTTTCATGTTGAAGCCATCCAAGAGGAGCTAGACTTAGAATTTAACCAATATAGTGTCTTCTCCATTGAAGATAATGCTATCTATACTGTGGTGTCCAGCAATGGTGCTAGAGTTCTTTTCAGAGATATTCCTGAGAATGGTTTCGGACTTAAAATAAACCCTGTGACTAAGGACATTTATTACATCACTAACGACAGGGGTTCTACTCCTATTCCTTCTGGAACTAGAATTAAGAGAATTGATGTTGATGATATCGATCCAGACACGAGTCTACCCAGAATCAAGACGGTATACCGAGCTGAGGGCGATGAGGGGATCTTTGCGATCAACTTCGGAAACACGCTTCCTCCTAAATCAGATCTAGGCGTCGAGGCCCTCTACGTTGTTCTTTCTACTCTCCAGATTGGCGGCGCGGGTCAAACGGTTAACGCACGAGTTGTTGAAGTTACAGAAAGCCCTGTCCCACCAGTTCCGGGTGCAGAACCTGACAATAAAGTTCCAACAAATAGCACCTGGACCGCTTCTGGAAATGGTAAGAGTGTTGGCGGAGTTGGCCAGAATCCTAATAGGGTCATTTTCTCGCCTATTCCACCTGGCTCTGGGTGCCAAATGCACTATAAGCAGGTGGAATGGTATGAAAGAGGCTGGAGAATTGGTGCTTGCTGTGGCGCTCTGATCGAAGTTGGCACAGACAACTGGTGGGTTATCGTGAAACGGTCCATCGGTATCGACACGACTTGTGGCGGTGGCGAGAGCGAAAGCACACCTTGTGTGAGGCAATTCATAGACTCTGGAGATGGCCACCCGGCTATCGCTTGGCCCACTACAACACCTCCTTTTGTTGGGGCTGTTGGTAATATTCCTGGCGGTGGCGGGGAAGAGTTTCTTGGGCTCCCTACTAGTGGGTTTGTAAACTTTATGAAGGATCAGGCGATGTCTGACGCTTTCCTTGGGATTATAAACGGCGGTTCGGCGAGTAAAATAATTGGAAACCCTGGTTCTGAGATTCCGTTTATTCTCTTCCCTTCCCTTTAATGAAAGATAAAGCATGAAACTGGATAAATTATATAAGGAGACTGACAAAAAGGTTTTCTTGGAATATATGTCCAAGCTTCAGGATTATGTCTTGAAGTCAGGCGCCGGGGTTTTAAACGAAGCCAAAATAACAATCACTATTGATGATGACGAAAAGAACAGAGGGATTCCAGAGGATACCAAAGTTAAATTCATTGACGGCGCTAAAGAACTTGGCAATTTTAAAGACAATCAATGGGTTGAACAAATGCTTAAAGGCATGGAGCAAGCTGGCGTCCAAGGCGCTAGGGCCCGGTTCAACGAGATTAAAGAAGACGATGGTCCTGTTTCGAGATCAGAAGTAAAACAACTATTAGGATTGTTGATTAATCTAATTAGTTGTACTTAAGTCGGAGTACTACCATGCAGCCATGTCCAGAAGACTTTTGGAAATTTGCAGCCACCTCGAAAAACTTTAGCGGCATCAACAATTCTTTGTTGCCTGTAAAATCTGGAGTGAAAGTAACCGACATTTTAGTTCGCGGCGGTGGGGGAACTATCACATTTTCTGACGGTGTGAACGTTGAATACCTCTACGGTTTCATCCCAGATAGTACAGTCCCAGGCGGCGGTAGGTTTGGAGTTAATCTAGAAGGCCCACGAGCACAGCTAGTTTATCAAACAGTTTTACAACAAAATATGTGCGATACCATTGACTGGCTTTTAGAATGCTCTGATCTAAACCGCAGAGTTTCTATTTTAGAGTTACTTACTGGACAAGCTAGCGAATTCACATTTGCCGCTTCAGATTGGACAGATGGCACTGTTAACCAAATTCATATTCCAAACGAGGGCCCTTTAGTGCCTGGCGATATTGGGCCACATGAATATGGGACAAATCGCTCATTTCACTTAAATGTATGGAGAAGCGATGGTAGCCCAATAATTGTCGGAGTCGATTTAGAAGTGTCGGTCAACCTTGTAACTGGGCTGATTAGACTAATCAAGGCTCCTTTAGCGCCCACATTTAGTGGTCGAGTAATAATCAGCTAAAAATAAGATATGGCCAAGTCGTTTCTTGAGTCGGTCCAAATTCATGGAGGTCTATCTGGTCAATTTTATGACCTAAATGTTGGACCTCAGGTTGACGGCGTCTGCGACTCATTACTACAAAATGCAGCAACATCTAACTTAGAAGAAGACGCACCAATTTATTTGGGCTCTTCCGGGAATTTATCAGCAGACCGCACCCTTACTTTAGACGCTACAGAACTTCCTGGGAGACTGTTCTTCCTACACGTTGAAAATGACGATATTGAAAGTAACAGTCTCACATTTACATCTTCTGGGACTGTAAATGACGCGGCTTCAGCGACCATCAGCGATGTTGGAGATTATCTTCTAACTCATAAAGCAAGTGGCGATTGGAGATTGCAATCATTATGGTCTATAGATAATAAATTAGATTTAGAGTTAGAGTTAGAATTTAAACTAAGTAATCTCTCTAATTTTAAAGAGTTATTGTATACTGGGAACAATTTGATCTCAGTAAACATTTATGAGGATAATACCAAAACAACTTTGTTATTTGCCAAATCGTTGGCGTATACTGGGAACAATCTGACGTCCACGTTGTTAACAAGGGCGTCGGATGGAGCTACTCTCAGCAAAGCTCTAATATATTCTGGTTCAAGACTGATTTCTGTGGAGACCATTGCATGAATACTATCTCTATGCTGTTTTTTAGAGGGCCTGATGGTGAATTTTCTAAAATTCCAGTTGTGGCTGAGATACCAACCAAAGAACTCATTGAATTAAACAAGAAAATAGAAGATACTAAAGGGACAGTAAAAACAGCATATAAAGGTAGGGTAGGACTAACGCAAGAAGTCGATATTAGAAGAGTAGCTGCGAAATGTGAGTCTTGTAATTTATGCATGGTGTGTTCTGGTAAGCATAGGAAGTATGAAAGCTGGCCTCCTGGCGGAGATCAATGTTTTGTTCATATGATCAAATCTGGGAAACCGATTCGAGATGAACCATGCAAGTTATGCGACGTCCATGATAGAGAAATTAGGGTTTTTAAGAGAGCCTGGGCCCAAGGTCTTTCTAAAGAGTCTGCGTACAAAAATATTGTGAATAATTTGATAGTGCAACGTCGCGCTTTATATAAAAAATATCAGATTGTGACAGAGGTTGTAACCGAATGAATGAAGAACAAGAAGAAGGAACCTTTTTTGGAATGAAGCCCCTCATAAATGGTGGTGGCGAGAAAGAATGTAGCGACAAGTTATGTCCTACATTCATCCAATCTAGTGAACAATACTATATTGATCTTCTGAAAGATGGAACATCCCTTTGTTTACAATGTGGAAAGTGCTTGCGTTACGCTAGAAAAAAGGCCGACCAGCGCGGCGAACCCATAGAATTGGCAGAGGTTTAATATGACAATTGTAACAGACCCAGACTCACTAGACCGCTATCAAGTAGCCGTCGACCCAATTGCACAAACTATCTCTCTAAGAGGTCAAGATACAATAAGAGGTACGCTCCAACAAACGGGCGACTCTGATGGCACCACTACTTTTACTGATACTACTAATGGCGATTACGTCACCGATAGTGTCGAGGTAGGTGATGTACTGACTATTATCAGTGATCCTGCTGACGACGGCTTGATTATCGGTCATTATCGAGTAGTCAGCACCATTGCAGCTACTTCATTCGTGGTCGATCGAACAATTCCGGCTTCAACGGCGGCTGACCTGACGTATAGAGTTAATGCTAAGCTTGCTACAGGTGGAACTCCGGTTGCAGTTTCAGATGGTGTTACTCTACAGGCTCTTTATTCCTTCCTTAAGGAAGAGTGGCGTGAACTTGCTGGAGGCTTGGGGAACGCTGAGGACTTGATCCAGTTCACGTTCCCATTTACCGCTATTACTCGTGAGCAGATGATTCTTGGTGGTGTTAACGGTGATGCTACATCAGCTTGGTCTTTCGCTGCTGTTAACGCCGTGGAGACTTCTGATGATGAGGGTGTTCCTCGCGACCTAGTTAGAACTGGTGGATGGCAGGAGCAAGATACCACTGGCAACATTCTTCGTCGTTATATTGGGGTTGCTACTCTTGGTACCGTCGACGCTGACGCTCAGATTTATTACCAGCAAGGTGATACGACAGCTACTCCTACAGACATGAAACTTACAGGTCCTGCTAACCAGGCTGTTCTAGTTACCGGGCCAGATGTTGGTCCTGATAGTGGTACTGGGTTCATCTTCGGTACCACCACTCTGCAACGACAAGATGGTGGTAGTTGGGAAACAGATAATTATCGTGTTGGCGATTACGTCATCATTCGTGCGGCAGAGAATGTCGCTAATGATGGCACGTTTGGGCCAATCCTTACAGTACCTACTGGAACCGACTCTACAATGACATTCGGTGCTGCCACGTTTACCGCAAACGGTGCCGACACTCTAGCTGTGGTCCAAGTTGACCACAGACGTTTCTTAGAACTTCGTGTTCGTAAGAAAGCTCGTACATACGCTCAAGCTGGCCTAACAGAAATTGGCGTTACGGTTCTTGAAGCTCTTGTTAACCGTTTTCCTCTATCGCACGCCGTAGACCCCGCTATTCTTTTAGAAGATGGCGTCATGGCTGGCGATGGTACGGCTACTGGTGAGATTTTTCAACAATCAGAGTCGCTTCTAACTACTACTGATGGTGTTACTGAAACAGCGCCAACCGCTGACACTACAGCCTTCACATTTACTAGTGCCACTGGCGGATTTACTGCCACAGTTGCTCGTACGCTTGCTATTCTAAGAACTGGAGATGCTTTTGTCATCTCTACTGGTTCTGACGCAGGCAGCTATGTTGTAAAGAGTGTAGACTCTGATACAGTAGTAACTCTTTGGAAGGATCCTCTGCTTACTTATACTGGCGGTGAGTCGACTCAGACTTATGATGCCAGGACTCCATTGCAAGATGTTGGTAGCGCTATTGGCGCTATCGCGGACGCTACCGGGGTTACTGGTACTCTAACTGATGCTGGTGGAACATTCACTACTGATACAGCTATCGGTGACCGAATTGTTGTAGCAGACGACATTGTTGAGATTTACTCTGGTGTAGCTGCGCATGTTGGCTATTACAAGGTGATTAGTGCGACCGCGACAGTTATTACTCTCGACACTAGTGACCAAGTCTTTACCACCCAGACTGCTCAGTCTTTCAGGGTTTTCCGCCCAGGAATGTTCCTGCAGCGTTTCGAGACTACTCAAGGTGATGTTGCCAACGATCCGTCATTCGTTGATTCCAACCCTGACACGATTACACGTGCTGCTGGGTCTTGGGTCACGGACGGTTATGATGTCGGTGGCGCTGTAACAGTTACAAGCGCTACAGTTTCTGCTAACGATGGACAGTTTGTTATCTCAGCAAGCGTAGCGTTAACTATAACGTTGATTGCTGAGGAACTTCTTACAGCAGATGCTACGGACACCGCAGCGGTTCTTGCTTATGAGACCGGCATTGTTAGAACGATTAACTCTGTAGCATATCCTTTCCACTGGAGGTTGTTCGCTAACTCTGGTGACCTATCACAGATTTTCCAATATTTACAGTGGAAGCTGCGCTTGACATCTGATATTGACGGATCGACTGGGATTGAACGTGGAGACATTACTGCCCTATTGATGAGCTTCGCTTCTCCTAACGGTACCACGCTTGACCTCTTCCCAGATGATCTTTCAACAACTGAGTCTAACAATGTTACGTTCCGTGACTTGACTGGTGATGATAGAAACAACGCTTTCCTTGTTGGATTGATCTTCGCTGTTAACAACAACTTGATCAACTCCAGCTTCAAGAGATTAGTTGCATTCTTCGCTGATCCCGATGGAACACCAGCTAACGGTGATGAATTCGATAGTAACGGAGCAATCATCGTTGACGATGCTAGCAATGTCGACATGGACTTCACCACAATTGCTGGAAACATTAGTCGATCTTTCGATTATACCAACAACGCTCAGGGAGGTAGAACTCCGGATACTGATGCTAACGTTGTTGTAGTAGCAATCGGCGATGACTTGGCCCAATACGTTCTGGTCAACGAAACTATTGGAAAGGTTAACTCCCAGACAATTGCGGTTGGTAACGCTCTCGAACGTAACTATAGCACATAAAGCTGGTAGCCTATGGCAGATCTCGACACTGGACCAAATTCTTATATCAGAATCCCGCCAGATGGAGCTGGCAAGAGGATGGTCACAGGTGTATATCTAGCTATAGATTACAAGAACGGCGTCACAGACTTCGTTGTTGATGATGAAATTACAGCACCAGGAAATAACTTCGTTGGAACAGTAATAGCTCTAAGACCTGGCAATTTAACTGCTAGCGGCACAATCTATGTAAATCCCAGCATAACATCTACGGTCCAAGATGTTACGCCCAATGACGATTTAAATGTTAATGCTACCAAGTACGCCGAAGTTACAACTAGTATCCCATTTTACCCTCCAGGCCACATTGTGCTTGGAGCCAATAATCCAACATTCGGGCAAAGAGTTGACAGAAATGGGTCAGCTTTTGTTAGATTTACTGACGGTTCTCAACAATTAAGTGCTTTCGGAGCATCTAAAGTAGCCCCTAGCGAACAGCTGGCTGCTTATACTTTTCACTATGATATGGATAGCACAGAGTGGAGCCACGAGGTAAGTGGGACAGCTCCAGCAGTAGATGTTACTCATTTACCAGATGAGTCTTCCATTGCATTAGATATAGGTATAGATTCTGGCGATATGGTAAGATCTACTACAGACCGTTACCACATTTACCAGCCTGGATTTGGACAGCTTATTGAGATGACTGTCACATGTGGAGATAACGGGAAGGCTGGGCTTCGTAGGCGTTGGGGGTATTTCGATGATTTTAATGGGTTGTATTTTGAGCAACTTGGCGCCGACCTTTGTGTAGTTCAAAGGTCGAACACATCTGGGTCTGTAATAGAAACTAGAGTGCTTCAAGGCAGCTGGGGGGAAGACAAACTTGATGGCAGTAGGGACGAGGCCAATGCCAGCAATGTTCTGCTAGATGTAACAAATGTCAACATTTACTGGATTGACTTTGCCTGGCTCGGCGCTGGCCGTGTACGCTTTGGGATTTTCTCGCCTGCTGGAGAGAGAATCTTAATACATGATTTTCATAACCCAAACTCATTAGATCGCCCTTATATGACTTCTGGCACGTTGCCAATTAGATTAGAAATAGAGAACATAACTCCTGTCGTGAGCCCAAGTAGGCTAAAGCTTACTTGCGCTCAAGTTGAAGTGGAAGGAAAGATTGTTCCTACTTTAGAGAGGCGATCTGTCAAATGGACAGTAAAAAGCGCTGGAACATTTAGTGGAGAGGCTTTTGCTGCATCTTGGCGACCAACATTGGCAATAAATGGGATTAGGAACAATAAGACGATTGTTCCTGAATCGTTAAGATGTTTTGTTACCGGACAGGCGTGCCATATTCAAATGTACACATTCTCTACTGTAACTGGTGGGGTATGGAGTCAAATAGACATTGACAATGCGGGAGATGTTAATTTAACTGGTACATTTGGCGGAGGATACTTAATATATGATTGGTATTTGGCTCCTGGCGGCCATAATTTGCCCATGCCGCCAAATTTCAATCTTCTTGGCACTGCTGGCAGATTAAATGCTGACGATAGCCAAGATAATTTAACAATAACAATGGAATCCTTAGAGCCTACAGCAGGTGATACTACAGTAAAATTTAGCTTTACAGGGATTGATATCTAGTGTTATGCATCATACCTATGGATACTTCTGGGACTTTTGGGATTTAGCTCATAAAGTCAACTTTGATGGTTTTAACCGTCTTATAACTATACCTATTGATATTACCGAAATTGACGTTAGAATCGACCTTTATTCCGCATGGAAAGAATGGATGTTGATCGCGAGCGCGATCAACATGAAGTGGGTCGCTGCTTTTAGGTCAACTGGTGGTGACCCGTTGCCCGGCGGTGAATTTCTAGGAAGAACGTTCTTCCTTATTAACGGCTGGCGCATTGTGTTGGATCACGGTATCAACTTCACTGGTAACCTTTTCACCGAGTCCGGCGACCCTCCTTTTATTACGGTTGGGGATGTTCCCTTTGCTACTTCAACAGTTTCTACTCTGGTTGTTGATAACCTTGTTGAAGCTACAATAACAGCTGCTGAAATTTCTCAGGCTGTTTGGGACGTTAGCGTTAATAGCATTATCGCTGGATCGATCGGAGATGTTGTTTTAAATTTACAGGATGCTATAATTTCAGGCACAAGCATGGTTGATAATGCTGGTACCAATGTGAGCACAAACTCGTCCTTACAAACGTTATTAATTAAACCCGACGGATATTATGACGATTCTTCTATAATTGTCATTGATTCAGTTGGAAATAATGTGGCAACTCGCCAAATAGACCAGTATTTCTCAACGGGACAAATTGATTTGATTGATCCTCTTCCTTTTGTCCCGTCAGATGGCGCTTCGATAATTATACTTAACAAACATGATGTCAATAGGGGAGGGGTGTCTTAATGTGGTTTACTAAGGATTCAACTGGATTTAGAGGTTGGTTTTCTGTCATAGATTCTAAAGGCAATCTCAGAACTGGGATGATACCTTCTGACTTTATTGCTACCATAGTTGACGGAGATGATTCTGCAACTGATGCTTTTGTAGTTGCAGAATCTACGCAGAAGGCTGGGTTTTATTATTTTAATGTTACTTCAGCTTTTTTATTGGCCAATGGGATAGGTGATTATGGTGTTGTTGTTCAAATTGATTCATCTGTAAAACCGAAAATTAGAACGGCATTTAGTAAAGTATTAAATGTAGCTGAAAAAGATCTGAACGATATTGCAGGTGCTACAACGATTACTGATATCCAGACTTCTCTTAATAATGTGGAAAACATTGTTACCGATATCGAAAGCGATGTTTCGACGATTTTTGCAACTCTCATATCGGAGCAATTTACCGTTATAGCATCTACGAGCCTTAGCGAGGGAGTCATTCCTACTGGGAACGCTGATTATCCTGATGACTTTTTCAATGGTCAATTGGTCATTTGGATTGGAACTCTTGGAACCGCTCCTATAATCCTTGCTCGGACTATCTCGGATTACACATCTGATGGAACAATTTTCGTCAGTCCTGATTTTCCTCTTGCGCCTTCAGCAGGAGACCAAATGGTGGTTCTAGCTAGAACCGCCACAGCTGCAGTTGACAATAACGCTATCGCAAATGCGGTTTGGACTATTGCGACTACTCCAACAACTGTTGGAAGCTACGGAGAGTTAGTCAACATCATTGGAAATCGCACTTCTCTCATTCCCGGATTGATTTAAAAATAGATTGTGGAAGGATTGGAGATCCCCATGCCAAGTAAAAAGTCTAAAGGTAGAAAATTGCAGCTTGCGGCAATCAAGAAAGCATTTGAGCCTGTTAAAGGCCGAAACTGCGGTAGTTGCACAGTATGCTGTACCTATTTCTCGATTGAAGCCCTCAAAAAACCTCCACTTGTTCCGTGCAGCAAGCTCAAGGACGAGATCTGTGACGACGGCCTTAACTGTACAGACTATGCCAATAGGCCAAAGCCTGCCTGCGGCTACACCTGCATGTGGATTCGAGGCTATGGTGCGGAAGAGGATCGGCCTGACCTCGTTGGCGTTGTACTTGACGACGTACTGCCAATTGAAAACGCGCTGCGGGCAATTCCTACCTCTGAGGGCGCACAGGATACGCACGAGGCCCGGCTAGCGGTTGAGAGGGTAAGCCGCGAGCGGAACCAGACTGTGCTCGTCTGCTCCTACCCCGAGCGCTACCCCATGCGTCTTATCGGCCGAGGGGTTGAATAATGGCTGCTGCTGCTGTCACGTTCGACGGAACACGCGTCAACGACGCTGACGCTGTCGGAACGGTCTGGACAGGCATTGGTGGTGGTGGCGCCAAGGCCGTCGCCGAGCCCGACTTTGTCTATCAAGGATCATTCTCTATTTCTAGTAAGGTTGGTACTTCGCTGCGTGGTCAGCAATTGAATTTAGGAGCAGCAACTGATTATACGACTCCATTAGTCTGGATAGCAAAATGTATTGCTACTAACTCGTCATCTTTGCTAGCTAAAGCTGCACCTGGAGGCGTATTATCTATTGGAACAGGAGGTGCTGGTAACTCTGATGATTACTACGTGGCTGGAAATGATGATTATCCGCTACTGGGTGGTTGGCTTATCATTCCGATTGATCCAAATGGGGGCAACGCTAGCGCTGTTAATGGTGGCTTAACACTTTCGTCTATCGACTTCTACTCGTGGACATGTGATTTCAGCGCTACTAGTAAATCAGAGAATGTTGCTAGTGATGCGGTTGACAACATCACTAGCGGTACCGGGCTGACCTGCCTTGACGGAATCGGAGGCACTGACGGCAACTTCGCCCTCTTCGCTACGACCGACGAGGACTCTGCGGGCACTAATCGCTGGGGGATCGTCTCGACGCGCAACGGTATTCTTTTCGTTACCGGTGTCCTCACCGTTGGTGATAGCGGAACCGGAGCCGAGTTCACGAGTTCGGGAGAGGTTGTCGTTTGGCCTGATGCTGAGTTCCTCAATTCGGTCGGTTTCTTTGGTCTGGACATCAACCTTGAGAATGCCAGCACCGTTATCAGCATTTCCAACAGCACGTTCATTAGTCGGGGAACAACGGGTGGTACTGTCGATACCCGTGCCATTGTTGAATTTATTGGGACTACAGCAACGGCACAGGCGGACATTACTGGTTGTAATTTTCAAAATTTAGCAGACTTTATTGCTACAAGTAAAGTCGATATTGCATCATGCAATATCGAAACGGCAGCATTTACACAGGGTAGTGCAAATGTCGAGGGGTGTGTCGTGACGACCGTGTCTCTTACTAGTATTGCAACTCTACAGGATCCTACTTTTGGAACTACTACCGATCTCAACAACACTGAATTTATTCAAGGTGGGGCAGGACACGCAGTTGAAATAGCAACTGCGGGCAACTATACATTCACTGAAATGACATGGACCGGCTACGGCGCTGACACGACCGATAGCGCCGCTCTGGACCTTACAGCCGCTACCGGAACATATAATCTAACTATCGATGGTGGCACAACTCCAACATTTAAGAAACTTGGTGGCGCTACTGTCAATATTCTGAACAACGTAACACTAACGTTAACCGGAATGCGTGAAGACACTGAAGTTCGTGTGTATAATGCCGGGACTACAACAGAAGTAGCAGGAATTGAAACTGTTACCGGTGGTACACTTGATGATAGATCTTTTGCGTTCTCGCTTGCTGCTTTGCTAAGTATTGATATCAACATTTTTAATGTTGATTATGACCCAGTATATTTTAGGGCTTTTCCTATGCCCTCAGCAGCGGCTTCAATTCCTATATCACAAAGAATCGATAGAAGTTTCAACAACCCTCAGTGAAATTTATAATATGAAGAAAATCGCTATTTTAATTGTATTGCTCCTCACCTTTACTGGGTGTGTTTCTAGCGCTGTTAGCGATGCCATTGATTCGGCTGACCAAAAAATGCGTCTTAAATGGCAAGAAGAATGGAAACCGCAACTTATAGCAGAAGCTAAGGGTCTAGCAGGAGAAGCCCAAGAAGCTGCAGTAGCCGCTGCCGTAATCCAGCTTGATAAATACAAACTAGAGAGCGAAGGAAAACTGGAAAGAATCGGAGTTAAAGTCGAAGAATTTGACGCCAACAAGGACGGTCAGATTAGCGGCGTTGAGACTCTAGCTCTTGTAAAAGAAATCAAGGCTAAGAACGACAAATCTGGAGATCCTCTCGGATGGTGGGAGATTCTTCTTGCTGTCGGTGGGGCTTACCTTCCATTGACTGGTGTTAAAGAACTCGCTAAAAAGAAAATGTCTGGCACAGGAGACGGTCAACCAGTCTAGGACACCAAATATACCGCACAATGAGTTTAAAAGTACGGCGCACAAATCCAAAAGACGTTAGATATAACAACATTAAGGGCTCCGGGCTGTTCCCCGTGGGCCCTATTTGTAAATTAGAAAAGTGCAAACCAAAACCTAACCCGACTCCAACGGGCCCAACTCCAACTCAAAAACAAAGAAACCCATTACAACCTCTGACTGCCACTAAGCAGGGCACAGATACTAATAAATGGGAACTTAATGGTCAAGTTTATCCGACCTTCAATTCCTTCTGGGTAAATATACCTCGGCAGCAATATACTCAACTTAGGATAAAGAAATCAAGTAATGGCAGAAGTTGTTGATAGGTACCAACCTACCTTCTCATTATTTCCAATCAATACAAACAGGACAGGTTATCAGCCTGTAAACCTGCCGTTAGTGCTTGTAGTACCATTTAGGCGTACTATTGACGGTATTCCGATCAATGACACTGGCCTCACCGACTGCGCTTTCTACATTGAAGACGCACCCGGAAAGGTTCCAGTAGCTGGAGTTCAAAACCAAGGAATCTTCGTACCGAACTTTGAAAGATTCAGAAGAGAAGTTAGTACAGAAGAACTGTCATCAGTAAAGATAGACGTCACAGGCCAACGCTTTTTCGATCCAGCAACAGGAGACGAAAAAACTTATAGCGACGTCAACAACGGCGACCTCATGGAGATCACTCTAATGAGAGGCGTCATCGGCGCATTCGGCAGATCAGGGCCAGGTTCAAAAGACAGAATTCCATATTATTACGATGCCGATTATTATGACGTTACTCCGTTCATTATTGAGACTGTAGATCTCCCAGAAGGAAAGTACAATTTCGTTTGGGAATGCTCTTACTACAAGAGAATCATTTCATCCAACGGCGAATTGGTTTGTATTGATACTAGCCGCGCTATCAAGTCACGTTTTTCAAGTTATATCAATCACCCGGGCGACCTTCACTTCGCAATGATCCGCAGGAGCCCAGCGCTCTATTTTAACAGCCCATCGATTGACAAAGACGGAACAGTTGCTTTCTATAGGCCATTCGCAGATGCCCTTCAGGACATTTTCGACGAGCAAGAACTATTAAGAGGCGTTAACTGGATCGATAAGATCCCAGTGCAGTACATCCCGTACCTAGCCAACCTCATCGGGTTGGATCTACCGTATTTCCCAAGCACAACGGACCAAGTTCGCCGTTCAATGTTGAGAAATGGCAGAAAACTCCAACAACTAAAAGGGTCCAAGAGGGCGATTAGGGAACTTTTCGATATTTTCGGATTCACTATCGATGTTGCTAACTTATGGTTTAGCAAGGATGGACAAAGGTTCATTGCTCCAGACGAGCAACTGCCAAGCGATATTGAAGATCAAGAGATCACGACAGAAACGCTATGCGTCTCCGAGCCTCTGATAGCCGATTATTCCTCTCCAGGCTTCGGACAACTAACCGTTCCACTTTTATTCAAAGCTCTTGGTAATATCACTCTTGATGCTTATTTTGTGACAAGAGGAACACCGCAAGAAATAGCCCTCCAAAATGCCTTGGATGCTACTGCTACTGACGTAGAGTCTTTCAGCACCGGAAGATGCTCTCTGACTCCAGAAGGCTTCCAATTATCGGACTTTCAAGAGTCAATTGCTGTAGGGTCAATCGGTCATTCGACCGTTCTGATTTCACAAGATGTTGGAGGTATCGACGAAACACAACGTGGAATTCCTGTTGTTAGTACTGAAGGTATTGGATTTAATCCTGACACTAATGAAGTAAGCCTAGACCTAGACCATTATTTCTCGTTCGATAGAGATACAGTGGTTTACGTCTTTGCCACGTATGAAAGAACTAAGATCGTTCTTCCTACAGCGTTGGCCGATTTGAGAAGCAACCGCTTCGACATTAACATTTTGTTGTTCAAGAATGGGGAACAACCAACATCAGACGTCTACGAGTTCCTTCTTGAATTCTTGTTCAAGTTCAAGGCATTCCACTCGTTGCTCAGAAAAATCACCTTCACAGTCGAATGTCCAGAGATTTATAACGTTCAAGATTTCTGTGTTGGAGGCCGTTTAGCCCAAGACGCAGATAGCGATCTCGGAAACATCCAAATACCCCCTCCGGTTATCCCTAACGACATCCCCGACCTGGATGATCCAGATTTCGTCTGTTCGGAGTTCTCATTAGATAGAGGCTTCAAAGGCTCCGATACAGACCACAGAGATGAAATCCTCGACCTCCTCGAGCAAGAACATGCAGCATGGAAGAACTTAGACGGGACTCATGAAGTTCCAGACGCTCTTCTCCCAATTCTACAATCGGCCTCAAGAATCCAAATTAGACAACCAGATGGCGATTCTTGCCAGTTTAACCCTTTCGGACAAGACAGAATTGTCAGCAATGGAGAGAAAGACTTTGATCACTTTGAAGATGATCGTGCCAAGCTCTGTGATGTTGAAAATAACGTTGCCGACTATTGCTATAAGGGCAGAGTAGAACAGGTTGCTGAGACCGAACTGACCATGATTCTTCCGGAGTCCTGGAGATGCCGTCCTTGCGACCTAATGCCAGGGCTGGGGCTGTATTATTTAACACCGCTCATACAAAACGATGAATTCTCATGTGGGGATCAAGGCCCTAACGCTCCTGACTTAACCAACATAGCCAATTATCGCCGGAGCGGGCATGACCAGGGTTATACTAGAGTCATGGCTTTCAGTAATCCTGAATTGCATTATACTGATAGGGCATACGTAGATGACATCGAAGACACTATTAACAATAGGTTCTTCGCCACTCGTAGACCGTCTCTTGAAATTGACAAGGATAACATGTTTTATCCTGGCCATCGGTTTGTTTCAATGGCCAATCTTATCAGTGATCTGAACCACCCTGAGTATCGGTTGCGTCCTTGGGATTATGTGTTCAACTACGATTGTCCAGAAGATGTCCCATCAGGATTGACTGTTCCGGAAATTAACGCTAGGATTGAAATTGGAACTGACGGAGAGGAAGTCATCGCTTATGATGACGCTGATCTGATCTATGTCGGAAATGGCATCGCAGCGGACATTCCAAACATGGACGTTCATGATGGGTCTTTGATCCCTCAGAATGATGTGACGCACTCGGTTTGGTCTTCTGCAGATCCTGGCCTCTGTTATAGCACTGGTTTTTCTCTTGGTAGTCAACCTGTCTACGCTATCGACCATAAAAGCGATGCTCTTAGATTCTCTGAGGAGGCTCTTGGGGAGCAGAAGAACTTCATTTGTTTCACTGATCTCCAGGACCCGATTTTCGAGTCTGCGGATCGTAACTGCCCATGTCCTGAAGGGGATGACGTGTGGACAGCACAGGATCTCGAAAATATCGAAACAACCGGAGCCGACCCGACAGCCATCACGGGTGGCGTGACGCCAACCGGGGGCGCGGACTTTATCGACGGATACCCTGCGGAATTCGGCTCTTACATGGAAGATCTGACGGACTTCGATTTCCCAAGGGAGACTATTGAAGGGTATGGTTTCTCGTTATATGACGAGGACTTGTATAGCGCTGAAGGCGGGATTACGATATTGGGCCCAGCTATCGCTCTCGGACTTCCTCTGATTGTCACTGGAGAAGGGGCCCCTTCTTTAAGATTTAGGCTGGGCTCTGGCGTCCGCGTCAGACCTGGTGATTTTGATTATGAAGATTATAGGCCACACAGAATGGACTGTGGCTGCACGAGTTTCGAATGCCCAGACGATTCGGGCGGAACGGGAACGGGAACCAGTGCGGATGTCACAGCAGAACCAGAAACCCTCACAATCGAAAGATGTCACTTAAGCCATTTCGAACTTCCAGACGGATCATATGATTTTAACTGTGATAGAGTCGACTTGATCTCCACAATGATTCTGGATGAGCAATATCGCGCTCAGACCTGCATTATGGACGGCGCCATTAATAACATGATGATGTTCGAGGATGAAAAAGAGGTATTCAGTGGGCCTCTCACGGACTTCGATGAACGATTCCCTCAAGAAGGGTCATTTAAGTTCATCGATGATTATGGCATTATTTATAGAGTAATCTTCGAAACGTTCAACGACAGGTTGGACTACACACTCCAGGTCCAAGACCCTAGGGTCCCTGGCCAAGAAATATCTGGTGAGGTTATCAACCGTCGCGTCTTTAAAGACGGAGTTGAGACTGTAGAACGTCAGATTATTCAGGTTACCGATCAGGGCTTTATGGTCCTTGCTGAAGGTGGCTCTCAAGAAATAAAAAGATTTCAGACCACATTCGGATGTGGTGATGAAACATTTAACAATCCTTTCGCTTTCTTCTTAGACAACAATATTGTCGATGACATAGCTTTTGAAATTCGTAACGTAACTAGCGGTACAGTTACTGTGGACGATGATTTTGGCGGAGAAGACTTTGGCGGAGGTGGATTCGGTGGCAGCTAATGGCTAGAGGCATATTTAATATCAACTCGGTCAACCTTATCGGAGGGACTCCAACGGAGTATCTGCTAAGTGTTGATAGCGCTGCTAACATCGCAGTAGGTGACCATGTGGGAGCTAGAATCGTTGGCGGCGACGGAGCTATCTATAGAGTAATCACAACTGATGGACTAAACTCTATCACAGTTGACGATATTCTCGTAGAATCTGAAGACTCAGAATTCGGAGCCCCGCAAACCGGCAGGGGAGCTTTTGGAACTCCAGACGCCGAACTAAATCTAACTCAATTGCCGTTCGGAGCCCCAGGCTGGGATGCCACTATTCGTAGAAACTATAGCATTCTGAACGACAACATCCTTGGAACAGAAGGACCCACAGGAGAAACTGGCCCAACAGGAGGAACTGGCGGTACAGGTGGCACTGGAAAAACCGGCGGTACAGGTGGCACTGGAAAAACCGGTGGCACGGGAGGCACAGGCGGAACCGGACAAACTGGCGGCACAGGCCCTACCGGAGCTACAAATGGTTCCACAGGCCAAACCGGTGGCTCAGGCGGCACGGGGCCAACTGGAACCCAGGGCGATCTTGGCTTTACTGGACCAACTGGAACTCAAGGTATTAAAGGAGACCAGGGAATCCAGGGCGTTCAAGGAAACACTGGCTTTACTGGTCCTACCGGAGCTACAAATGGTTCTACTGGCGGCACAGGTGGTACGGGAGGAACTGGCGGTACGGGAGGCACTGGGCAAACAGGTCCGACTGGAACTCAAGGCGTTCAGGGCGATTTGGGATCCACAGGTCCGACTGGAACTCAAGGCGTTCAGGGCGATTTGGGATCCACAGGACCAACTGGAGCTACTAATGGCGCTACTGGCGCAACGGGCTCCGATGGCATCATTGGGCCTACAGGTGCTTCTGGAGGCGCTATAACAGTCAGGACGATTACCAGCAGCACAACGCTGTTGATTTCTGATGATCTTATTATCAACAACGGCTCGGCTGGATCTATTGTTGATGTAACGTTGCCGGTGGCAAGTACAATGACGGCTAAACCATATTACTTTTTTAATGCTACACGAGAAATAAATGGAATATCTGCCACAGATCTTAGGATGGTGTGCTCAGGAAGTGATATTATCGCTGGCACAAACCCAGGCTTGACAACCATTACAGTCAGTTATGTTATCACTTATCCTGGTGGAATAGTTGGTGCTGGCCCTGGTGGCGAGGGTTGCACTTTGATACCTGATGGCACAAACAATCGTTGGGTGGTCATTTCTGGCAATGGAACTCCTCAGTAATTAAACATAAGGTTGGGACATAACGTATGAAATTAGAAGACCTATACGGCAAGAGAAGCTACCGAGGAGTACTAAAAGAAAGTTCAGACCTTCCTTTAGACCCTATCAGGTACCCACCGGTATCAGGACATAGGCCAGTAGAAAATTCCCTAGCCATCAATATGTGCGAGGAATTAGAAAGACTAGACGATTTGTCCAAGTCTAACCCGGGTAGTGCTTATAAAGAGCTAAGAGACCTAGTAGAAAAAGACGTGGTAACTGGCTTAAAGGGCGGGCACGTTTTCAAGGCCCTGCATGCTGAGGCGAGCGATGATGTCAACGAAAACGGTCTGAAAAACTTCATTTATGTTGTTGGCGACGTTGACGATGCTAGGCACCTTAACGAAAAGAGCGGTCTAGGAACTATTGGAGTCAATTCAGTCATTGGATATATCGGAAACCTCATCACTAGCCAATTTGGCGGTTCAAGTAGAGCAGAGTGTTACCGATTGGGTGGTGATACATTCGCCGTCAGCGTCTATGTGGGTGATACGGACAAGGATAGGGCACAGAGGATTTTCGCTGACGTTATTAAACGTTGTATTCTAATGTCCAACACTCTGGCTGGTCAAGGTTTCCACCATGAGGGATGGTCTCCAGAAAGAAGAGTACAACCAACAATCTCTTTTGGGATCTCCGATTCAGTAAATGGTGCTCTTGGTCTCATGTCACACATTAAAGCCGGTGATTCTGGAAGAAAGCCTCTCAAGTATATGATCGTTACTGATCGTGATCTTAGGCATAAACTAGAAATCTCTGTCGATGACATTAACCGATTGAAAACGCAGGGTAGCGGTGGCCTTGGTCTTGACATGATGTCCGTTGATTCTAATGAGGGCCTCATCGAGGCTGACATGAAGGACGCTGGAAACAAGCCTGGCGTAACTATGGTTGAATGCGGTTGGACGGACGTTCCAAGTGGGCGCAAGAAAAACCTTGGCGCTTTCAATGAATCTAAGAACCGTTACAATAGCAAAGAACCAGCTGGTGCCGCTATTGTTGACGAAAGAAGGGGAACTTGCGTTCCACTCAAGGAACAGTTCAAGTACCCAGGATGAAATTAAATAAGTTGTACGAAGATCTCGATGTCATCCAATCCTCAGAAGATTTCTACGGGGATCCAAAAGGTAAAGCCAAGCCTAAAGTTAAGGGCCGAAGCAATTTGAGCCACTTAAAAGGTGGTCATGAAGATCGTGATAGGTTCTTAAACGTCATTCAAGGCGAGAAAAAAAAGAAGAAGGGTAAGTCTAAGTAATGGATTTTCTAGACAAGCTTAATAAATCATTCATTGAAAATGGGGTTGTTGCAAGCTCTATCGTCAATGAGTATATGGACCTTCTCAAAGAAGAAGATGATAAGGAACCTACTACACCTTATACTGGTAAGGTAGAAGCACTAAGTGCCTTGCTAAAAGGAAAAATGTCCAGCGTCGGCATAATCAACGGCATGCTAAAAGAAAAAGGTGGGTTCAAGAGAGTCCACGACGCAGTTCTAAAAGCTGGCGATAGCGAAAATTCCCTAAGATTAATCGGATTCTTCTCGGACATTCTAAACCCTAGCAAACGCGATAAAATTGCTACTCTTCTTGCAAGGTCATGGGGAGGAAATAGCGCAAAAGGAAAGGTGACCAAGGCTCTGGCTAAGGCCGCTTCTGGATTTGGCAAAGACCTCTGGGGCAATATAGTTGAAAATCCAGATCTTTTAGACAATGAGAACTTTAAGAACCAGCTCGGAGGATTTTATGGTCTCTTAACGTCTTCTGACGCTAAGAGCATAGGTATCAACAATGATTTTTTCAAAGGTTACGCTAAACAGCTTGGTATAGAGCAGGCTGAAGAAGCACCTGAAGAGGAAGAATCCGAAGATCCAACTCAGAGCGAAATTGAAAAAATTAGAGCGACTCCTAGACTAGATAGGAACCAAAGTCTCAGCGACCGTAAGTCTAAAGTTAAAGCATCACCCAGACCAACTGAGCCTAATGTTGAGCCGGGTTCACCAATCAAGCAGAAAAATCGCGGTCTGCAATTTAATCCAGAAGATGTTAAAGCTAGAAATCTGGCGAGAGGCGCTAAGGCGTTTAGTAAAGAAAAGCCAAAAGGAACAGTCGGAGGGCCTGTCAAGTCTGACGCCCGTGACGACGGCGTCGAAGTTGGAGGGTCTATTGAGGCTCAAAACGATCAAAAAGCCTCGGAGCACGCTAGAAAAAGAATCGACATCATCAAGCGTGCTCCAACTAATTTGGTTGTAAGGGTTAGAGGGCTTAAAAAAGGCCCAGATGGCACTAAAATACCAGCTTATAAGTTCGCTAACATTGACCTTTCCGCGCCTTATTGGACGAACATAGAATCTCCTAATGAAAGTCACGTCTGGGAATACTTGTCTGCAGCAAGCAATATGGCCAAGAGCGGGGAAGACGCTCAGGCAGCGCAGGAATATAATCAATTATTTTCTCCTAATCTAAGACATGCTGTCTCTAAAACTGAAGAAACCCCTGGCAATGCAAGAGCGTACTTTACACAGTATATCGGCGGTACACCTAAAGACCGCCTTCTAAAAGCTTACCAAAGGGCTGATCCAAGTGATAATGGGAGCCTCTCTGGCATCATTTCGTCTCTTGCTAATAAGGATCTTGAAACATTATTAAAAGTCGCTAGGAAACCTCAGCTTTTGATGAAGTATTCTAATGGTGATGTTAAAGACATGAACAAAGTTGTGGATTTTAATGACATCCTCAATTTTGTGACAGCTCGTGTTGTTGAATATCAAAGATCGTCTCAAGTGAATGAGTCCATTGATAGGGTTATTCTTGAAAAGTCCGTCGAGGAAATGATATTAGAGAAGAAATTGAAGGCAATCGCTAAAGCTTTTGGAGGCCCTCTTTCAAAAGCGGACATTCGTCTTGCTCAAATGTCGTTAATATATCAGAAGCTTGCTAAGTCTCTTGCTAGAGATCCTGGCATGTTACATAGGGTTTTGAAAAAATCCGGCTCTCCAGCCTATCAAGAATATGTCAAGATGAGAGGCGGAGAAGAAGCTCGTGAGGCTTTACAAGCCACTAATCCTGATGAGCTAGAGAAGGCTGAACAAACAGCTAAGGATAAAGATCAGAAAATTGCCAAGAGAAAAGGCCAGGCCGCATGGGGCAAAGACGTCAGGGGGAGTGTGTTGAGTCCTAAAGAATTGGCCCAAAAGAAAAGGGAATTCGCTTCGGATCAGCCAGGCGCTGGTGATTTTACAGCTGGTAGGCAGGCTCGCTTTAGAGAAAAGGCTCCAAAAAGGGAAAAAGAATCTAGAGCACAAAAGGTTTTCTTAGACGCAGTCAAACTGTCTGGAATAGCTGCGTCTCCTAAAGCTAGGCGCAGCTTTGATAATTTTCTTCATCGTAATTTGGGACAGTCTTTATCTACTGAGGCTTATAGCCTAATGTATAAAGTTTCGAAAGCTATGGGAGAAAACAACCTTATAGAATTTGTCAAGAATTCTTTAAATGACAAAGAAGACGGACTGGGGAACCACAAGCACTTTAAGACGGCAATTAATACTATCAATAAAGCTGGAGGGCATAAAGCGTATAAAAACAAGAACTTTATGGGCAATAAAACCAATAATAGGATGGCTCAAGCTGAGAAGGACATATTTAAGTCTGAAGATGAGAAGGATGAAGACCTTGTCACGCGGTCCTTAGGACATAGTAAAGATCATCAGGAAAAAGAAAGGATAAGAAGTAAAGCGCCTTTGGCCACCCCGAGCACTCGTGAGGCAAGAAGAAAACAATCTGTTATTCTCAATGCTGTTAAATCCTCCGGCATCGCAAAACCTGAAGCCATGAAAGCGTTTTATCAGTATGTTGAGAAGACGCACAATAACGGCAATATGTCAGTCGAGACTTATTATTTATTAGGAGGACTCTTGAAGGCTGTTTCTAATGGTAATCTTGCACAATTCGTAAAACAAAATACGAGTGAGCAAAGTCACAATCCTAATCAAGTTGGTGAAACAACTAGTCTTTTGGATCCTAAGTCTTTTAGTTTAATAATTAAGTTATTGCATCAAGCTGGGCGGTCAGTGTAGCTCTTTGTATAAGAGCTACATTAATCCCAAGTAGATAAACAGTGAACCACACAAAAATAAATCTAAGAAGGGTCAGATAATATGACTGGAATGGGCGGTATCGGAATGGGACCTATGAATGAAATGGACGATGATTTCGATCTAGACATGGGCGACGAAGGCGACGACGACATGGACCTCGGAGGCGACGAAGGCGGCCTCGATCTCGGCGGAGACGAAGAGATGGGTGACATGGGCGACGACCTCGGAGCCGAAGAAGAAGAAAGCGTAACGTGTACTCGCCAAGAGTTCGAAGACGCAGTCATGAGTGCAGTAGATAGTGCCTGGGGCGCTCTAGCTGGTGGAGGCGACGAAGGTGGCCTTGATCTCGGCGGAGACGAAATGGGTGGTCTAGAAGCTGACGGAGACGCAGCACTCGACCTCGATGACACTGAGGAAGGTCTTGATGACTTCGGCGGTGGCGAAGAAGTTGCTGGCGAATGTTATGGCGAAAGCGTCAATCGCATCGCTAACTTACTGACTGAAGACCCAGATGTCTTTAGCGGTCGTCGTCCTCGTCCTCGCAGGCGCAGATAAGGGAACCATCTGTGGCAGATAATAAAATTAGGGAAATCGCTGTACTCTTAACAGAGGATCCTAATGTTATGTCTGCGTACTCAGATGCCTGGAAAAGGGAATCCTGTTTAGAATTGTCCGACTACTATAATGTGGTCGGGCTTCTAAAAAAGGTGGCCGAGGACAATGGATGCGAGCTTGATATCAAGAGACTGACCGTTAAGCTCATTCCACCAGGTTTCATCATCAAAAACGTATCCTTACATTGTCCCGACATCCAACAGCAGCGCGACCTCGCACAACGTCTATCTAAGCAATTAGAAGACCAAGAGATAAGGCATAAATTTGAGCATGAGCTAAAGGTTAACCTTTACCAAGCCATGAACAAAGAATTCGGCAATGCTGTGCGTGGAGAGTTAGGTCTCGAAGTTAGTCACCAAAAGATTGACGTCGGGCCTAACTCTAAAATTAAGCGTAAAGACATTCTTCCAATGATCACAGTGGTTAAAATCGACAAAGTCGAAGAACCACCAGAGGAAGAAGAAGACGCACTCCCAGACATGGGAGAACTTGGTGTGGATGATGAAAATCTAGGACTCCCAGAAGAGCCAGCACCAGATGACGGAGAAGGTCTAGACGACCTAGAACCACCACCAGGTGGGGAACCCGGTCCTGCTCAACCAGAAGAAGATCTCATGCCCCAAGAGGAAGAGATCGAATTCGAGAGTATTTCCAGGAACATAACCAGCATCGCAAGGTTAATTTCGGAAGATATTAACTTTTTTGGGGAACAACGCTAGGCGTACTAGCGACAATCTTCTTTTTTCTTTTTCGTTTAATAATGGGCTTCTCAATAATACGAGAAGCTCGTTGCATATCCGAATAGATCTTATCAAAGCTTTCGGTGGCCTTTTCCAAAGCGCCCTTTTCGCTAAACTCATCCAAGTTATAAATACGAACAATAGTATGATTCTTGCTTTCAGTCACTAGATCTGAGCAATGAGCATGTGCTTCTTCCATAGTCGAAGACTCCGGACCAAGGAATGGCCCTTCCATCTCTAGACCGTTCTTCTTGTTGTCGATTATTCTAGCGTATACGATTATTAGCATTATTTTCCACTGCTTCCGAATCCATCAGTTCCGCGCTTGTTGTACTCTGGAGAGAACTCTTCTATTTCAACAAACTTTACTTCTGTTTGACGCTCTAAGATTAGTTGAGCAATTCTGTCACCCTTATTTACTTGGTAAGGCTCATCTCCAAAATTTTCTAGCAAGACTTTTAGTTCTCCATTGTAGCCTGCGTCTAATGTACCGATAAATGGTTTGATCCCTTTAAACCCAAGACTGGATCTGCCACGAATGCTCATAAACCAGCCTAAAGGGCACGCCGCTCTAATACCAGTGCTAAATGATAAGATACTCCTAGCCGGAATGATCTTAGTTTCAATTGTGTAGATGTCATATCCAGCATCTTCTTGGCGTTTCTTACTTGGAAGAATAGCGTCTTCATGAATTAGCATATATTCGAGGGATACTGTGTCAATTTCGTTCATCGATGTTTCCTTAAGCGTACAATATAGTGATGAGAAAGTTCAAGTACAAAGCCGTCGACGCTAAGGACAAAGTCCATGAAGGCGTCATCGAGGCTCCAAACTACGAAGGCTTTTTAGCCAAGATTTACAAGATGCGGCTATACCCAATTGAAGTGGTAGCAGCTGGTCCCACAGACGACAAAATAGACCGCCTGAGGAAGTTAAAAGGTAAGCTAGAGTTCCGTGACGAAGAGCCATCATTTGTGCCTCAGCCCGTAGAGCCAAAGTCAGCAAGATGGAACATCGATTGGGGATACGTTACGGTAGTGTTAATCATTGCGACTCTAATGATCTCATCCTCGAAGATTAACTTCTAGGATCCCTTTAATCTCGCCGATTACTTCATCTAGAGTTCGATTAGCGTCGATGTAATGGACGTTGTCTAAGTCCTTGACAAACTTCTGAAGACGCCCGGATTGCTCGGACAGCAATTTATCATAACAATCGTGAAGTTTGTTAAAGTAATCCCTGCCCTGATCTTCGTATCGGTCGGGCACTTCATCACCCGCTAGAGACTTACGGAGCTTCGTGTTTTCCCACGAGCAGTAAAAGACGAAGAGCACGTCGATTTTTGTATCTTCGGTATTTCCCGTGGCCGCGTGGACGTTGTCTAGGTGGTCGAAATCACACCCTGAGGCGATCTGGTAGGCGAGGGAACTGATGAAGTTGTTTCGGTCGCACAGAATCCAGCATCCGGTCTTCTTAGCGGGCTTCAGAATGTTGTTAATAAACAGACTGTTGTCAGCAGCGAAAAGTAATGCTTGTGAATTTGGGTCAATAGGGTGCTCTGAGTGCTTTAGAATCTGACGAAGCTCCTGCCCAACAGCTGTGGATCCAGGATGCTTCGTTAGAATCGCTTGCACTTTTCTGCTTTCTAGCCATTCTTTTATGCGTGTTGCTACGGTGGTCTTCCCGCTATTGTCGACACCTTCAAAGACTACAAATTTTCCGCTCATTAAGGCTTTGGCTTTCTCTTGAACTGAGACTTGGTTTTAACTGGGGCGCGACGGTCTTTGCGTGCAACCTCAGATTTCTTCCAGGTATCCCTGACTCGTGAGATACGCTTGACCAGATCCGTGTGAGTAACAGAGATCTTCTGATCCGGGGGAAGTGTTTCAAGAGCCGCCAAAAGATGCTCGGCTTGAGCTAATCTAATGGGAAACGAGGCTTCTTCGGGGCTCATTGTTTCTTCCCGCCTTCAAAGTTCTCCCACAATGCCTCAAGCTTAGCTTCGCGGTTTTTACGTGGATTCTTCGCCTTCAGAAGTAACCTTCCTCCGGTCCAGCAAGTCTCCATGTAAATGTTCTCACCCTTCAGTTTCTCCAAAGTGTTTCCAAGTTTGCGTGCCAGGCCAGCCTGAGCGAACAAATCATTTTCAAGCTTGCGCATTTTTACTACAGCTTCTCCAGTAGTGGCGAAGTAGTCCTTTGGAATCACATCTTCTAGAAATTCAGTGATGTCGAACTCCCATGTGTTCTTGGGATGGAAGTCTTTTCGAGCTTCACCCTTCTTTGTTACTTTAGCAAAAGGCATTTCCTCCTTTTCTTTGAAAGTAAAATTATCATTCTTATTCTTAGCCATTTAGTACCTTAAACCATAAATGATCAGCGACGTTGACAGGATCAGGATTGAGTATCTTGATGCTAGTAGCATAGCCGCAACCGTTCATATTTACTGGGTCATCTACTGCGATCTCCAGAATGTTAGGTGAATTATCAGCAGATGCAGCTAGCATCGTAAGACCCGAACCAACACCAATAAAACTACCAACTTCATTGAATAGAGCGACCGATTGACGCCAAGAAATACCAGTAGCGTCAATCGTACCAGGAATAGCTTTCTCTTTCTTACCAGCAATGCTGATGCACTTAATGCCATGTTTCTTGGCATGTTGTACAAATTTAGTAAACTTCGGCGCACGCCAAACAGGCTGAGCGGAATAAGAGTTATACTCTAAAACACAAGAGGTTTTCCTTTTTAAGTTATGCCTCTTCATGAAACCTTTAGCCCATTTTCGGTCCGCATCCGTGATTTTCACAATCAAGTTGCGACCACCTTTCGGTTCAATGCCTTCAATTTCAGCGTTTGCAAAATATTGACTAGCAATGTCAGCATATGACCAAGATAATTCTTTCCAAATGTCAGCATACGGGAAAATAGATGGAGCAATCACCTTCGTAACATCCTTGAAACTAATAATGTGTTTTCGGAGCGCAACCCTGTCTTTAGGTTTAAGAACTGGAACACAAAAGATTTTATCAATATCCGGATTAAACTCGTGAGCGCCAGAATATGGTCTACCTACTAGGAAAACAATAGCGGCGTCTGGGTTTTCTAACCTATAATGCCGTATGATTGGCGTTAAATGTAGAGTGTCCCCTAGATTTCTGTTTTGTTCGAAAAGAAGAGTGGTTTCTTTACCACTTTCACGTAGCCATTTGTGGGCTGCGTCACAAGCTGCCTTCCAGTTTGGAAAGTTAGCTATTGGATAAATTTTCGATTGCATTCTTACCTCTGGAGTAGCGCGTGGCCGGTAAAGGTTGGTAAAACGGTAACCTTTAGGTCATGTTTTTTAGCGAAATCATCAGTTGCTCTCTTAACTTCAATGCCAAGATTAGGGTTGTAATCATCCACAACGATGACTCCGTCTGGACTCAAGCTGCCAAAGGCAAGTTCTAGGTCTTGGACCTTTCCGTCATAACTGTGGTCACCATCAATATGGACAAGATCATAAGCCTCATCTAGAGCCGTCAACTTGTGGCTATCGCCAATCGCAACGCTACTGTCTTCGCATACTTTTCGGATTAACCCGATAGCCAATTGACTAGAGTTCACTTTGTAGGTTTCTAGGTCGATGCCTCTGAACTTTTCAGCCTTGGACCCTAGAAGCAAGAAATACGCAGTGTAGCCTGTTCTGACTCCGATTTCGAAGATATTTCTTGGTTTGAAGTGCCTTCCATAACTGAAATAGAAATTATAGTATTTCCTCTTCAAATCATCTTTAAAATAAAGAGGGTCGTCTCCTTTAAAGATGATATCCTTGGTCTCCACAAACGGTTCAATTTCTAGGCTCATTTAATTCTCTCTTGTATCAGCTTTCCTACAGATTCAACTTTTTTGTCAAAGCTGATCACTTTGTTTTTCTTGACGTAATGACGGGTGCACCAGTGCTCTCCGCTTACAAATTCAAGGTGTGGTATATTTTTTCGGCACTGGTGCGTATGAACAACGCACGTTATACCACTACTAACCCCTATGAAACCAGACGATTTGTTGTAGAAAGCTGGCATATATCTAAAACCAACGTCTAAACAAAATGTTGGACATATTTTATTATATTCATGTAAGTTGACGTCTTCTCTGTGCGTCATTAATACAGTATAGCCTTTGGCAGCGCAAATTCTTAATGCTTCATCGGTATGGGCTCTACCCCAAAATGATTGACTGGATGTGAAAATAGCCTCAAGCATTACGAATTTTTCTATTTTCCGTTCCTCTAGCCAATCGTCCACGTCTTTTACTTCTTTAGGGGTTAAAAACAATAACGGTTCAGGCGTGAAATTGAGGTTTTTCCCACCAGTTATCACTTTAATCCGTTCTTTGTATGAGCCCAATAGGGTTTTGTCTTGCGCTAATGAGTTGAGATATGGGGCTGGAACTATTAGCGACTTTCCGTGTTTTTTCCTGAGGTTTTTGTATTGCTCGTCAGCGGCCCAAACGTTTCCGGGGATACCTTCAGTGTGTGCAATTAGAGGGTTGTGTTCAACTATTGGCAAGTAAGCCTTAGAACTAACCCACGTTATTTCGCAGTTTGGGTGTTTAGCTTTCAGGGGCTTAATTATGGAAGTTGCGTTTATGCAATCCCCAAGACCGTGAAATATAGCGATGACAGCCTTTTTCATAAAATATTTATTGGTAGACCACTATGTATAAAGCCACAGCGATTGTTTCTATTTACAATTCTGACAAATTCATCAGAAATAAGATATTAAACCTACTAGAATCCGCTGTGCCAATAAAAATCATATTGATCGATTGTACAGGAGGAAAAGAACTAAAGCTAGTAGAGAATATAACAAACACCCCGCAATTTGTTAAAGTCATTATTAACGAGAGAATCTCGGTGTGGGCAGCCATGAACCTTGGCATAAGATTAGCAGACACTCCTTATGTTGTTCAAGCTAATACTGATGACTATGTGCACCCAAATGGATATAAGGCACAAGTTGAAAAAATGGACGAAGGATCCGACATTGCTTACTTCGACTACAAACTTTCCGCTTATAAACCAACATGGCAAGAAGGGTACAAAGCCGCTCATGACTATTATAAGTGTTCAGATGAAGGGTACTCACCAGGAAATGGGCTAGGTCCTTTCCCCATGTGGAGGAAGAGCCTTCACGATGAATTTGGCTTTTTTGAGGAGAGACTTGAAATATATGGAGATGCCCTATTTTGGACTAAACTAGCTGCTGGTGATATCTCTTGGGGTCATATTCCTAAGTTTCTCGGAATATATGCTAATAGGCAATCTAGTTTAGAGCGCAATGCCAAATATAGAGTTAAAGATAAAAAAACGATGAAAAAGCTGAAAAATGATCCTTACTAAAAAAGACATTAAAAGACACCCTGATTCTTCATCGACACTGTTTTACCACAAAGAGAAACTGTACAGGGGTTTACAGAGTAGAGAACTGCAGTTTTTAGACGCTATTAGCTCCTGCAAATACACTCAACCATATTCAAAAACTGACATCAAATTAAGATGGGGTAAAGAATTAAGGACTGTCATTGAGCATCCTATAATTGAACACTTAATAAAAATCCAAGAATTGACATGTAAGCAATCTCTCAAGATAGTGGTTGGCCTTTGTGAGATGAACGTAGAGTTATTGAAGAAAGGAATCGTCTTATTTGATATTCATGAAGGCAACATAGCTTACTCAAGAGGCGAATTTGTTTGGTTAGACTACAATGCGGTTGCTGAAATTGACTCGAATTATGCTTCTTATTCTTTTGTAAAACTGGCGTATATCATCAACAGTTATGTTTTTAAGAAAGATGTCCAAGGTGGATACTCGAAATATAATGGAAAATCAGTCAACGGCCACGGCGGATGGTTAGCTAACCATCACAAGCGCTATAAAGGAAATTGCCAAAGTAAAGAGTTTTGGGATGAATTGTTAACTTGGGTTAAGACGATTAAACTTCCTCAGAAGAAAAACCATTGGTACAACAACTACTCTAACATCATGGATGTGAAACATCCTGAGAAAGTTAATCCAAAGGCTAAGATAGTCTCTGATTTATTGGATGAGTTAGAGTACAAAACTGTAACTGATGTCGCTTGTAATAAGGGGTATTACACTTTCTTGGCTATTGATAAACAGCAGGGCGGCGTAGAATCAGCGGTTGGTTTCGATTATGTTGAACCTTGCATTGACGACGCTGACGGATTTGATAAGAGTCTTCCGGCAACGTTTGTTTATTCTGACATCGAAAGGCTTATTAGAAATGAGTATCGTGAAATCGAGAGATACTCTTCTGAACTTGTGATTGCTTTAGCGATTGTGCACCATATAACATTTAAGCATGAAATATTTGCCAAGCTGTTAGCTAACCTTACCAAGAAGTTCTTAATCTTAGAGGATATAAACACAGCCGAGGTTTATGAAAAGGCGTTAATCAAGCATGGCTTAGAATTGGTGAAACGAATTAGCAGTTATCCTGGCGGCAGGAAATTATCACTTTACCGCGTCAAGTAGCGCTATATCCTTCTGAATTTCAGAAACGATTTCTGGGTGTTTCCCTTTAAATGGTAGCAAGAACTGTTTTGCGCCTTCTGTTGGTCTGATGTTCTCTTTGGATTTTAGAAGAGCGTCTTTTTTGCTGGCGAAGTCTTCGAAGTATTTGTCTAGCCAGTCTTTTCTAATGCAACCAGGAATGCGATGAGCGTAATATGCGATTTTGTCTCTGACGGATTTGCGATACACCCAAGAATAGTGGTAGATGAACACGTCTGGTACCATTTTGTGGGGCATTTTCTTAGGGTTGTATGGTGTTTTTGTTGTCATGTTCCAATATGCCATTGGGAGATGATGGATCAATGAATTCTTTTGTCTTTTGAAGATGCGTGGTACTTGCACCCATGTTGGTGAATGCTCCATTGCCATTAGAGTTTCGAAATCTCCATAAAAGACGTAATGTGGGATTGTGACTGAAGTGAATGGCTGTGTCATGAGTTTTTTGCACACTGCCACTAGTTCGGTTGGGTTCATGAATTCGTCTAAGTCTACGCTATAAATTATGTCTCCTGTCATGCCTTCGCTGAAGGTGTGGGACATTTCGTTTTTGTTTTTCCAATTCTTTTGGATCAGTTTAATCTTTTTGTCCGGGTCTGGGAAGTTTTTGATAATGTCTATTGTGCCGTCTGTGGATCTCCAATAACCATGTCTGGCATGCCAGAACTTGTCTCCTCCTTCGCAGATTACGATTTCGTGTGCGATGTCGTATAGGTTTTTCAGTTGCGCTTCAATGAAGGGGCGTCCGTTGACGACTAGCATTCCTACTGAAATTTTCATGTGTCCTCTTTAGGGGTTTAATTTAACTTTGCGTGTTTCCTGAGTATTTAGTTTATGGATCCAAAATCAAGATTGTATGTATATGATTTCGATGACACCCTTGTCAATACTCACGATGTGTTGATTGAGAACGATTGGATGGACGAGGCGAAAGCCGGTGCCCTATGTTTCGCTGATAGCGATATAGGATACAAAGTTGCGGACTTATGCAAACCGTATCAAAAAATGTGGAAACAAGTAGCCGCAACCAGCAAAATGGGTGATAACATGATCCTATCTGGGCGAAGCGCTAAACAAATTGCCTACTGGCTAGCGGAAAACAAAAAAGGAAATCTATTCGACATTCTCGTAGGACTAGGAACAAGAGAAGACGTGCCTCAAAAGAAACTTGAGGTCCTTCAAAAGTGCGCCAGCGAAGAATACGATGAGATTTACTTTTACGATGACAAACTTGAAAACATTAAAGTTGCCAAGACGGTTTCAAAGGTGATCGCTACTCATGTCCAACATTGAAAAATTGAGCGAAGGCGTTATATATCCAATTCCCCCCGCATTTAGCGAAAGGGAATTGTCCAGCGCCTCTATAAAAGGATACCTCAATTACCTTCACAGAGAAGGAGCCAAAACAATCCTAACAACAGCCGGAACTACAAGATTTAACTTGCTGGACGAATTTGAACTCCAAGAAATGAACGAGCTATGCTCAGAGTTTCAAGGTTCGTTCATTATGGGTCTCCCGCCATTAGCTAACAAACACTTATCTAGAGAACTAGAGTTCGCTAACGCAATCAAGCCAGATGCGATTCTCCTGTTTTATCCTGACAGGTATTACGACGATGAAAGCGTTGTGAATTACTTCTATTGGGCCGCTGACCGTTCTGAAGTGCCAGTTATGATTCACGGAATGTTTATGCGACACGCTCTAGGCGGCATGTACGATTATACACCACAAATAGTCGAAAAACTGAAAAAACACCCTAACATCATAGGCATGAAAGAGGAAAGTTCTAAGCTCGCGCTCGCCTATGATGTTTCTAGATTGGCCGATGATGATTTTCTCATCTTCCCCGCTGGCGGTAGCTGCAGGAGATTCTTGCTGACAGGGCCCGCTGGTGCGCAGACTTTCCTTGGCGGGATTGGAAACATTTTTCCTGAAATTGAAGACCGGTTTTTGGAAGAGTTTACGGCTGGTGATTTGGCGGTAGCACACGACATTGTTACTAAATTTGAAGAACCTTTGTTTAATGTGTTCAAGAAAATCGGATGGCATAAAGCGTTGCAATCCGCTCTAAATTATAAACAATTGCTGCCTACTGAAAATAGGGCGCCTTTTAGCGAAGTTACAAGAGAACAACAACTCAGAGTAAGAGGCGTTGTTGATGATATTGAAAGAAGATGGGATTCATATGTCGGATAAAGTCTGGATTTTGGGGCCATGCTCCATGGAAAACGAGCATCTTTACTTGAAGTGTGCCGAAGAACTAACCAAGTTCATGGATGGGAGAGACTGGTACTACAAAGCTTCTTTCGACAAGGCCAACAGAACCGCAGTTGATGGAGGTAGGGGTCCTGGTATCGACGAGTCCCTCCGATTAATGGAAAAAGTCCGAGAAGAGTTTCCAGGAATTAGACTGACCACGGACATCCACGAGTGTCATCAAGCTAAGCTCATTGCCGACCAAGGCGTCGAACTATGCCAGATCCCAGCCTTTCTGTGCCGCCAAACCGACCTTCTAATCGAGTCCGGAAAATGCTTCGACAAGGTGAACATCAAGAAGGGCCAATGGATTAATCCGGACAGCACGAAACACTTTGTTGGCAAGGTAAAAGCCGAGAACCCTGACTGTGAAGTTTGGATCACTGAAAGAGGTACGTTCTTTGGGTATAATCAATTAATCGTTGATTTTGGCGCTGCCGAAGAAATGTCGAAGCACTATGATAGAGTGATCCTAGATTGCACCCACTCTACTCAACGCAAAAAGGGCGATTTTACCGGTGGGGACAGAGAACTTGCCGCTAAGTATATGATCGCTTCTCTCGCTTATGAGTATAGCGGTATTTTCGCTGAATGCCACCCGGAGCCTCGGAAGGCTGTTTCTGATGGAGACTGCCAGTTGTACCTGGATAAAGTCGAAAATCTAATAAAGACTTATGATGAAGTTGAAAAGGTTTTGGCAACACAGAAATGGTTAAGCTCCTAGCAATAGTGCCCGCCCGAGGTGGGTCAAAAAGGTTGCCCGGCAAAAACATCCGGCCTCTAGGAGGAAAGCCGCTAATTCAGTGGACCCTAGAGGCCGTCGTTGATGAAGCGCACACGGTCATCCTAACATCAGACTCTGACGACATTCTAAAAGTAGGAGGATCTATAGAAGGGGTTACTCCTTTAAAGCGTAGCGCTGCTTTATCAGGAGATAAGTCGACGGTCCTTGAAACTGTTATCAATCTTGTCGCATCTCAAGAGTACAATGATTACGATGTTGTTGGATTGTTTCTTCCCACTGCTCCGTTTCGAGGTCAAGTGGATGTGATGGATGCCATGGCTTTGTTAGAGGAAGACCCTAGTTTAGACGGAGTTATTAGTACAACGGACTATGAATTTCCACCAACTTTAGGGCTTGTAGTTGATCCAGACGGTTTCGTTCATTGTTCCGACCAGTCTTTGCCTTTTATAACTGGAAACACTAGGTCTCAAGACCATTCTTCAGTTATAAGGCCAAACGGTGCGATCTATTTGCGTAGAATGGAATCATTCATCAGAGACCGTAATTTCTTTAAAGGTAGAGTAGCGAACTACCACATGCCTATAGAAGATTCTGTCGATATCGACACTTTACTAGATTTTAAGATTGCTGAGCTAATATTAAATGGATAAACTAAGAAAACACTGGGACACTAAAGTCACCCTAAACCATAAGCACTTTGTGGATCACATGCCCATGAAAAAGGTTGCTGATCACATCAATAGGGTTAGATCTCACGTATTGAGTCAGATTGATCTTGATGAAGTTAAAACTGCCTTGGACTGGGGCTGTGGCGGCGGTCTTTTGGCTAAAGAGCTTTCTCAACATTTTGATGTCACTCTTGTGGATATTAGTGAGGCTAGTTTAACTGAGGCTCAACGTTTTATAGGCAAGGAATGCAAGACGATACATGTCGGAAACCCCGAAGATGTTGAAGTCGAGGACAAGATCGACCTGATTTTGTGCTATTCCGTAATCCAGCACTTTCCTTCATACGAATATTGGGTGAAAGTGTCCCAAAAGTGGAGGGAACTTTCACCCAAGCATATCGCTATCCAGATTAAGTTAGCCGATAAAGTCGTTGAGAGCAAGAATTATTTCGCTGCTCGCAATTATCTTAATGGTTTACATCTTGGCCGAAAACAAATTAAAGAAGCTCTGCCAGAGCATAAGATAACTTACTGGAAAGAATCTATCGCTCCAGCCAGCGGCCAGAAAATCGCTTTTATCGTTTTGACCGCTTAATAACTTTATGAAAAAAATGATTGATCACGAAGTCGTCTTTAAACCTTTCCGTGACGATAAAAGTTGCTTTTTTCCCTGAAACGTTTGTCAATTCGACAGATGTTGTACGAGCTTTCTTATCGCTTTTAAGCCATGCACGGATCTTTCCGGTTTTGGCGTCAACGGCATAAATTTTTCCTTGCCATATGATCGTATCGTTAACAATAGCGCTGTGCTTGATTTTAGGGCCTGATATGAGGCCAGTAACAACACAATTGCTGGCAATTTGTGCTACATCAACGGCACCACTACTTCGTGCGCCGCTCCTTGAGGGGGACGTTGCTGCTATAGTGAGAGTGCCGATGCACATGGCGGCGAGAGCCGCGATTAGAAATTTCTTCATTGGATTAAATTAACCTTTCCTTTGGAGACTAGGTCCCTCATTACTTTCATTTCGGCTTCTAAATTGTGAGACCAAGAGCCAGGTGGTCGTTCGTGCCAATAATGGTCTCTTGGTCGTCCTTCTTCAAAATCGAAACCATACAAGTGGGGTTTCAATCCTGCTGCAACTAGCAGAAAGACGATTTGGAATCCAATGGTTGGTGATGTCAATATGTATTTCGCTTTATGGGCGGCTTGTACCACTTTTCCGTGGTTAAACACATATAATTCGTTACTAGGGTCAACGTATTTGTCTCTTGCTTTTACTAGACCTTGAGTATGAGCGCCAACAAGGATCCTAGAATCTTTTATCTTTTTAGCGAACTCAATGTCGTCGGACCAGCGAAGAAGGGGAGCAGAAGCAAAAGTCGGCCTATTCAGAACTCTTAGGGTCGTTTTAGATCCGACTTTTGCTTCCCAGCCCTCTACGGGGGCTCTATTAAACCTTACTATTTCTGCGTATTTGTCGATTCTATCACCAAAATCGGTTTCTAGCAGTCTCCCACTAGAACCCACTATAGCAATGGAGTCTTCTAAACTGAGCGCAGGAGTTATGTAAGGTAGAAGGTTAATCTTCTTTGTCTTTCTTCATAGCGGACAAAAGCTCGGTACGAATGTCAGAACGCATAGTGTCCAAGCTTTGGACTCCTTTTCTTACTCGTCGTGCGGCTGTCTTAACGCCTGCGCAACCCTTGAGGTAATCCTCTTCTAAACTAGCGACCAAATCACGTAGCTCTCCGAGCTTTGTTCCGGCCAACTTATCAACTTCAACAACAGTTTCCTCGTCACTCATTTAATTCTCCTTTATAAGTGTTCTAGCGGGCACGCCAACGACGGTTACACCAGAGGGGACATCTTTAATTACTACCGCTCCCATACCCACCGTTGCGCCTTCACCAATTTTTAATCCTTCTCGTACCGAAGCATTAGAACCAATATGGACACCGCGACCCAGCACACAAGATCCTCCGATAGACGCGTTAGGAGACACAACAGATAGATCTCCAACAATAGCATCATGGCCGATTGTGGCGTTGTAATTTACAAGACAATGGTCTCCGACCACCGCTCTAGGGGCTACCACGCTTCCGGGGGCAATGATGCTCCCAGAACCGATCTTAGCGGAAATAACATGCGAGGTAGGGTGCACCATACTAATAATATGTCCCCTAATCTCTTCTAGCATTTTAATCTTAACAGAACACTTGCCAGACCCCATAATAGAGAAGGTAGGCTTGGACAGACTGGCATTTAGGGCCGCGTGATATTCTTTCACAGACATGCCGTCAGGACCAACAAAATAGAACTCAGGTTCGTGCAACCCAACATGATTAACGTAAAGGTCCGCTATTTGCCCCTTCGGTCTCTTAGCTCTGTAATACTCTAAGAAATAGTCCTTAATTTCATGGGCGAACCCACTCGAACCGAGAATAAATATCTTAGATTCTGATTTCATAGCCATCAGATACTGGTTGTCCTAATGTTAAACTACTCAATTTTGGCAGAGCGCGCTGAGAGCGCAGCAGTTAAAAAATTAGACTCCGAGCACCTTGTAGAGTGGTTTCATTCCACTCTACATAATTTGTTCAATGACAGCCCGTGCAACCCGGTAGAATTAGAAGGCAAGAGGGAAGAAATGGACACAATTGGCTCCTTAACTGACAAACTTTCAATTGTTACTGTAAGAATGTGGCACGCTCAAGACGACCTCTACAGGTTTCGCAGAATGACCCCGGACGAGTGGGCTGAAGAATTTGGAGATGACCCAGATCGTGTCCGCCATATTTTAAAAAGAGCGTGCGACCTCAACCTTCAGCGTAACCAACTAATGGACGAAATCGACAAGCTCAACGTCGAACAACTCTCTATGACTGAAGAGGAGAAAAAAAAGCTCTACCAGCCTAAATGGAAGAATTACTAAATGAAAGAATGGGTGTTCACAAAACCTATCTCCCTACTAGTTGTAAAACGAAACGGGAGACATTTCGCTGTAGAAACACCCAAAGGCTGGGTGGAAAAAGAAGAGAACGTTCTAGTAACTCGTTCAGTTAAGAACGTTCTAGACCTAAAAACCCTAAGAAAAGACATTAAAACCGGGAAATACCAAGAGGTCGCACATGCACCAATATGTGATCAGCTGTGGGCAGCAATAGCTCACAAAATTGGGTTTCTAAAAATTATCGAAAAAGAGGAAGACGATGAAACCTAACGTTGGCAATTTAGTAGACCCAGAATTTCTAGAATTCTACGAGTCATTTCACAGTAAATTCTCCGCCCATGCCTTCAAAGCGATAGAACAACGTAGAGAGATTCTAGAACGCACCAAAAAGTTCCCAGATTGGAAGCCCAAGGCCAGGGGTGAATGTGAAAAAGCGGGCTCCCCGCCAAGACGCAAATCAACCTGGAAAGTAAGCCTTCCAACCTGGTGTCGAGACCAAAGAAACCAAATGACCGGACCAGCGGATAGCGCTGAACTAGTTGTTAAAATGATCAACTCCGGGTCGCCAGGCGTTATGCTCGACTTAGAGGATTCCATGGCTAACAATTGGGAGTCCCTCCAAACAGGGTACGATAACATTGTCCAAGCCCTACATGGCTCCTTATCTTATGAAAAAAGAGGAGAGACTCACGAGATCACGGGCAATCCAGTCGTCTGGAGCAGAGTCAGAGGCTTACACCTAACCCAAGTTGTGAACGGTAGATTGACTTCAGCCCCGCTCTTCGATATCGCCAACCTCGTTTGGCGCATCAAACCCGACCTAATGGACAAACCATTATGCATTTACATTCCAAAGACTGAACACCCAGCCGAAGCTGCCTGGTGGTCAGAAGTGCTAAAACACGCCGCTAGGTCCGTTGGTCTAGAAGATAACTACATCAAATGTATGGCCCTTGTAGAATCCTACCCAATGGCATGTGACTTAAGAGGATTCATCGGCCAATTGCGAGACCATCTACTTGGCTTAAATCTTGGCCGATGGGATTATATGGCTAGCTGGATCGATTGGAATAGCGAGAAGGAATTCCTCCTCCCAGACCGAAACAGCATCCCCCACGACGCTGCTTTCTTTCAGAACCTCCGTCACCACCTTGTCCAAACATGCCACGAATTTGGGATTCTCGCTATCGGCGGGATGACCGCTCTTTACCCAAGCCGTTCCGATAAGGAATTGAACGACCGAGCTTTGACACTTCTGGCTAAGGATAAGGCTAATGAAGCCTCTTGTGGGTTCGATGGAGCTTGGACTGGACATCCGGATCAGAATGACATCGCAGTTGGCGCATTCCCGGCATTTAATCAGCTAGACATTATTCCTGATTGTCCGATCCCTGATCTTCTGGATGTTTCAGATATGTGGGATCGGGCCACTCCACTTCCGATGACTATAGAAGGGCTCCAGGACTGCATCCGAGTGTCTGTAAGATACCGAAATGGCGTCATTAATGGTAGAGGAGCCGTCTTGCTCGATGGGTATATGGAAGACCTCGCGACGGACAGAATCTGCAGGCTGATGGTCGCTCAAAGACTACAACACGAGGTTGTTTCCAAGAAACAAGTTGAACAGTGCTTCGCTCAAGTACTCGATTCGATCATCGCATTAGCACATGATACTGGCGAACTGGGCACAGAGGCTACACTAAGACAAGCCGCCGAAGAAACCAAACAACTCATTTACTCTCAACAACACAACCCCGCTTAAGGAGAACCATGAACAAATCAGCAGAAGACTTAAAAAACGAATGGTCAGATCCCAGATGGAAAGAAGTTCAACGAGATTATAGCGAGCAAGATGTCGTCCGACTGAGAGGCACAAAAGACCCACGGTTTCTAGCTGAGGAAATGTCTGATCAATTGCACAAAGAATGCCAAAAAGCCTTCCGAAAAGAAGGCCCCGCCGTTAGAGCACTCGGAGCAGTAACAGGAAACCAAGCTATCCAAATGACGCAAGCTGGCCTCAGGGCGGTCTACGCAAGTGGATGGCAAGTCGCCGCAGATAACAACCTGTCCGGCCAGATGTACCCAGACCTAAGCCTCTACGCCAACAACAGCATGGCCTTCCACGTTCAGAAATTGAACAACGCCATGATAAGAGCAGACCAGATCGAATTCGGAGAGACAGACGGGAAACCCCGTTACAATTATGTCCAGCCAATCGTAGCTGACGCTGAAGCCGGATTCGGCGGAGTCCAGTGCACCTTCGAAGTTGTAAAAGGGATGATCGAAGCTGGAGCAGCAGGGGTCCACCTGGAAGACCAACTGTCCTCCGAAAAGAAATGTGGCCACCTCGGCGGTAAAGTTCTAGTCCCAACCAGCGAATTCATCGAAAAACTAAAAGTCGCTAGGTTAGCAGCAGACGTGGTCGGTGCTAACACTGTGATCATTGCTAGAACTGATGCCAACAGCGCTAAACTCATGACTTCAGACATCGACGACCGCGATAAGCCCTTCCTAACCGGAGAAAGCCAAGGCCAATTCTATGGCGTCACTGGCGGGTTGGACATGGCAATCGCTAGAGGTCTAGCTTACGCTCCTTACGCTGACATGGTATGGGTAGAAACAGCTAGACCCGACCTCGAAGAGGCCCGTCAATTTGCCACGGCAATTCACGACAAATACCCACACAAGATGTTGGCGTATAATTGTTCTCCATCCTTCAATTGGGAATCTAACAAGGACCGGACCGGAGAATTGTCTGAATTTCAGAATGAACTAGCCAAAATGGGTTATGTGTTTCAATTCATCACCCTTGCTGGCTTCCACTCATTGAACACGTCGATGTACAAGCTAGCTCATGACTATAAAGATTCTGGAATGGCAGCGTACTCTACTCTTCAGGAAGAAGAATTCGCTCTTGCGGAATCGGATGGTTACAAGGCTGTCAAGCACCAAGGATTTGTTGGTACCGGATATTATGACGATATCAAGAAAACCATTGGCGTGGACCCATCAACGTCTGCTCTTGCAGGCTCAACCGAAACAGAACAGTTTCACTAAAAATATCTAGGTGCTATATGAAAAAGTATTTGTTAATTCTCGCAGTCTTGGTTTTCTCGGGTTGTACCAACGCTAAATCTTACGAACTGGACGATGAATGGCTTCCCCTGAAGGAAATTAAACAACGTTCTAAAATGGCAGCATTGGTCGTTCCCTCCAAATCCAATATCACCACTGTTTCCCCGTATTGTTACGTAACGGACCTCGATTACTACCTCAAGCTGAAGCCACCCGGCTCTGTGAAGTTCAGGTCTATCATGACTCATGAACGAATTCATGCACAACGCCAGGAGAAGACAGGAGTTTTCTCCTGGGTCGGACAATATATGACGGATGCTAAGTTCGCTTTAGCGGAAGAGAAAATTGGGTATTATCACCAGATGAAACTAGATGGTTCACTGCGACCTGAAAATGTCGCATCTGCGCTGTCCAAGTATAAGATCTTCACTGGAGGGATTGTCTCTTATGAGGACGCTCTAACTTGGGCTAGACTGGTACGAAGCGGACAATGGCATCCTAAGCCTTAAGTAAAAAGTTCTTTACTAGATCACAAATGTGGTCGACCTCTTTATTGCTCAATTCTGGATAAGATGGAAACGACACACCGTGCTCAGAGAGCCTCCTCGATATTCGGGGAGGCTCTCGCGTTTCACAGTCCTTATACGTCGGCATGTCAGAAATCGGGTAGAAGACTTTTCTAGTGTCTACCCCGTTCTCCCGCATCCAAGTTGAGAAAATGTGATTTTTAGTGGTTAGAAGCTCAGTGCTTACTAACCAATTAGAGTGTTCATGGTCCTCGAAGACCTTCTGGAACTTCAATTCGTCCATGTCGCCCAAGTTAGCCAAGTAGCGGTCAGAGACTCTTTTCTTCTCGGCTAGTATTTGGTCCGCTCTCTCAAGTTGGGCGCATAAGATAGCCGCTTGGATATTAGTCATGCGATAATTGTGACCCACGTCCACGTGCCAGTAGCGTTTGTTCGGATCCTGAGCCTGTCCTCGTAGCAACCGAGCCCTTTCAGCATACTCGTCATCATCCGTCGTGACCATCCCGCCTTCTCCGCTAGTGAAGGTCTTGTTCCCGTAGAAGGAGAAGCAAGACATGTCGCCCAGAGAACCCGTCATTTTATCCCCGATTTTGGCACCAAGAGACTCGCAAGCGTCTTCAATCAGCGCAAAACCCCAGGTTTCCTGTAGGACTTTAAGCGCAATCATGTCAGCCGGATTCCCATATAAATGTACTGGAATTACCGCTGCGACATCATAATTAGAGCAGAAATGTTCAACTTGTAATGGATCGATATTCCACGTTCTTGGATCAACTTCAGCAATCAATACTCCCATCCTTTCATAAGAGGCGGCGAAGGCGGTAGCAATGAACGTAATGTTCGGGACGATAACGTATTTCTTAGGGTCTTCGATTTTCATTGCTCTTAAGCATAAATGAAGTGCTGTAGTTCCGGAGGTGGTTGTTATAGCGTGTTTCGTTCCTACAAAGTCTGCGAATAACTCTTCGGCTTTCTCCACGTATTTGCCGGTTGATGAGATCCAACCTGACTCCATTGCTTCGTGGACGTTGTTCTTTTCTTTAGATGTTAGCCATGGCTGATATACTGGTATCATATAAACAAATCCGGGTCTTCTGTTAGATACCCTGAGATATCAAAAGGTGCCCACTCGTCAACTTGTGTGGGGTTAGGCGCTTGAGCTTGCCCCTGCTTGGCTGCAGTTTCTGGGCCAACTTCGGGCATCTCATCCTTATCGTTCTTGTGGATAAGGTCATAATAGTAGTCTTGGAAGACGTAAGCCATTTGTCCACCTCTAACCCTACCATGAGTGGCGATTTCTTCATCATAGCGTGCTTGGTCTCCTGGGCTCAGAGTAGGGGCTGGTGGTTTTTCCTTTTTCTTCCTTCTCTTAGCTGCGAAGTCTTGCAGAGCTTTCTGGCGGATCTTGAATACCTTTTTCACCGCTCTAGTCATATTCCAGACTTGCCCGTCCTCTTTGAAACCATCGCAGTATCCTTTAATAAGGAAATGAGCGTGGTTGGATTTCAGACAGTCAGCTTTACTGCAACTGCCCATATGAGTGATCAGAACATTTTCACCAATGTGCTTCAAATAGACGTAAGCAATTTGACGAACGTAATTCTTGACGTAGCGACTACGTTCGAGTGCGTTTTTGTTCCAATTGTGGATCCCCCTCCAACCTTTAACGGGAGGAAGCATGCTTAGACCCGGCGAAATCCCTCCGCCCCATTCATTTTGAGCCTCTTCATATGCTGAGTGTCCGCTGGAATAAATGTCATTCAAGATTCGATATTGTCTGTAAAAGTGACACTTGTTCTTATCGAAGATCTGGATCTTGCCATCGTACATTTCTAAGTGTCTTAGGGCGTTAAAGATATTAGTGAGTTTTTTCCATGATTCGCCAAGTGAGCTTTCGGCCTTTTCTACCCTAGCGTTGATTCCTTGCATTTCAGTGGAATCAGGAACCTCCATTGGGTTAACGTCGATCCCACCGTTGAAGATGATCGAATTTGGTCTTCTGATGTTGGATGGGGATAGATGTTGCGCTTTTTGCTTAAGGTGAAGGTTAACCTCTTGTTTCTTTTTCGCTTTTCTCTCTTCTGGAGTCATCAATCTTGTCGGCGCGGCGACTTGTTTCTTTACTCTGCTAGCCTCTTCGATGTGCTTATCGTCCTCTATTCCGGAGTATAGAACTGAACCTTCTTTGTTATCGGATCCGGATTTCTTCTTTTTGCGGCTCCGTTTTTTGTTGGCCTTTGACTTCTTCTTGTTAACGAAGCCAGCGTCTCCAAATGGGCCAGCAGGAATGGCACCTGTAGTGAGTGCCATCTCCTTGATGTCGTCTGGGTCTTCGCCCAACATGCTGGCGATCTTTAAGATATCATTGTCCATCGTAGCCTCTAACTTATTTTTACCGGACTTGTTTCAGTCCTTCTTCAACTGACACAACACTTAATTTTTTGAAAATATTTACCCACTCTGGTGGAATATCGCCATCCAGACAGAACCTAATATTAAGAGAATTTTCCCCAAGAATTTTGAGAAGGGTCTTCACCCTACCCATCTCGATAGCGTCATAAATGGGAAAATCAAAACCGAACACGAAAGCGTCACGAAACTTCTTAATAGCCAAGAACTCTAGAATTTCAATTAGATCGTACACTTCAGCATCTCTAAACTCAGCACCAATAGTCTCGGGCCGAAAACCAATCCCGCCGTCAGCAAAATACCTCTCCTTTATAACCCACCTACTTGGCTTTGACGGCTCCGGGAGGGGTTCTACACCAACAGAATTTAATAGCTTATCAAGGTATTTGGCAGGAGACAGTATTGCTCTAGCTGCAGCTTTGGCGTTAAGGGAAATTTCTTTTCGGTTTCTCTTGAGTTGCCGTATTGATGTTGATACATCCCCAGGTTTTGATATCAGAAAACCGTTGAAACCGTTGATGATAAGACTAGAATACGGGGTCTTATCCGGGGCTAAAACTGGTTTCCCCATGGCCATATACTTTAGAACTTCAACGGTTTCGGGGTTTACTATCATCCAAGCTTTATGGTCTTCCTTACATCTCGGGATGCTGTTTAAGGCGTGTCCGAATATTTCGTCATAGTTGCAAACCTTCGCATTTACTACCGAAGGATATTCTTCTGGCTGGGTGTCCCACCAGGCGGGGAGAACCACAACTCTAACCTTATTCTTATATGGCCCCATTTGGGATTGGACAATGTAAGCAGAATCAAGAGAATCGACCACTACCGTGTCGAGGATTGGAAGGAGCGTTAGCTCCCTGCTTTCTAGTTTTCTGCCTTGTACGAAGTAAAAAACCCTATTAGATCTATCTAGGTTCGCTAAGGATGGGTTATATCCACATAATAGGATGAGGGCATCTTTAAATGCGCTCGGACTCTTGGATATGATCTTGGAGTTTGAAACTTGATTCCAGATTTTAGACTTCTCTGACCCTTCGTAATAGATGTATGTGTCGTAGTCCGAGAAGTTGTTGAATAGTTTGTACAATTCTAAGTTAGCTAGATTGCTCGGGTTCTTGAAGTTCAGACTCGTTAGGAGTATTGCTTGTTGCATTCTGACTATTCTTCTGCCTGTATTTATATATCTCCCGGTTTTTTCTTGGGATCTTGTCGACAACATTAGCGTATTTCTGCTCGAAATACTCGATATATGACCTGTCCTCAACAATAAGGTAATCAGCTCCGATTTTGTTTTTTAAGAACTCTTGAGTTTTATTGAAGAGGTCGTCCCCAACAATGATTAACTTTTGGGGAAAACTCAAAATATGTGGGCGATAAAGGGTGAAGACACGGTGTTTGTTGACCGCGTCATGGTCCATCATGTTGACCTTTTTAATGATTCCCTTCTTTTTTAGATCTGAGACCTTTTTCCGAATCTCTTTCCTAGTGTTCTTCTCTTCTTCCTCTACGAGCCATGGGAATCGACCTCTGATGAAATCTTCGAATTTTTGACCCTTATTTCTTTTGTAAAGCTCGTAATAGATGTCCATCATCTTGTTGCTATTAGCTCGACAACCCTTCATGGACTTAATCGTTATATCCAATTCTTTATTTAAGTCCGGCGCTTGGTCTTTTAACCACAATTGCCAATCCTTGTTGCGGGATAGACCGCAGAATGCGCTTGTTTTTACTTTCATCCTTCTATTTACAGCCCACTACTTGGCTTTTGCATCTGCAATCATCTTCTTAGTCCAGATCAAGGCTTCATCGTAGGAAACCATACTGCCGTAAGCTTTTCCAGACAGGGTTTCTGCCAGGCCCTCGGGGCTCGCAGCCCACCCGCTCTTGATATAATACTCTATCCCAGCCTTATATCCGGCCTTTTCCTCTTCGTATCGGAATTTTTTGTCAGTTAGGTAACGTTGAAGCCAGAGCGTCTTACTAGAAGAAGCTTCTTGCCTTTTAGCGTGCGTCACCTCGTGTCGTCTGAGGGCCTCATAAGGGACAGAACCCGGAGTATAGGTCTCATTAAACCAATCTAGGCTAGAGGTATACAGGTAAGGGGAAACGGTTGTGACAACACGTTCATTCCCAATGTCCGGACGTTCAACTAATGTTGTTAATGGGTACCAGTCGCTAGATAATTCTTGCGTTGAACACGAACTAAATAACAATACAAAAGGGACAACCAGATAAAGCATGAATTTTGTCATGCTTTATATTTGGACTTTAGAATCCCTTAGCTTTTAAAAACATTTCCATTGAGTCCAAGTCGAAAATGCGATGTTTGATGCATGACTTGGCTGTGAAGGAATCAACGTGAGCTATCGAAGTTGTGAACAATATGTGCAACTTCCCCTCGATAACAGCCATCGAAGGGTAATGGCCATAATCAGAAACTTTAGCAATCACTCCACCGTTTGGAACCCCTGTACCATGCGTGTTCAACACTCCAAGAAACAAGTTATTTCTGCCTTTAGGGTCATGGTTCCATAGCACAAAACTGCGGTCATTGTGGGGCAAGACCACTAAGCTATTATTAGCATTGTAGAGTGTGGACTCTACAAGAGGCTTCCATTTTCCGTCTGCATCAAGCCTAGAATGATAAGCCAATCTAGGGCCCTTGCTCGAATAATTGAAGTTTCGAAGTAGAGCGTGCAATTCTCCATTCTGCTTCCAGAAGGTAGGTTGGATGCTTCTAATGGGAAGGCCCCTATTGGAGGTGGAATCGTGCCCAATAAGACTATGGGTTTCCCATTTAAACCCGTCATCGCTGATCAGGAGAGCACCGTGGTGGGTTGGGTCGTGTTCACGATAGACTGGTAAGCACCACTTTTCTTCTGTGAACCCCGGGATTTCTGTCTTGACAGGGTGGCACCTAGTAAGAAGACCTTTTCCTGTTGGGAGGTCTTCCATTTCCACTATGATCTGCTCAGGGTCTGAAACGCAAAGCACTCCATCGTCCAGGGTGGAAATCTTGCGGGCCCACAGGGAACAATATTGCCACCATCTTATCCTGTTTGCTGGCAAGTCTTCGAACTTGGAGTAAATTAGAACAGCTTCTGTCTCGCTTGTGGAGAAAAGAACAGGATTGCCAGTGTACGGCTCTAGCTCGTGGAACACTTCACCGTTGAAGGCTAGGCAGACGTGCTGAGACTCGTGGCATTCGGATAACCCTGCGTAAAACGCAACCAGGGCCCCCGATTTTTGGGACCCGTGGTTTTTAGCTGGTTCTTTTAATGCGCACACGGCTGAGGCATGTTGGAACCTATAAGGTGCATAGGTGTATTCAGTTACGCTCATCGAGGCCATATGCTTTCGCCAACTCTGGTGGCACTCCGCTGAGCACCACTTCCCCGTCAGTCACCAGAATTTCATAAGTTGGCGCGAAATGAAAACTGTCGTCGTGACCAATTAACCTAACTTTTAAGTCCGGGTCGTTTGGAAGCTTATCCCTCAAAGCTGATAATGCTTTGGTTACTTCACCCAATGTCATCTAGATCGAGTCGGGGCGCGTCGAACTTGTGGGCGCAGGTTCTTAGTGACTTCTGGGTCAACTGGAACGAACGCTAGGGCTTCTGCTCTGCCGCCTGGGCGGTCCTCGTCGCCTTTCCATGAGGTTGAGATTCGGTACATAAAACCGCCCATGACTCGCATGTGGCTTGTGGTTTCAGTGATACCTCCGTCAAGTTCTACGGCTCCGACCTCTGTCCAGACTGATTGTTTTCTATCGACCATGATGATTCTCCTCTCTTGTAGTTACTGATCGAAATGGTCAGTAATAATGTGTTCGATACACTTGATATGGTCTTCGTCTTCACCCTTAGGGGAGATGATGAAGTGCTTCTTTAAGTCAGACTCTAGAGCCCAGGTGGTGATAGCGTTGATGAACTTTTCTCTAGCGAAAGAATCCTTCATGACAATTCCCACGGAGCTTCCGCTGTGAACAAATGCCATTCCGATCTCTTCTGTGAGGTCAATCATGGGCACGTGTAAAGGGCCGTGCACAATAATGTCTAGATCGTCATCTTCGTCCATCTCTTCACCTTCTGTTATTTTAGCTAGCAATTCTTCTAGCTCTTGTTCTGATTTGCGTCCGTAAAAGTCTTTTAGAAATTCATCCAAGTTTTGGTACTCGTCGTCATCGTCCTCAGGCTTATCGGTCATCGCCTTCTCCCTTAACAACTCCACGCTCAATCCGGTCTAGGAGCTTTACCTTGTGGATTTCAGCGACCTCTTCCAAGCTAGAGTCTAAAAGATTGGCGCACCGAGAGACATAATACATCACATCCCCTAATTCCTTTAGGCAAGCCAATCTTTTTTCATCGTCGATGGTACCGTAAAAACTGTCGATGTTGGCCATACGAATGGCCTTTTTAATCTTCTCGACGAACTCCCCAGCTTCCCCAGCTAGACCTAATGAATTATAAACCAACTCGTGCCCAACTTGTAAGCACGGGTCGCCTCGACCAATCAGAGCTGAGAATTCGTATCCCGATCTCTGGTCGCAGAACTGTTGGTAATCCATTAAAGTGACGATTTGGCCTGGGTCTTCCATTATTCTCTCTCGCTTCAGTTTAGATACTTAACGCCACAAGGAGGTCCGCAAGAGAGAAAACTATTAGTGAAAAAACGAATAGCTTAGCGGCATTAACAAACATGCCAGATATCTCCATCTCTGGCATGACTCGGTCTCGTTCTTCTGAGGACCTATAACGCCAACAGGAGCAACAGCAGCAACCGTGTGTTCTTTTAGACTGCATGTCGCCAGGAGAATAAGTGTGGGGACCACAAGACCGACACGGTCTGTGTGATCCGTGCGGCCCATCATTCCTTTTAGGAACTTGATAATCATCGGTCGTCGTAATTCTGTGGTATGGACAAAAATGTTGCGTTCCCATTGGATAATGACAATAACCGAATGAGGGGTCGCAGAGCACACCTGAATCCTGTCTAGACAAAGTGTGAGCACTGCTCGTTTTGGTTTCTGTTTTCTTTTTGGCAGGCTTCTCGGCATGAGGGTCGCTATTTCCACAGCCAGAACAGCCTTTAAATTCGATCATGCATGAAGCGTGCTGAACAGTGTTGCACTTAGCGCATAGCATAAGACCATCGTCATTGTCTTTGCAAATTGCGCACTTGAGGTTTTGTTCGCTTTTCAAGGCAGCTTTAAGCTTCATGGCTTATATCTTTCTTTTCCAGACCCTGGCGGTTCACAGCCTTGGCATTTTGGGCTTCCGCCCCTGTCGTAATGGCCAGATCCGGCACAGGCCGAGCACGGTCTGGTCTTCCAGCCTTCAACATATTTCTTGTAGTATTCCTTGCGTTTTTGTTTATTCCCCCAGTAACAATCGTCGAATAGGTCCATCTCGAAGTCTTTTCCTTTTGCGGCGGATCCAAAATGAATACCATCTTGAACCCGGCGGTGGTGATTCGCCTCTTTTACGCCTATCAGGCTGGCGAGGACCCGATGAGACTGTAGAGTTTTGCATTAATTAAGCTGTAAACCAAAATCATTTACAGCTTTAAAGATGGCGAGGTTTTTCATTTTAGCTTCAATTTCTATATCAATCAACCCATCGTTGTTAGCTTTTAATTGATATTCTGGAACTTGATGTAAATAATCACTATGCTTTCGTAATTTAGTGACGGAATCAGTTTCTACATATTCTGGTTTGGAATTGCTTAAATGGGTCATGGGTTTGCTGCCGGATGGCCAGCTTTTTATCGCTATACCCATGGCTTTTTCACCAGACAGGTCCGAAGAGTTAAATCGATGATGGTGACTATCAAAACAAATGGGAACTTTTACGTCCTTCGCAACTAACGCTAAATCTTTAACACTGTACGCAAATTCACAATTCTCTAAGGTTAAGCGGAGACGAGTTGAGTCATTAAGACGTTCAATTCCTGATATCAATTGCGTTTTTCGGTCCCTTTTACCTCCATGGATGTTGATGCTATAATGAGGGGTTTGTGGAAGCCCCATTTTATCGAACATCCAAGCGTGATACTCCAATTCTCGGATAGAATTATCAACCACTTTTGGGTTATCGCTTGAAATAACTGTAAACTGAGCGGGATGAGTGGTGATTCTAACGCCATTGATTAATGCCATTGAACCTATTTCAGCAAGTAACAAATCGGTTTCTTTATTTTCAGCCAATTCTTTGTCAACTTTATCAAAAAGAGGAAACATTGAACTGCTAATGCGTAGAGAACGAACCCCAGATGCTACAATCTTAGGCATAACGTCTAAGACATTTTGAAGGTTGTCTATAAATGTCTTCTTGATCTTTTCTCGACTATATTCACCTCTGTTAAAACGGCCCAATTGAAGACTTCTGCTTATGAGCACATTCTTTGGTTTGCCTTTTTTGATTTCTAACCATTGGCAGCATAATCCGAGGGCCATATGTGTTCCTTTATTTTGTGCGTGGTTCGAGTCTTCCGGATCTCTTTAGGCTGGCGAGGACCCGATAAGACTATAGAAATCCGTTTCAGTACACTTTCTGACACCATACTTGTCCGCTTTCTTGTTCTTAGAAGTGCCGCTTGCAGGAGCGTTAGTTATAAGATACGATAGGTCCTTAGAGACGCCCGACTTAACTTCCCCTCCTAGAGACCTAATCCAATCTTGGAACTTAGACCTTGGGACGGTTAAATCCCCGGTGACACAGACAGTGTGTCCAGCTAGAGGCCCACTAGTGTCTAGAGTCTTGATCGTTAGGATCTTAGCTAATCCTTCGATTAGATCGGATTTAGCGTCAAGTCCTGCTCTGATTTTCTTAGCATTTGTTTTGATGCCCGGTACTCCTTCCAGGTCTTCTTCGGATGCTGCGACAACTGCTTCAAGCGTATTAAATCGCTTTTCCAACCGCGTACCGTTTGTAGCCCCGAGAGACGGTATACAGAGCCCTGATAAGAAAGTACCAAGTCTAACTTCCGTTGTTGATTGCACGGATGCGTAGAGCTTAGCTGCAAGCTTTGAGGATCTTGTTGCTTTTTCATAGACTTCCTCTTGAGCTTCGTAGAGCTTGCAGATGTCCGTGACGCCCTCGTCGATGAGGGACCGGAGCACTGAAGACCCTAGCCCTTTAATCTTCAAACGCTGAATCCAGGTCATGAGACTACCGAAAATCTCTCCCTGGCAGTCCGGGTTTCGGCAGATCAGGTAGGATCCGTTCTGGATCAGGTCGGCGTCACACTCATTACACGTCTTAGGTGCTTTAACTGGAGTTCGGATGGTCCCCGGCTGTGGGGTCCGATTGATGACATATTCAACCTTGGGGATGACGTCATTTCGCCGGGTGATGTAGACCTTGTCTCCTGGGGCGATCTTCAACCTGCGGATCTCGTCCATGCCGCACAGGGAGACTCTTCCTATGGTCACTCCGCCGATATCTACCGACTTGAGGATCCCGGTCGGGGCGTAAACCCCTGTCAATCCACGATTCCATTCGATACTCTCCAAAAAGGTTTCTGCTCCCAAAGAGGGGAACTTGATAGCGATAGCCCCATTGGGCCGGTTACTAGTGACACCGAAGGACTCTTGGTCATCAATATCGTTTACCTTGACGACTATACCGTCAATCTCAAAGTCCAAGCCGGACCTAAGCTTGCCGACCTCCTCGAAGATCTCCCATGCCTTCTCGGCGTCAGTCTGGATCTGAGCCATAGCGAGACTCTTAGTGGTGGGGCGATCATCGTTGACAAGTTCCTGGATGAGAGCCCATTTCTCTCCCTCAGTCTTGACATCACGGTCCTCGGGGATGATATCGAACCACACCACTTCCAACCATTTGATCAGGTCGTCGCGCTTCATATCGCGGACTTTTCCGTTGGCGGCGTTGCGGGCGTTTTTGTAACCAGCGGGCTTGAAGAACTCTTCAAACCGACCTAAACGCAGGATAGCTTCGCCTCGGATTTCTCCGGTAAAATCGGAGGTAAGTTGCTTCGGGATGAAATGGTAAGTGTTGGATTTTGAGCCTATCAGGTCGGCATTGTCCGTGATATCTTCTCCGATGGTGCCATCGCCACGGGTCGCTAGAGTTTTCAGCGTACCGCTTTCGTAGGTGGCGACTACTGTACTGCCATCATACTTGTAGCTGACGCACAGGGGGCCCTTTCCCTCGGCCCATTTCATGAACTCTTCTTTGGTCTTGCACTTGGCAAGGGACCCGATGAGCGATTTATGTGTGTGCTTGCTTCGTCCGTCCGTGGTGACGACGGGAGCCCCAACTTTTGCGAGGAAGGGGTTGCTTGGGTCTAGGCTGGTTAGCTTGTCTCGGAGTTTGTCGTAGTCTTGGTCGCTGATGAGTGGGGTTTGGTTGTAATAGGCTAGGTCGCAACGGTTAAGGTGTTTTACTAGCTTCTGGATTATTTCCGCTTTTTTCATCTGGGTACCTCATGTGTACTTCATGGTTTTCGCACATAGGAATCAAGTATTCTCTTAGATCGTCTATGAACTCTATGTCGTGAGGGTCAAATACTCTACAATTATAAACACTGTCGTCGCCCCATGCTTGGACATTGATAAGTCCTTCATTCAGGCTAATCTCAATGTCCATTTCTGCCGCTGGAACGTATAGATGCGTTAGCAAGTCTGAAACCCACCCACAGTCTAGAACCTCTACCTCTAGCTCGCAGCTATCTTTTAGAAGGTCTTTTATAATCGATGGGATGAGTTTCATTTATTCTGAGCCTAACCGTTTTCATGTCATAAATCTTGTAGAATTGAATGTCGCTTAAAATGATAGCAGAAATCCACGGTTTGTGTCTGTGCCATGGTACCATCACAAGGCTGCCGCATCTACAAATTTTGGCTGGGTCTTTCCATGTCCGTTTCCATGCGTCGCTCATTTGTTCGATTTCGCGTTCATATTTTCACTCATATTTTCATTGAACTGTTCATCACTAAGTATTTCTGCGGAATACCAAGCATGAAAATGACTCTGCATAGTATGATCATATAGACTATACCCACACCGGCACATTTCAGCAGGGTCTTTCCAGTTAGTGAACCATTCTTCAATGTCATGATGCGTCACTTTTTCGAACAACGACATTAATGGACCAATCGGTTGTAAAACCTGACCTCACTAAGTATTTCCGCCGAGAACCACGCTATAGACCCACAAGGACACGTAGCAATTGAGTTGATGCTCAGCGGTGATCCACAACGACAAGTTGAGGAAGGATCGTTTTTCCACCATTCTGGCGATAAGAACTTCATTCTCACTCAGGCTCAACCGAGAGTTGCAGGGGATAACCGTGTTCTCGGGCGAGTTTCATCGTCTCATGGGAGCGGAATTCAGCTTGTTCCTTAGGGAAAATCCCAGCAACGCCTTGACCGTTCTTGTGGACTTCCTCGGCTAATTGCTGGGCGTCTTTCATTGCTTTGTTGAAGAACTTGACGAGAACCCCGACGACGAAATCATAGGCAGTGCCATCGTCATTGTGGAAAATGACGACCCACTTTGGATAGTAGCCGCTCTTACCTTGGGTTTCGGTGTCCGTGTCTGTGGTGGTTACAGTGCCGGTTTGTTCAATGGTTTCAGTCATTTATCGCTCCATCGCTTTGTCGCTTTGTCAAGCTGTTTAATGGTGGTTAGTAATTTGGGATCGCGCATCATGCGCTCGAAAATGCCGCTAGTGGCTCTTTCTTTCAATCGTAGTGAGATGAGGATTCCAACGATTAAACTCATCGGTAGTGCAATCAGCATATAGGTAATCCAGTTCTACTTGAGCCCAATGATACCCGATCACTGCGCTATCTTGTTCAACTTTACTCATACGCCACCGACTGATATTTTTAAGATACAGTCGGTGCGTAATAAATCCTGTAATCAACAGGACGGCACAAAGAAAAATGATTGTCATTGGCGTCTACTCCTCATTTCTTCCAAATCCGCTGTTTTCAGAGAACTCTTGAACTCTGAAGATGTTTTCGAATTTCCTAGAGAATCACTACCATGGGATCACGAGGGATAGGAACAAACAGATGGTCCTGGTACAGCTTGCGAATTTATAATCGCCGAGACCTGGCACTAATTACAAAAGAATTATTTTTTAGATAATAAATTCGATAACTGGTCCAGAGATTCTCACAAGTTCGTAACCCGTACGATGCCGTACATCGCATCCATGTTCCTTTTTAAGGTGACCCAGAAACTGTGCCAGGACCTTCCTTTATGGTTTCTAAGCATACGAGGGCGCCCGGGAGGGTTTGTTCCTCCCGGGCGCCCACACTTGGCTGGTGTCATTAGTTGCTACGTTGGGTGTAGCCCTTCTTGCCCAGCTGCTTACGCTTCCTCTCGATGGTGTTCTTCTCGGTGAACTTATAGTTCTGACCGCGAGACCCCTTCTTTCCGAGAGAACCGTTGTAGATGTTGAAAGTCTCGTAACTGGCCTCATCCGGGTAGATGAGGCAGATCGCGTCAACCTTAACATTCTCGATGTCGAACTCAAGATCGGACTTAACCCAAATCTCGTAACCATCGGTCTTGAACTGATCGAAGTCGAAGGGGATAGCTTGGGCTTTAGTCTTCTTGACCTTAGCCTTTGGCTTGATCGCCTCGATTGTCTCGTCAGTTTCCTCTAGAGCCTTCACTTCGATGTTGTCCGTGGTCGTCGACTCGTTGACAACCTCGGTATCTTCAATAACGCCAGTTCCGTTCATCATTTCCTCCTCGGATAGAACTTTCCTAATACGGCTCTTATGAGCCTTGATAACCCGACTAGTCTCGACACAGCGCAAGTGGTACACCCCACGATGCACGTTGTCGACTTGGTAAACCAGGTTGTCGTGATTCTTGTTGCTCGTGTAGATGAGCACAAATTGTTCCTTGTTAGCAGTAACCGCCATGTTTCCTCCTCGTTTTTGGAACTCTTAAAGAGTAAAATACGCAAAATTTCATAATAAGTCCTTCACTTTGTTAAGCCGATGAATTGTTGGATAATCCAATCTAACGGTCTTCCTATATCTAGGGATTCGATAAGAAATCCAACAAGTTTTCCCCCAATGGACCATCGACACTTCATAATGGCATCTACAAACCATGAGTTTCAAATTCCATCAACAATTTGTCCATCGCAATCGCAGGATCCTCAACTCTACCACGAGCCTCAACCAACAGCCGAGCCCACGCCGGGAAGTCACACCTCAAATGATCGTGCCGGACAACACCCTTAGACCACCTGGGAAGTTGATAACTATACCAGCAATTTTCTTCCCAATGGGTGATGCTTTCCTCCTTACATCTGCACAACGTGAGAACTTCATCTTTCAGCATGTCTTTGTCCCCCGAAATAAGATTAGAACACGGGAAAAGGTCAATACCTATCTCCATCAGATCTTTTCCCCACTAATTAAAGGGTAAACCTTGATCGGTGCTTCCCAGAACTTGATTTGGTAGCTGTACCAGCAATTTTCTTGGAAATGATCAGGATCCGGTCCGCACCGACAAGGAAAATTATCAATCACATTACAAGCCATCGATCACAATTCCTGCGTCTTCTTCATAAAGTTCTATTCTCCAGGCTCGAATTTGGTAACTATGCCAGCAGTGAAACCCGACGTGGAAATGATGCCAAACCGTGCCACACTTACAATCCTGAAAAGCATCATTAAACGCGCTCATACCGGGAATGGCCTGTCTATTTGCACATTATAAGAGAACCAAATTCTGTAATTGTAACAATTTTCTGGCGAGCATTTCCAAGTAACGTCTGAGTTAATGTGTTCCCAGGGGTATCCACACCATTTGCATCTCCACTTAACGGACGAATTCAACGAGAAATCTCAAGTTAGCCTGAGAAGTCCTATAAACGATCATTTCGTTATTCTGAACGCCAGAAACGTTAGCCTTAGCGAACGTGCTATCATAGCCCTTAGGACAACTCTTAGTGTTAGATTGACCCCAATAGGTCGACTTAGGAACGTAAGTCTCGCCCATCGCCACGTCCGACATGAACATGAAACAACGTTCCTCCGACGACCCGTCCCAATAACCAGTAGCATAGTTCAAAGACTTCGTGCTCTGGTCAGAGAAGTAAAGACCATCGCCGAACATCCGACCACATACGTGACCTGCTGTTGATGGGGGAATAACCAGGCCACCCTTTAAGATGGAGAGGACGTTCGAAGCCTTTGTACCGTGCCAAAGCTCCCAGACGTTGCTCAGCCCCGCCCCATCAGTTTCGTACTTTTTACGCATCGTCTCGATGTCCACGACCCATGCTCGGCTGATTTTCATCCCATAACTAGAGTGCATCTTCTTCACACTCTTATAATAGAAGCTCCTAATGTGAGAAAGAACTTTATCATCAGTCAACGGGACAAGCTTAACCTTGAAGACATCTTCCTCCTTCGCATCAGCTTTAGTCTTGGCAGGGTTATCCAAGACGTGAGTGAGAGTGGTCTGCAGCGAATCCAACAAATCATTCTGCTTTCGAACAGCCGAGATGTTAGGGAAGAGTTTCTTATCCCACCCCCTACCACGACCGACGTCCTGGGGGATAAGCCTAGTGAACTTGTTGACCGCTTCCTTCCATTTTTTAGTAGTGTAGGACTTAACTTGGACGCAATCGCCAATGTCCGTGAGGAAGATCCGAGCAGCATCGATAGCTTCCTGGTTGACAACCCCAAGAGGAGTTCTGATCAGCCCGTCGTCGTCATCGATGAAAATCTTACCACCAGAGGCAGCAGAAATTTGGTGTCGGTTGACTTTAACCAGGAATTCAATGAGAGTTGATGTTTCCGCGCACGATCCGTGATCAATCTGCTTGGCCGCGACCTTTTTAAGTCGGCTCTTCCCAACACTAACTGCAGGGCCGGTCTCTTTAAGGATCATGGCCTCTTCATAGCCCTTGCGCTTTTTCTCACGCAACTTGGCTGCCAATTTCTTGGCTCCTCCGGAGAAATCGCGGCTTTGTCCTCGTTCTCCAACCCGTCCCCATCGACAAGTAAGAGTGTTGTCATCCTTTAAGACGCCCTCCCAAAACTTGTTATTGTTATTGTCGATATCTGTGAAGATTAGCATGTGTTGTTCTGTTACTGTGCTCATTTTAGTTCTCTTTGCTTTTTATGAAGTTGCTTTAATCGCAAGAGTTAAATACATAAAATCAATTCCCTCATTCCCTCCATGCGATTAGAATACTAAAGATAAATATAATGAATGAAGCTCTACACCTTACATGAACAATCAGGCGAACCATTCCCACAATATGTGTTCAGAAAAGTCAGCCGAAGATTGAATAAAGGTGACAGCCGCCTTAAAAAATTGCTGAATGGAGCAGGATATACCCTGCACCATGTTCAAGCAGCCATTAAAAACGGTGAGTGTCTAGCTCACCCCAGCCCCGAGCAGAAGTCACTAGGCCCGACATACCTTGAACAAACCGTCTCTAACATTCTAAGAGACTTAGTGACCGACAACGAACTGCCAGTTATTCAGCTAAACGATGCCAGACGGCTGTTTGGGCTTGAGAGTTATTCTCCTAAGAAATTGAACAAAGAGAAGAAACGCACGTCCAATAATAGGTATGGAACTGTTAAAGGTGGCGCAGTCGAATCACCCGATTAGTTGAAAAATAGGTTATGAAAAACCTAGTTGAAGCCCATGGTGATCGTCTACACAAGAAAAAGAACGTCGTAGCAGTTGCTACAGGCAAGAAATGGGTAGACGGAAAACCCACCGACGAGGACGCCCTAATTGTCCTCGTTAGTGAAAAAGTCCCAAAGAGCCAGTTAAAACCTTCAGACATCATTGAAGATGAAATTGAAGGGGTTAAAACCGACGTAGTTGGCCGAGTCGGTAAAATCTCAGCCCACCCCTACACCAGTAAAGAACGACCAGCTGCCCCAGGAATCTCATGCGGGCACCTCTGGGTAACAGCGGGAACCATCGGCGGAGTGTTTCGAGACCGTGAAGGCGACCTAGTCATCCTATCCAACAATCACGTCCTCGCAGCGGAAAATCGTGGTTCAAGAGGACACATGGCTATTCAACCAGGCAGGTACGACGGAGGAGGCACAAGAGATAGAATCGGTCTCCTCAAGTACTTCCGCCCTCTTATTAATGCTAGACAAAGGACATGGGACGCAGCCAACTGGCACAGAATCTACGGTTATAACGTGGAAGACTCCGCCATTGCCGTTATTGATAACGAAAACCTTGTCGAAGAAGCCATTAAAGACATCGGTTCAATCGTTGCCTTTAATGACAACCCAACAATGAGCATGGCAGTTCAAAAAACAGGGCGAACCACAGGTCACACAACAGGCAATATCATTGGTCTTAACGCCACAGTTTGGGTTGATTATGGCATTGGAACTCTAAAATTCCAAGACCAAATCATAACTGGCGTTATGAGCCAGGGTGGAGACTCTGGCAGTCTGTTGATGGACATGAATCGTAACGCTGTCGGCCTTTTATTTGCGGGCTCTAACTCAGTTACGATTCATAATCCAATCAAGTATCCAAGAGCGACTTACGGTCTTGAAATTGTTGATACTGTTAACGTCACTGAAGAGTTGACTTTCGTTGTGAAAGACAATGATGTTGTTCAGGTCAACTCTTACAGTGGGGTTGACGCGGCCAGGACAGCTGTTACTGCCGCCCTAGCTAAAGCTCGTGAAACTGGCAACGTTCAGGAGGTTGTCATAACTTACGTTGCGACTCCGGAAGCTTAATGTCGTGATTCGATGCAGTCCTCGTCGGGTCCAACTCCACACCCAGCACAGTCCGGATCGGTGTAAGGAACTTCGACATTCTTCATCGGCGTTGGAAACTTCAAGGACTTGGGTTCTTGATCCATGAACTCATCGAGTTGTCCACGGAGAGAATCGTATCCGTACTTTTTGAAAAGTGCTTGGAGTGCGTTAATATCTTCTCCGTACATATCTAAATCATGCTCTCTAGAGAATTTGTTAAATTTAGAGGGCGAGTAATAACGAAACCAATCGTTGAATTTAAACCCAAACCCAAAGTTGTCAGTCATCTCGAAATCCAATCGTAATAAACTTGCCATGAAAGCCAGGGTTGCCAGTTGTCACAGATGCAGTGTTCAACTTCACAGCCCCGAGGAGCCCAAAAGCCAGGCGAAGTGTCGTAGGTGTGATCCTCCCATTCATGGGTACACCTACAAATCCAGGGAACTTCGCTTAGATCAACCATTACAGGTAACGGTCTAGGTAGCTCTTCTTAGGCTGGGAGATCGTGCCCTCAAGGTCATAAGCACGAGCCAAAACACGACCAATCCAAGACTGAAGTTTTCCAGCAACGTTAGCCTCAGAATTGTTCTGATAATCAAGGTGGTGAGTGGTCAATTCTGAGATAAAGTTGAAAGCCTCATACACAGAGATATCAGTCTCCAGCAAGCCCATTTGCTTCTCAGTCATTTCCTGAAGGTGAGCAAGCCCATACTTCAAGTGAAGATCGCCAGCTAGACGGTTGAAGAACCGAACCTCAGGACGGATCATTCGATCAATCTCATTCTGAGCCCGAATATCCCTAGGGAGATTGGACAAGATCTTCTGAATCTCATGAAACTCCCGAACTGACAAAGGAGCGTGGCGAGCAGCGTCCATTCGTCGGATTAGAGCGTCGAAACCCTCGTCATTACTGAACGAATCGAACATGCGCTCCAAAGAGAATTCAATCGGATCAGCTTTCTTCTTCTTAGACACCTTGACCGTAGACTTGAAAGCCTTGCCCATAGCAACGATCACAGCGTTGTTGGCCTTTCTGACCAGAGCCAGATAGACAGTAGGGGAACCATAACCGTCAATCGGAATCATGACCTGAATCCGAGGCTCATAATCCTCAATCCCAACTCGGACCGGGGTATCGTTCTGGAGCCTGTGAAGAGAAGAGACAACACCTTCGTTGTAATAAACTCCAGTTCCCTTTTTCTCTTCCACGATCTTATAGGCGTTCTCCCAATGAATAATGCCCTTGCTGGGATCGCTGATAGCTAGGAGGTCTTTGCTCTTCTTTTCCTCTACGATTCGGATATTGCCGCTCTCGCTGACCTTGTTTCGATCTCGGCAACGGTTGAACACTTCCTCATGGGTGAAAAGGTTGAAAACACTCGGGCTAATTCCAACTTTAGCACAGAATGAGAGCCAGAATCGTCCGCTTGGGAAGAAAGTGCTATTGCTCCATTCGAGTGCGGTACTGAGGAGGTTGTTGCGACTTCCTGCCCCGGCCTTTTCGTTGTAGTCCTTAGTCTTGCGACAAAGCACGTCTCCTAGCTTGACATAATGCTCGCCAAAGGTCAGCCCTTCTGATCGGAGAGTTGATACCGTCCGGTCCTGCATGTTGTTACTCATTGTCGTTTTCCTTTAGACTTGTTTTGGTCGCTCATATGTTGGCCTCGTTAATTGTTTGGTTGAGTAAAAGTAATTCTTCTGAATTAAAACTGAAGAATACCAAAAGCAATTGTCCCTCATACAATTCATGCAATGGGAACAAAAAAGGCCCCCATATTCGCAATGGCGACACTGGGAGTCTGGGTTCACTTCTGAGGGCCCATGATACTTGCAAAAATGTTCTTCTTGCCCATTTGCTTGGTCAGAAAAGTGGGTAACGCAACCTGGGCGTCAGAGACTCTCGCGATCTGCGACTTGAACAAAGGTGCTAGATCCTTAGGGCTCACGTTTCGCCATTTTCCGTGGAGTCTCTGCCACTGCTCCAATGGACGGGCATGACGAGTGAACGGATACTTGGTGGCTCTAGACTGGACGATATTGATGCTGTCCTGACCGGGATAAATCCGAAACCCACGCCCAGCCATTTGCACAGTCGGACCCCGCGAAGAGGGCCTAACAAATACAGTCTGCAAAGCAGGATAATCGAAACCCTCAGTAAGAACCATAACGTTTGTCAACACGTCAAGAGTGTCGCCATGAAAGCCCTCCAAAAGGTGGTCACGAGGCTTATCACCAACCACGCAACCGGACCGAACGCCGTTAGCTTCCAAGATAGCGTTACAAGCTTCAGCGTCGTCCTTAGTCAAGAAGTAAATGACCGACTTGCCCCAAATCTCAGGTTGCTGAAGATAAGTATTAGCCACCACTTCTGGCGTCCAATCGTCCTCGACAATCCATTGCTTAAATTCGGCAAGGAAGCCCTCTCGGATTAGCTGGTGAATTCCAGCGTCCCTAATGACCCTAGAGAAGCACAACTGAGCGTTGTCAGTTCTATAGGGTGTAGCTGACAACCCAATAATGATCTTAGGACGGATCACGTCGTGCAGCATTGTTGCTGTTTTGCTAGCGTCGTGCTGGCACTCGTCAACCACGATCACGTCGCAATGGGCGTATTGCTGTGGTTGACGAGTAAACAGCGAGATATACTCAACTCCTTCGATTCCAAAGAAGTCCCTGTTAGCGCCCATCGCTTGTTTGAGAAGTTCGCGTCTGTGCGCAACCCACCCAATGTTCATACCTTGCTCAGCTAGGTGCTGGACAAGTTTCAACCCCATAATGGTTTTGCCGGACCCTGTGGGGGATTCGATCATTACGGAGTTGGTTACGTTACCGGTGTCAGTCTCCAGGAAACCCAACGCTTTAGCGTGGATCCGTTCCTGGTATGGTCTTGATTCCAGTTTCATAGGAATTATTCCTTTGGTTAATTGTTAAATACTTATCATAAACAAAATAAATATTAAGCCTCCCATTTAATCGTGCTTGATAACCACGTAGCGTTGGTAATACAATCGCAATCAAGATAACAACATTGTTCCATAGGCCATTGACCGCCCTCATGGTTGTAAATGCTATGTCCGCACCTACAATTAGGGCCATGAACTGCAAGATCCTCTTCGGTCCAATCAGGTCGTAACAGTTTAAGCATATCAGTCTTTGTATTAGTAGTCATGTTGCTCATTTGAAGGCTCGACGCTCCAGCGCGCTAGCTATTCGGATCGTCTCCCATTTGTCAGTCTGAGCGTTAAGAGCAGCGTCTATTCCTTGCTCCCAGGCGACTTCAGACTGTGATCGACACCCGGAGGAGCAGAAATCCTCTCCTGGCCCCTCCCCGTTGTTGTGAACCCACGTCTCTGGACTGGTTTTCTTATAGACGTCCTTAAGATTCCGAACGTAGTCGACCTTTTTACACCAATCGCACGTGTACCGTACGATTGGGTCTTGCATTGTGTCTCTCATGATTACCCTCCAAGGGATTCGAGAAGGCTGTCGAGCTTCTCTTCAAGTCGGTTCTGTTTGTCATGCAGACGCTTCATGGTGTTTGCGAAGTCAGCCCGAAATTGAGCTTGGTTTTGGCCGATAACGCCCAGCTTTTTATTGATAGATATCATTTCGGCTGCGACGTGGCGAGCAGCGTCATACGGAGGAGCGCCAGCAGTCTTGGTTCCGGTCACCGGTTGACGGCGCAACAAAGTTGCCACTTGAATCGAAGTTGCCAACTTATAGCTAGCGATCAACGATTGCGTTTTCATGGTGGAGTCGGTCGGATAACGCTTACGGTCAGGCCAGGCCCATTTAGCGTAAGTTGTGTATCGGACGCTTTGTCCTGGGACGACACCTGTGATTTCGATGTAACGAGTGCCTGAGCCCTCGTTACAATACCACACTTGGCCCACAGCAACGTTGGTCATTTTAGCAGTAGTCATTGATTACCCTCTTGGGGTTGGAAGTGAAAGAAAATTGGAACACGGAAAGTCCCAAGCGTCAAGATACAGCGTCGACCCCGGATTGGTCGAACCATTCTCCGCTTACGATCTTATCGATCTCAACCTTAAATCGGTCAAGAAAAGCGTCGTCGTAAGCGAAATTGATGTCATCAGGATTGTTACAGTCCTTGATTCCGTCTCCAATAATCACAAACTCGTGAAAATACATGACTTCGTCATCGCCATCACGATCCACAGTGATCATAATCTTGGGGTTGAGCGTTGCTCTGCTGACAATTATGTTAAGGTGAAGCCAGTCATGCTCTTTGATTGTTGATTGTTGATTGTTGATTGTTGATTTGAGGTGGAGCTTAGCGTAGACGTTTTTAACTACGGTTAAGTCAGGACAGGTCTCTTGAAGCCAGCCTCGAATGATATCGGCTAGAGGTGCATTTTACCTTCGTTGTTGTAATCATACATATTCATTGTATATTGTTGGCTCCTAAAAGTGCTGAATACCAGATTTTGTCAGTAAGGCATCCGGATCTTGTTTTTATAATCGTCGTGCCAGATGTGACCATGTCAGCCGTGTAAAACACGTCGCCGTGTGGTTTCCATGGGTATCGATATTTATAAAAGTTATTGCCGTCAAAGGTCCACCACCAGAAACCCTCAGAAGCCACTGGCGCTGATCATATAAGAAAACCACATTCTCGTATGACCCCTTTCGTTTTTTATGAATTGTTTATAAATATTGCCATTGTTCCCAAGATAAAAAGCGGAGACAGCCTGTGTTATCAACCCTTTTAGAAACTCTTCACTAGACCAGTTTTTCTCCAAATGGTACTCGAAAAAGTAACGGTCGCTATTGCTTCGAAACCACTTGAATTTGGCCATCGATTAGAACCTCTTTAAAAATCCTCTGGAATCATAATCATCCGGATTATACGTATAGTATGCGCCAATATAGAGCTTGCCATTGCATGACGACATTTCCATGTCTCCTACATCTGAGATAAGAATGTCATCGACACTTTCTGAGTTGGTAATTTCTAGCCTTATTTCTAAGTCATCGTCGAATTCTGACAAGGCGTTTATCAAGTCTTTCTTTGTCATAAGATCTTTTTCCATTGGTAGTAAGAGGGATGTGAACTTTGAAAATCCTTCTGTTTTTCAGCGTCCATTTGGCAGAAGTAATGATTACCAGCGAATTGAGTTTGTCTTACCCAGATTGGTGGAAACCCACCACAGTCTCCACATGTGGTGCTGTCTTCCGCCTCGTCGTCGTCGTCGTCGGTTAGCCGTGCTTGGATCTGATCAAGCTTGTTCATCAACCTGTCAACAACAGTCCTGTCTACTGGATAAGCAACACTCACAGCTTCTTCATAATGCCGTTGAAGACCCAGAAGTTCTTTTGTCTCCTCGATGTCCAAGTCACGCTCAAGCTCCAGATCAAGAAGTTCATGGCGGCGACTATTGAAACCTTCAATCACCTTCTTAGCTCGCCCGCTTGCTTCTTTGGTAAGGTCTAGCTTCTCCCAGGCGTCATTCGGACACCGCCAATCACTCTCTTTTTCTATCAGAGAGCATTTTTCACAAAACCACCGAAGAGGTCTGCCCGAATAAGTGTGCTTCAAGAATACGGCTTTGTTGTCTTCACAATACTCGCAGTCTTTTAAGAATTTATTCAAAATGTCTCTACCTTTCCTGTAGCTCCGTCACGCCATTTGGTTTTGAACCACATGCCGTTTTTCTTACTCTCCATAATGTTGCCAAGAAGAGAACTAGACTCGTGCTTAAGGACAATGCCCTCAAGGATCCACGAGTCCTCATTGCGCTTCAAGTCATCATTTTTCAACTTTTGAAAAAACTCGTCATAAGAGGACTCAGAGTTTTCAGCTAGTTGGACTAGATCGGAGTTGTATGAGAGCCCTTTTACTATCTCCCAACGGATCCTTTCCGGGTCACTTCCAACCCAGGATCCGTTGTAGAATTGAACTCCGAAGATGAACAGTTGTTCTTTCCCGTCATGACGTCGTCCGAGCCACTCGGCGTCTAACCGTGTGTCAGCTGGGATTTTGTTGTCAATCAGGAATGTCTTGGTGTCTTCGGCGATCTTTTCGCTTACTGGGATTTCAGTTGGCCCTCCTTTGGACATTCCTCTGCGGGAGAAGAACCCCACTTGGCTTCCTGTCCAGTCGACGATTGTCCTCCATCCGTCGTATTTGGCCGTTGCGATGTACCCTCCTAATTGGTTCATCATTTCTAGTTGGTCTTGTGCGATCCTGATCGGTTTGTCAGGACATCTTACTTGCAGCTTTGTCAACATGATTCATTTGTCCTGTATGTCTTTGTGTAATATTATTGCGTCTAAGAGCAATTCAATTCGCCTGTCAACATAACGGCTGTTGTTTTTCCTAAGCTTGTAATTGTAGAAGTATTTTATGTCTTTAGCGTCATCTTCATTTACAAAATTTAGAACGCATATCGTTTTGCTAAACCATACTTTTCTTTTCACTTTTTGCCCTTATGAAACTTCTTATCATTTTTTGGAGCATTCCTTTGTCGAATGCTGATAAGTGGCGTAAGTTGACTGAATTTTTCGGGCGAAGGTTGTTTGTTACACGGAAGTGACCTGCGACGTATTCGTCTACTCCGTGCCATTCTTCCCCGTCCGATAATAGCCAAAACTTAGCACCGTTCCATCCTGGGGCGGTGCAATCAAACAAGAACCATGGCCGTACATCGCCATAAGCTTCTTCTTTGATAATGTTGTTTTTAACAATTGAAGCTAGACTTCTAATCCTTGCCGATTCAATTGTCGTTACCCTCGTCAGTGTTCCACGTTTTTCTTCCCATCCTATACTTAGAAAATTCTTTGGATTAACTTCTTCGGTTTTTGGCACGCCGCAGCCTCCGACCTTTCAAATACGACGATACCCCGCGTCACAATAAAGTGTGTGCGGGGTATCGTCGTTGGTTGGGGGACTACTCGCTAAAAGGACGGGGGTTCTGAAGAACCAAGTTCAGGTTCTTCAAGGAGCGCGGATTGCTCTTCCTGTTGATCCAATTGGTCACGGTCGTTTCCGACTTGCCGACGAGAGTAGCAAAGTCCTCACGGGTCACCTTAGTGGCCTTCAAGTAATTCGCAATCCTGGCCGGAACCGAACCGATATTGGTCTTCTTAACGGGTTGCGTCAAGTTGGCCATAGCGATTTGGAAACGATCCGAAGGAATCGAACCCTTAGTCCAGTTGCGAACAGTGGTATAAGACACACCAAGTCTCAGCGCAAGCTCATCTTGACCGAAATCACCGATCAGTTGGTTAAGAATACGAGTACTTGCAAAATTCCACTGGTTTGGCGTACGAGCCATAAAAACACCTCTTTCAAATTGACGGTTGATTTGTAAAATACAAGCGACATAACCGTTAAAATGTCACTTGATCATTGAATTGTTAATAAATAGATGTCACCCAAATCCACCAAGAAAGCCATCTATTAAAATGCTGGCAATCACAGCGTTCAAGGCAATCGGACTCTTTTTGTTCTTGACTGTGGTCACCACGAAGATGACCACACCTACACAATCCGATCTTAAATGGGCTAGGATCGGACTGCCAGTCCGACTCGGATTTACTTGTGGTGTTAACAACTGCGGCCCCACGGTCTTTTACCTTGGTGTACATGTTGACAATTGTAATTTTAGCAGTCATTGTTCCACTCCTCTTCAAATTCGTCCCATTCCTCATCACGGTTAGTGTAGATTGGGGGGGGGTGCCAATCCGCATCAGAATCACAGTGAACTTTAGCCATCTTCGTGTTTTTGTTGAAAAATTTTCTTCTGTCATTTCTAAGAAGGCTCATCATTTCTGTGAATTTTTCCTCCTCAATTTCATAAAATCTTAGATGAAGATTCCAGTCATTAACTGACACAATCATACGTATTCACCATCAGTGATCATTTCTTCAGCTGTCATTTTCGTCCTCTGGGATAAACACGATCCGAATTTCGGCGATTCGGTTTCCCCAATCAGGTGAGGATTTGTCATATCGGGCCATAACTTCATAACACCCATCACCAAATCCGGTGTTAAATGTAATGCCCACATCAATCTCATGGTCTGAGCGAATGAAACGCCTACTTAGAGCTTGTATCGTGCCAGGATGTCCTTCGTCACCATGAGCGTTTGTCACCTTACTAAAATTGCAAGGGTCAGCAATCGTCAATCGTCCAGTGTCAACTGCAACGTTTCCAATTACAGTCCACCCACCATCCGTTTCATACATCATTTCTTTCTCCAGTTGCAATAGATTAATCGTTCTCGTTTATTCATTAATACTCCATGTCCGCGTAAGCGTTATTGTGGTACGCCTCATTATCATACCAAACTAGAAAACTAAACCATGCTCTTAACATCATGTTACCTCTTCTTCATATTCTTCATAGATTATTGATGAGTACCACGGGCCGAAATAAAGACATGAGCATTTTACTTTGTCATCATACAACGAAATTTCACATGGCCCTTCAATGGCATAATCGCTTATCCAGTGATGTTCATCCACGCAATGATCACATCTACAAATTTCTTCTCTAGACGTTCCTGGCCGTAAGTCAACAGGCATTATTCGGAGTTTCAATAGAAATGCTCAATGTTGGTGACCCGTTTTTCAATTCGATCTCTTCATCGTCTTTTTGGTCGGACATAATCGTTCTCCTTGTGGTAATGGTAAGATGGCGCAGATACTCAGTCTTCGTAAGTTGGGACGTACTTCATTCTTAAGATCCACTCGTTTAGAGCGATCATTTGGCTGCACCAAGTGCGGGGCACGGGTTTCATTTATTCAGTTCCGCTGCTGCCTCAGCCATTAGGTCTAAAGCACGGAAGATTCTAATGTGTCGGCTAAACCAAATTTTTCTCGGATCATTTCTTCTTGTTTTCGCCACCATTTTTTCGTGCTCCTGTCGATTCCGTGCACCAAGTCGTGCATGAATATGTCTTCAAAAACGTGATGACTATACCAGAGTCTTGAGATCGTTCTCGTGTTTTCTGTTGGAACTGTAAAACCTTTCCCACTGAACTTGTGTATAAGGATACCATATTGTCGAATTCGGTTGCTGTGCCATTTTCTTTTAAAACGTTTATTGAAACCACCCATGTTTCCTCCTGAACCCTCTCCTAATTATACTGCTTTTGTGCCAGTTTCTGATGAGGTTACTGTGCCAGGTTCTCACTGAGTTGAATCCAGAATCTAATGTTGTTGGAGAAACTCTAGTCATGAGTTTCTCATGTCCTCATTGTCATAACGAATTTGATGCGAGAACCACGCTTCGTAGGAATCGCCAATGAGGACATCAATTTGTTCATCAGTCGGTTCTTCTCGACCTTTCCAACAAATAAACCACGGTGTTCCGTTGTAATTCTGAAGTCTTGACACGTCCTTGTGATAAAACTTGAAATGAGTCACTTCTTTAGGGTTGCTATGAAGATTTAAAATATCCACATAATAATGAGAAAGACCGTCAGCACTAAAAACTTTTAAAAACGAATCGTCAGCATTCATTTATCAACAATGTGTGATTGGGTCATTATTGCTCCTAGTAAATATAAGATATGGAAGACATCAATCAATCAAAACCAGCAGACGCCGCACCAGTCCCAGGAGAAATAATGGGGTTGTACGGCAGTGAGATAACTGATGTATGGTGGAACGCCAAAGGCCGAGAAGAAGACCCAGCCATTGGTGTAGAAATTAACGGTGTTCGGAAAACGTTTGGCGGTTACACCTGGAACGAATGGTGGTATTATCTAAAACCAACCCATTATCACGCGGATCGACCACCAGACCACTCTTGGTACCGAAAGAAAAAAATCCCCGATCCAAACAACCCTAATGACTTCACCACTCTTGATGAATACGTGGGAAGTATGGACGAGGACTTAGTAGACCCGGATACTAACGAGGAGATCGAAATCCCACAAGGTTTAGAACACAACCTGCGAGAATTGATGGCCGACTAGCCCCACTTGGCTAATTCTCCGTCGAACAGTTGATCGTGACTTTCACTTCACTGATTTCCTTGAAGGTTCCGCTGTCGTTCGGCCCAATGTGAACTTGACGAATGTTGGCTTCAGCGGAATCACAATCCTCGTCAAGTTCACATTGTTCTTCAAGATAAATCAAATAACCCCTAATCACTTCTTCTAGGGTTGCTTTAATGATAAATGGTTTGCCGCCATAATTAACTATCATTTATTCCTCTTTCTTTTATTGAGATCAGCACGACGCCGTTTGTCCTCGTCTCCTTCGTCCCTAAGACGTCGACGATAATCAGACATGTATCGTTGTGCATCGACTATACTCATGTGCCCTAAATTAACGTGACGCTGAATCGAATTCATTTGTCGCTTCAGCCGCTCTACGCTACCGCCGTGACGAAGATTCTTTCCCTTGAAATCGGATGCCACTATTGAAATCCTCGCAGTTGGTTCCAGCATAGAGCGCCCGTTGCTCTTCGATTCGTTGAAGTTCACCAATTGCAAGTTCAACACTCATCGCACCAGCGGTCTCACAGAACTCTCTAACGTCCGCAGGAGAGAAGCCATCGCTCTTGTCCATGAAGAGTTCAATCTGCTCATAATTGAGATCGAGCTTGAACTTCGTCATATAATACTCAAGGATTACCCGCCTGGATTCCTTAGAAGGTTCAGGAATCTTGCGTACCTCGTTGATTCGACCAGGACGAAGCATCGCTGGGTCCAACCGAGAGATGTCGTTCACCGTCAAAACAACCAAGTACTGGTCATTATCACAATGCATTTCCAAAGACTGGAGGAGGGAAGCCGTGTTGCTATCCTGACGATCAACGTCATTCAAGACCACCATCCCAGGGCCGATCAAAGAGATGATCCGGCTGATGCTAGTGTTCGAGATCTGATTGATAGCTTCGTGGTCGATGAGCAACACCTTGAAGTCGAGCTTCTTAGCGATAGCGCGAGCCATCGTGGACTTTCCAGTTCCTGGAGGGCCAAAGAAGAGCATGCTCCTCGATTGTCCGTTGTCCAAGAACGCCTTACATCGGTGGGACAGAGTGTCAATGTCGTTCCAGACATCATTTCCGGATTGGAAATCGAAGTCTGGATCGAAGGCACTGAACTTCAGCTGATTGGGACTGTAAGGGCTAGGACTCTTACCGAGCATAGCGGTCGTGCTGTCAAGTTGGGTCCAGATCGTGTCGCGGATAAACTTGACAAGGTCTTGCTTGTGTTCCGCCTTGACGAAAGGCCCTTCCCAGAATGAGGAAGACTTGGAGGTGTCTGTTTTCTTTGACAAGCTAGAGTCACCAAAGGAGTCATAAAAGTAGACGTACTTCGGATCGTCGCCGTCTTCCATGATGAACTCGAAGAGACAGGCGTTGCCGGTCTCACCAAGCTTGTTTCGGATCTTCTTCTTCTTGAACGGGATCGGCTTGAGAGCCGCCGAGATGAAATTGCTGAGGGAACTAGAGGCTCCAGGATAGGCGAGTGCGTAACCTCCGGTGTTGAGCCATTCCTTGCAGTGATCCTCGTCAATCTCTAGGACCTTTTTCTTTTTGTGATGATAACCAATCACCGTTCCTAGGCTGTCTAGGGAAGCCTTACCGTAGCGAGCGATACCTCGGTCTCCTTTGGAGATAGCCCAATGTCCAACTAGTTGTTGGAGGACGCCCCACTTTCCTGGAAGTCTTCCCTCAGAAAGCTCTCGGAGCGTGTCATCGAAACGATCATGTCCAGCCCAATCACTCTTAAAATCAAAACCGCTCATAATTTTCCCTTTATGTTGAAGATGGGGCCCCGAAAGGCCCCATCGGTTAAATTGCCAGACTTTTCGCGATGGTGTCAACTTCACCGCGCTTCGCCATAATGTAAGCCTCGTAAGCGAGGAAACCAGCGTTCATATCACCAGTCATGTTGAACAAGAGAGCAAGGGCACGAGCGTCCCGCAGCTTGTTGATCGCACGACGGCACGCCACTTTGGCACTTTTAATGGTGTCCACCGGGGCGTCAAGGTCCTCGTTTTTGAGGGAGTTAACAAGCTTGTTAACTTGCTCCTTGGCGTTGGCCATCGTCATACTTAGAGCGCTCTCGGCGCTGTTCCTCAGTTCTTCGCCGGAGACTTCCTCGTCGAACTTGAAGAGGCGGTATCGCACTAGGCGGTCCGCTTGAAGGGGGAATCCGTCAGAGTCAGTGTTGATCTTCTTGATTCCGTCTTCGATGATTTTTGCCATACCCCATGGGAAGAGGTAGGATGACGCTGTTTGCATCACAGCCTTGCGCTTGAACAAGGCTCGCAACTTGCTGTAAGCCGCGCGATTTTTAAGAGGAACATCGTAACTCAAATTTCCCCACAAAACTTTTTCAGCCATAATCGTCTCCTTTGGAGTTATTGTCAATGAGAGAGGTCCCAGGAAAACTCATTCCTGGGACCTCTCTCAAAATTCGCCAACTTACGTCGGCAGGTGGCGATTACTCAGCCGCTGGCTCAGCAGTCGCCGTAGCGCTTTCTACGCTCTCAGGCTCGTCCCGGATCCCTTGCAGGAGGACGCGAACCTTGTCCAAGGAGTCAGGGTCGTGAATGTCAACCCGGCAGATTTCCTTTACCGGGTTCTCCTGCTCATCCTCTTCGTTCCATTGACGGTTCATCGCGCCAACAAAAAGGAGGACTCGTTCCTCCGCGTTGTTTCGCTTCTCCGTATCGACATTGAACTCGAAGTGCTTGTCCCCAAGGCTAGCGATGATGATCGCGTAATCCTTGTTCTCGTACTCGCACTTGAATCCTTCTTCTTCCACCAAGCCCCGAATAGCGGGGACGACTTGCATAAGGTCCATTTTAACCCTCCAATTTACAGTTGAAAAACTTAACCGGCCTTGACGCTGGCTTTGACCGGATTGATCAGACCAGCCTCATAGGCTTGTTGATGAAGCTCACTAAGGTCTTCATCCTTAGCTCGCGCTTCGTGATACTCACTCTTAGGAGCGATGAATTGTTCAACCTTGAAATACAAAGCGAACTTATCAGCCCCAATTGCATCGATAACCGTCTGGATAAATTCCTCATCCTTCATCGCCATCGGAGAAAGAGACGCAATCGTCTTCTCCTCAAACAACGCATCATAACGATCAGCGAAAATCCCCCGAAGATCATCCTCCCGATCAGTCGGAATCTTCGAATACTTGTTAGGGAAGGACACCGTGACCTTCAAATCCCCAACACACGCCTTAATCGAAGAGAAATACTCCCCTTCATTCCGGCATGTCTCATAGCGCGCCTCGGTAGCACGAGGAAGCAAGGTGACCTCAGCCATCTTGATTTGCGCCTTCGCGGTTTTCTCCATCTTCTTGCCCTCTAGGAACAAGTTGATAGCAGCTTCAAGCGACGCATCCTGAAACTCAGGGGTTGCATCCTTCTTCACCGACGCGGTAGCCTTCGCAGCCTTCTTAAACAATGCGTTAGCATTCATGTTAGTCCTCCTTGGTGGACCTGGAAATCAGAAATTTCAAAAACAAAAGGTTCAACTTCATTACAGTGATCGAAATCATAAATGAACAAATCAGCAGCCCTAGGGACCTTGTGGAGAATTGACTCCCCACCCTCATTGTCTATTTTGATGACCTTATCGCTCACATAAACGTTGTTAAAACCCATTTCAATAAGACATAAAGCAATTGGACAACGAACGCAACTACCTGCGTAGCCATCGTCGATGTGCTCTTGCGTTATCTTAACCTCAATTTGGACCATTCATCCACCATTGGCATTAAGCTAGGATAATAATCTCCAATGTTGTCGATGCAATCCCAATATTCTCTTGGCGAGCATGGTCCCTTCGACAAATTGGCCTTGAATCTATCCTTAGCCGTGTCTAGCTTTCGTTTAAGCTCGGGAATTCTAGAATACCAGTTTCCCATTTGATTATCGTTGCAAACAAGTTAGGATAATTAAAATAGACTTCATCGACCAAGCAGTAATACTCTGTAAGCTCATCAACGGTACCAACCACAGGAGCTTGAAAACTTAACAGGTACTCCAACCTTTTAGAGATAGAGGGCAGTTTAGAATACCAGTACCTCTCAGGAAAGTTGGAATTTTCGTTCATACTTCACGCTGAGACGATTTTAACTTCGCCAATACCAAATCGTCTCAGCGAATTGTCATTCAATTCTACCAGAATAGTTCCCATGTCAGGGCTAACCATTGTTATCTTACCACGCAGAAAACCATAGTTATCGGAAAGACTCTTATGTTGAATTCTACACCCAATTAGAGTGTCATCGTAAATCTTAATCGGAACGTACATTATTGATCACCTTTCATTTAACCGACACGGTGCGGGCTTTGGTAAGTATGAATTTTCGTTGTTTACCAAGGTTGGCGTTGCAGTATCGGAAATCGTTCTTCGATTGACTCATGCCAGCTCTCCGTTTCATCGCCGAAAACTTCAGAGTTTTGGAAGATGTAATTGTCGAAGTTGTCCACAGTGATCAGCTTGCCAGTTCCAGTAACACTACCGTGAAAGTTCCAGTCGTTACTCTGAAGAAACTCATAAAGGTCACCGCTGATTGAATCGTTCGTGAGTCCATGAAGATCTTCAAGATAATTAGCTATTGCATTTTTCAAAATGTAAGCTTGATCTAGGGGATCTTCAATCGCTCTGCCACAACTGTCACAAAATTTAGCCCCTTTCCTGGGCTTTGATTCTTTACAACATACGGTTGTGGCATGCTGAGTTTTGGCGAAAGAAACGAAAACGTTGGCTAGGTCATCAACATATTTTTTGGCAGACAGTTTTTCATGACCAAGATAATTCCAGATCAACACGGCAGGGTGCGCTCCCTCGGCATAACCGAGGGAGCTTATGACAGTGATGGTATCCATATTACTTGTCGATGTAAATCACGCGACCAAACGGTGGCTTGATCCTGTCTTTCGAGTTGAGAATGACCCAGAGGATGGGCCAGTCTGGTTCCGGAGGCCAGGGAGCTTCACCATCAGTGATGATAATGTTGAGTTTCCCGACCAATCGTTGCGTCTCCATAGCCTGAAAAGCCTTGACGAATGACGTGCCGCCACGGCCCTTAATCTCGATCCTAGCCCAATCACCCTTGCGGTAGCGAGAGTGGCACTGGTAGCCGTGATCAAATTGCACCAGAGTCGTCTTCGTTTTCTGGGCGGCCCCTTCGATTTCGCCGAAAGCTTGTTCTAGTCGTTTCTTGCACATGGATCCTGAAGTATCGACCGCGAGGGTGATCGGTGTCCTAGCGTGGCTCGACTTACCCTTTGTGCCGAAGCGAGGGTCTCGTCGGTTGACACGTGCCCAAGTCCTACGACGCCCACCTAGGACGCGACCGAAGACTTGCTTTAGCTCGTATCGCCAGCTAATGACTGGATCATCAAGGGCGGAGATGGCGTCAATCATGTGGCCAGGAGTTGCCCCAGCGGTTTGGCTGGCTCTCCGACACATTTCCTTGACGCGTTGGCGGGCCTCTTCCTCTGATGCCGTCGATTGACGCCAGGGGTCGTGGTTATCCATTCCGTCGCCAATTTCGATCTCGATGACCTCGGTTCCGTTCGGGTTGCCCCAAATCTCAGTGCGACTTTCGCCACTGCCACCTGCCTGTTCACCACAGCTTGGGCAATCCTCTGGAGGGCCTTGGGTACCGCATCCGCCACCAGGACCACCATCGCCGGATTCACCATTTTCGGCATTTTCGCCTGGCTCGTCGCCGCCTTCGGACCCATCTTGCTTCTCATCGCCATTTTTGGGTTCTTGATTGCCCTCTTGATCGCCCCCACTTGGCTCGGGCTGGGGACGTTCTCCCTTTCCGCATTTTGGACAACCACCCTTAATGTGGGCGATGACCTTAATGTTGTCGAGCTTGTGGTAGACTTCTTCGGTCGTCATCCCCCAATCCCATTCTTCGGGATAGTAGGTGCCCTCGAACTTCCCGCCTGGTAGCTCGGGAATTTGGGGGTTGGATTTCTTACCGTTGATGACCATGTCACCCGCGATGTTCCACATTTTGTGCTTTCGACTTCCAACACGGAGAATATGGAGCCGGACAATGTGCTCGATCTCGTGCCGGACGACGGCAGCCATTTCCATGATTGTCAGCGAGTCGCAGAAGTCAGGTGCGTAATAGCAAATGACCCTGCCACCTTGGACAATCGACACGCCCATCGTCTTCACGCTTGGGTCGGATACCCAGGTGAATTGTTGTGCCATCGTTCCATACCATGGCAGTCTCGTCACCAATCGGCAGCGGGCGTCCATTAAACGTTCGCCAGTTCCCATTTGGCACCTCCTTTTGAGATTATAAAATACTTGTTGAAAAATTAGTAATCGCGAACTAAAATTTGTAGTGCAATACATGGTGCAAGAAATGTGAAAGCCATGGGCCATGATCCGTACAATTACACAAGGTGCATTTCCATATTGACCTTGTCAACCAATCATGATCGTAGAAAGTGTGAGAACACCTACATGTCTCCGCGCTACTCACTTCTCGCACTGGCATTATTTCAAAGCCTTTTCTAAGCCAGCGCTATTTCTAGAGGCAATTCTTCTTGAGAACCATCGAAGAGACTCACCACAGTTGCACTTTCTACAATTAGTTCTCTGATCCCACCCTCGTTCAAGGTCCAAGCCGTGACTGCTTATTGTGTGGGAGCAGCGACAAAAGAACCTATCAAGGAAGAACTTATGATCAGTCATCCATTAAACCGTCTGCTCGGCTAAACGATTCGATCTGACAATCTTCGCTCGGGAGTTCGATTTTCTTACTCTTTTGGATGGTGATCATAATGACACCTTTCTAAAAAAGGGTTAAAGTTCGAGTTCGTAAATTATAGGCTTGTTGTGCTCCCAATCCCATTCTATGAGTGCACCGGTAGCAACGTACACTAGGGGATGAGCAACTACAGCCTGAATTTTAACGTTCAGACTGGATTTAAGTGAACCGACGAATAACCTATACATCCAGCCGTTCACAATATCGACACCCACTTGGCCAACACCATAATCACGAACGAGAAGTTTAACGTAAGATAACGCTAAATTTTCTTGCCCCTTGATTGGGATTGTGTAAATGTCTTCTAGATCAGCCTGGTCGAAACTAAGGCTGCGTGTAATGCGTGAAACATAACTTTCTATTTGCTCTCCAGCTGCAATGGCCGGGTCGAATTCCGCTCGCAAAGTGAATTTGAAGAGGTTATGTTTCACGCATTATTTTTGGGAACCCCCTATTTTTCAGGGACTACAGCAATGAAATCTCGCTCAGTGGCAATACGGTAATCCTTCCTGTCAATCCTGATGGGCGTACCACCGCCAACCATGATAACCATGTCGCCTTCCTTTACGGTCGGTTCGACCCGTTGCCCGTTGTGAGTCACCATTCCAGGCCCAACTGCCAGAACCCTAAAATAAAGGTGGGTCTTGTGTGCTCCCTCTGGCAGAATGAGGGTGGTTGACTCCCTATCATCGTAATCCACTAGTTCTAGCAGAATACGCTCATTCATCATTTTTAAAATGGACATTTAATTATCTCCTTGTGTTTTTTTCCACCAATCGGGGTCCGATTGGTCGTCGTCGTCATTATCGTCATCGTCATCGTCGACATTATCGTCGTCACCGAAAGGATCTAAGTCTTTCAAACGATGGATCATTTCTCTATCCGTCATGTCGATAAACCACAGCTTGAACAAAGAGGACGCTTCTCGGACAGAAGTTAGCAACATTCCTTTGCCGTATTTCTTCTTTTCCTTTTCAAACAGAACACCTCTAAACTCAACGTAAAGTTCAATGAACTCGTCAATGGTGATCGTGTCCTCGTTGTCGTCGTCCGGTTCCAGAGAAGCCGGATTTTCCTTGCCTTCGCTCATTCGTAGCTTGCCTTACTTTCCCATTCGGGCTTAAGTTATATACGACTAAGAACCCTAAGGGTTAAGGTACTCAGTAAGTTCTTCAATAGAAATACCATGACTTTCCAAAACCCCTAAAGCTTCGTTGTTCCTTTTACAGACTGCAAGAGCTTGGAAAAAGGTCATACTACCTATCGCACACCCTAACAAGTCCTCAATATCCGTTACAGCGCCATCCAAAGAACTCTGATCAATCACTGGCATTTTTCTTGCACCAATCGTACATTGCCACTGAAGAGGCACAACCCACATTTAAGCTGCGCACACTCCCGAATTGACGAATGTAAACTAGTTTCTCGCATCTTTCTAAGATACAATCAGGTAACCCTGATTGTTCCTGACCAAAACACATTAAAGTATTCTCAGGCCAAACGAAATCATCCATAGGCTCAGCACCAGGAAGATTATCAATCCCAACCAAGGCATAACCCTTAATCTCGTCTAGAGAACCCTCAGGCACATGCTTATAATGGATATAGTTATGAGTGCCAACCGCCCCGCGACGATCCCACTTCCTCCGACCATAATAGTAAACCATTTTAGCCATGAAAGCGTTAGAGTTGCGGATAACGGTAGCAATGTTAAAATCGTTCTGAAGGTTGGAAATCAACACTCCAAAAGGATGACGCTTGGTATCAAGATCAGCTTTAATAGCCTCAGTATCCCAATACCAATATGGGTCGATGATGTTCCTGGTTTCAACCTTCTCATCCGTCATAAGTTGAGCGATCATCATAATAGTCACTCATAATAACTCCTACGGTTTGAAGTAGAGACAAATAATCGACACCGCAACAGGCACGGTATACATCAGGAGACAGAGGGCTGTCAACTTCGCGTACTCCAGAACCGTCTTGACCTTGCTAACTAGCATGGCACCGCCCTCCTTGGCTTGCTTCTTAATAGGCTCTTGTTTAACCTCATAGATGATGAAAGCTCCGACCACAAAGATCAGAACCGCTGCTATTAAAAAAATTGTAGAAAGGTGACTTATAAGGCTATCGATATTCATCTACCCAATCCTTAAACTGTGGATAAGGAACGACCCCGGTCTTTCGGTCGAGTTCGCCCTCTTCTGAAACTAGAACAAAAGTTGGGACAGCAGTAATCTTGTACTGGCTGGCCCTCTCGTCTTGACTGGCATCAATTGATTCTAGCTCAACCTCGTACTCGGTTGATACTTTTTGTACAATCGCAGCCATCAGGCGGCATGGGCCGCATGTTTCGGTGTAAAACTTTAGGATTTTCATCAGTCGTATTGGTCCGCTTCTCTGCGATAAATTGCGCAGTGTTCACCTCGACGCCACTCGTCGTCGGTTTGTTGTTCCCATTCGTCCTCTTCAGGCCAACCCTCAGCTTGGGCTTTTTCTAGGTCGCTGAACAGCAGAACAGTTCCATGGTCTTCGTCGATAAAAACAAAGTATTCGTTATTCATCCTCTCTCCTTGAGATTGACGATCTATTGTTTGAGTGATGGATCACAGAAAAGGGGACCTTAGACTGCTGGACAATTCCGTGACCGCATCTGCTAACTTAGCAGAGTCTTTAACGCTTTGAATCCGGCATTGCTCTTCACGATCCAACATCGCTTTAGTTGGCTCGCGGTTCCAATGCGCAGGTGCAGAAAAAGACGTTTCTTGAAGCCTAGTGATATGCTTCAATAATTTGCGTTCCCTAGGCTTCAACCCCTTATAAACTTTAAGGAAATCATCGATGTCATCTAGGTCACTCATTTCTTGTCCTTTTTATCCTTCTTTAACTGATCTTTCAATCTCCGCGCTTCTCTATTGGCATGGTCAGAGTCAACTTCGGACCAATGACGAGCAGCTTCATACATTGAAATCGTCATTGAGGAAGGATTCCATTCTCCATTTGCTAAAAGTTGAAAAACCTTAACGTCATCGCCATCAACTTTTTCAACTTTAAAATAACCCCACCTTCCATTAAAGTATGATCCGGGCACAACTCTCGAGATCCACGCTTTTCCGACAACTGAAGTATGACGGGAAGCGTTGAGTTGCTTTTGGAGTTCGTTGTTTTGGTCAATCACTTTCCCGCATCGTTTTTCGACAAGGGCGTCAATTGCTTCTTCGAAGATGCTTGGGCCGAAGCCCCAGGGGTGTCTTGGATTTAGTTGCATAATCATCTCTTGTTAGTGGTTGTCCCGAAGGAGGGCAGTTTTACATCTTACCCAGGACGCCAAGCGGGAGACCGATTTCTCCCTCTTGACCTAGACTTGGATGCGCCCCGGATAAATTAGAGACAGTGTTTCCATCACTGCGCTCACCGGATCATCGGCGCGATCCCTTGCTCGGTTGTAAGGCCGTGGAAATAGGATTCCGATCCCACCCTTCTTATTGAAAGCATCGACGTGCTTCTCTTTGTCATCGATTAGGATGGCTCCGGGTCCGTACGCCAGGCGATACTTTTGGTTAGTGATAATGTAATTACGGAAGTTCCTGTCTTCAGTGAACCTTTGCAACCATTCCAACTTACCAGAGCACGAGCTAGGGTCCAAACTAGGGCTGGTTAAAAAACAAGTGTCATCGGTCCTCTTCAAATCGTCGTAAAACTTCCGAGACCACTTAAATTCTGGGATGCTAGCCCAGAAGCTGTGTCCGGCTTTGCTAATGGCCTTCCACGTTTGGGATTTGCTAGCACCTGGACCGACGAGATTGTCCCTCGCTTTCTCCCACGAGGCCACAACTCCGTCCATATCACAGTAAATCGTCATTTTTCCTACTCTCCGTAAGGGGTACTACATTCACAATTCAAATCAAGACACGCTTCAGCGGCTTCAAGCGATCTCAAGTGGAAATAAGAGAAGCTGAAGATACTGAGCAAGAGCACCGCCACCAAACAACGGTCTAGGGCGCTCCAAAATCGAGCCCACGAGAGGACCGGCTCAGGGGGATCCCTGAGAAAGTCCTCCCAAACGGGGCGGGGTTCGCCGTCGATCACTACTTAGTGCTCGTGGCTGAATCGTTAGCTTTGGTGATGCTAGACAGCAAATCCTGGAGGCTAGGACGATTGGTCAAGCCCTCAAGCCAGGGGTTGGACCCGGTATCGTTCTTAGACTTATCCGGCTCGATGCCGTACTTCTTAGCAAGCTTAGCCAGGCTAGGGTTGCTAACTAGTGCGCCACTTAGGGAACGCTCGGTTCCGTCAAGGGTCACCAGGTTGGTGGACAGCGAAACGGCGAGATCTCGCTCAGCGTTCACGTTGGCCAGCCACTCCAAGAAGTCAATCACGTTGTTGCACACCGTCGTGGTTGGCCTCTCAAGCTTCTTGGCGTTAGCACCAAGGGCCCAGACGAGACCGACCAGCTCGTTACGGTTAAGGTCTTCCAGCTTCTTTTGAATGCTCCGGAGGCCCTGGTTCATGATCTCGTTGGGCGTGACCTTACAAGTGAACTGCTCGTAAGTCTCGACCAAGCCATGACCGATGAGGCCAGAGATGACGGTCTTACGACCCTCGATCAACTCTGGGTGTTTGCGACACGCAGCCTCAACCTTACTCACCATCTCCCAAGAGCGTGGCGATGGTTGGATACTGATGTCGTTCGACCCGGTTAGCTTACCAGTCAAGTGATCCTCGTTGAAGGAAACGAACTGCAAGATCTTGTTGATAATCCCGTCTTCCTCCCGCTCGACCATGTACTTAGACCAGTCTTCCATATATCGGTCGTCAGGCGAAAGGGTCAAGTGACAGAATCGGTCAAGGAACGCAGCGTCGTCGAAGTTGTTGACGCTATACATTCCCTGCCCACCACCGAAGTTACCGGCAACGTGCACCGACCAACCAGGCGGAAGCTTGTACATGCCGATTTCCCGGTCGAGAACAAGCTGGAAAGCAGCCTGGAGAACGTCGTCCTCCGCACGGTTAAGCTCGTCAAGGAAGAGCATACCCTTGCAGTAGTCAGCGTCGGGCGTCGTCTTCAGGATCTCGTCGAACTTCGTCTTATTGGCCTCGTCCTTCGGGTCATGGCCGAACTCCTCGTCGTAGAAGCAAGCGGGACAGTTTGGGCCGACCTCATGCTCACGGGGGAGTGAACCGGGGGGAAGATAGACGGTCCGTTGGTTCTGCTTGTCAGGCAGACCGCGCAGGTCGCTCGCTTCCATCTGAGAGCACCGCTCGTCGATGAAACCCCAGAAACGCTCTCGGCAGACTTGCTTGTGGATCGACGACTTGCCGAGCCCGTGGAATCCCCACATAAAGGACGTGATTCCCGCCGCACGACAGAGCAGCACAGCTTTCTTACCAATTGAAATATTCATGATTCCTCACAATGTTGAGGTTGAAAAAACAGATTTCGAAACAGGGTGGACTTTTCGTCCGTTTGCTCTTAGATACAAGGACTTCCTCTCGGAAACCCCTAATCCTCAAGGGGTTGGATCTCTCCGCAATTTACGAAGCGCTCCAACTGGTCCAGGCCATCGACTCTACCGCGCCAATACCCGTGGTCTTCGTCAGAAAGGTCAGGGTCAGCATAGACCTCAGAGAGTCTCTTCTGACGTTCAATTTCAATCAACGGATCAACCTCGGGAGGGTCACCATGATTGAATTGAAAATCTTTTATCGGGGGCGAGTCATCACCCTCCGAGTCCTTATACAAAGAAGCGGATATACAATGTTCATCTGACATGATTCGCATTGTATATCCGCTTGGTAGCTCAAACAGGTAATCCCCATTTGATAGCTTCGACAATTTTTGGTCGCTCACCGTTACAGTAGCAACCAAAAGGTCGCAACAAGGATTCCGACGAGTGCCGTGCCTTGCATAATTGCGCCTAGTACATCCATGGCGCTTCGATAATTACAGGTACCATCCGGGGTCCCTGACTCACAGTTACAGTCTTCACAACTCATAATCCTACCAATCATCGTCTGTGGCGTCGTCGCCGGTCATGTCTAACAAACTAGCAATCCGACCCAACATTTCGGAGGATTGCTCTTCAGGTCGAGTCTTAGGTTTAGGAGCGTCAGGATCACGAGGACCGATATTCTCCCATGCACTTTCATGCGCTTTCTTAACCTCTTCGACGTATTCATCCTTCTGGTTCTGATTCTGCAAGTGATCCTCAATAGGCAAGCCCTTACGCCTTCGATAGCGCTCGCGGCCTTTTCGCCTTTTAGCTTCTTCTTGACAACCACAACACCTGGTTGTCTCCTTGATGGACGCATGGTGAATGAGCCGGGTTGCATCGCAACCCGGCTCAGTACACTTAATCTCAACTCGGGCGAGCTTCGATTTCTTCTTCGCCATTAGAACAACCAGTAAAAGACAGTCCCAAGCGTGGCAGCTGTAGCGCTGATCGAGCCCAGCCCAACGGCCAACCAAAGAGGGAGGCTCTTCTTTTTCACCGGGACGGTCTTGTTATTGTCGAAGTTCTTGCGGAGCTTCTCACTGTGCTTCCGGTCAGCGGCGCGGCGCTTGTTGTAATTTTCGATAATATTGTCGATATCACGGTCAGCTTCCTCATCGATCCGCTTCATTTCAACCTTCATCTTCTCCGTCGAGGATAGAGAATCAGATGGCATCATCAGCGACCAACTGCCAGCGCCAGCCTCATCGTCATAAACGAACAGGCCCTTATCCGAAGTTACGCAGTACAGCTTTCCATCCTTGCCTTGGAATGCACTGTTGAAATTCTGACCTTCGAACTTGTTTAGACGATCTTCGATGATCTTAGTCACCCTGCCCATATCCGTCAAATTCTTCAACTCCAGGGAGTCCAAACGTCGTTGGATCTCACGCTGAGACTTAGACGTTTGGCGCAACCCTGTCAACATGTCATCAACTTTACGCTGCAAAGCGCTTGACTCAGACACTGACGAAACCATGACGATTTTTTTAGAACCGTCATAGGGAACTGTAGATTTCCAAATCTTGGGCTTCTTGTGATTGGCGATCTGATCGATGTAATGATCGGGGATTCCCACTCCGGCCTGAAGCATGCGGTCACGGAAATTATCTCTAGTGTCGAAGATTTCTTTCTTCGCGGTGGCAGTCAGGTAAGAAACTTGCTCGGCAGCAGTTGGCTGCTTAATCTCAGTGACGACCCCGAGTTCGTTCTTATAGGCGTGATAACCGGTTTGGTTCATCGAGTCCCAATGGGCCCCAACGAAATTTCCAAGCTTTTCGGCTTCTTCTTTAGAGTCGAACGGGCCTTCAACCCAGCTAGCGTGGAAACCAAAAAGTCGTGAGGCTCCTAGAAATCCGTGGATCTTGTTAAAGAAGACGTAACGACATTGCAACACTTTGCCATCGTAGTCGTCATAGTCATTCTCCCATCTTACCCGAGATGGTGCTGGGGCTGCTTCTTCGGCGGGCTTCTTAACCCTATACCATTTTCCAATTTCAAATGCCTTGACCATTTGATCTCCTCGCTAGACGACCACTAGGTCTTCTTGTTCTTGGTTGATGTTGACTTGCTGGAACGCCTCCAACACATTATCTACGTTGCGACGACAGCTCGTCGTGGTGATACTGTCAATATTCCCAGTATCAATCGTGATAGTGTCACGACCACGCCGAATTACAGTGTCACCATTCGGGTTCTCACAGAGAAATCCTCGGATTTCATCGCCAGATTTCAAACGGATGATGACGTTCTCCTGGACATAATCACCAAGAGCGTTAGCAAACGGGATCAAGACGTCCTTGCGAGGCTTGTCACCTTCGAAAGCGGTTGATCGTAGGTATGTCGAAGCTTCTTTTTCCAAACGCTTGTCCAGAATGCCCCGGGCTGTCTTACGGTTGAAGTTGTCCTTCTTGTTGCAGAAAGCGATTGCGAATTTGAGACTCTCCGTGTTCTCAGGCGTGAACTCCATTGCGAGCGAAATTCCGATTTCGCTCATGAAGATATACGAACGGTCCATGATAATACTCCTAAAAGGAACAAAGGGTGATTTTAAATGTCTGTGCGAAACGCTTTTTTGCGAAACTGCTTTATCAAATACTTCACTACATCCTTGGCGAAATTCTTTAACGAGGGAGCAGACTCGACAACCCTCTTCTGCTGCACAATCTCCTCAATAGGGAGACGCGCCGACTTATGATGAATAGCACGCATCTTAGACGCGAAATTAGCCTTGTCCTGAGGCCATTCTTCATCAATAACTTTCTTCAAAGCCCTAAATCGTCGGTCCAACTTAGCTGCAAAAGAAATCTGACCGTAACGATATAAAGACCCGGAATTTGGACTTAGCAGATTGGTGTCATAGATAGCGTCCGCTTCGGAGATACCACACTTCTTTGTGACACTCACTTGGACCCCATCCACTTCCTTCGTGATGGAAGGATCAAACCAGAGAACCCCTTCGGTCAGCCACTCGTCGATCCTTCCGAGGAATTCTACAACGATGCTGTCATGCTTTGGTTCTTCATCAGCGAGGATACGCATTGTGCTTTCATCAACCCATTCAACAATTAGATCATCCCTGTGTATCAGTTGGATCTCCTCGTCGTCAGCTTCTTCCGTTTCGCAGATGATGAAGTCTACATCATCAGGTAAGATAGTGATACTTGGGTGCGCATAGCCTACCTTGATGTTGAGTTTATCAACCAACCTCGCTTGGAGGTCTGCGATTAGCGATGCCTGTCCTCGTGTGATTTTCATTTATCCCGGTACCAATCCTTTGTATGTTTCTCAGAGATCATCGTCTCTGCTTACTTACTGATTGGGATAAGGGTCCAGATGTTAGCGATGCGTTCGTATTGAACCTCGCCGCCACCACTTGGCTTGTCATCCTCATTAGTCTTCGTCTCATCAGTTGGCATCCGTTACAAATCCTTTCCAAGACCAATATGGGTCTTTTTCTGAAATCTTACACCCATAGCGCCAAGAGTTGAAACCAACGAACTTCTGCTCGCGATCCCACACTTCTTTTTTCGCCTTCTGGATGAATTCATCAAAAGAAATGATAGTTGTCGAGGCACAATCTCTATCAACAAACAAAAACGATTTAAATCGATGAACTTGATGTTCATCAACGTTCTCCTCTTCAAGAAGTTCGTCGACATCCTCAAAAGGAGGCTCTCGGTTGTCCTTCTCATCGGCCATTTCTTCCAAAAAATCTCTTAAATACAACCCGAAATTGCTCTCGTACTGGGCAAGCCGCATAAGGGCTTGCCCATAACTATACCCAGTTGGAATGTTCAGCTTCGCAATCAACTCGAGACCTACCGCCGACCCCCAGTGATAGCTGTCGTTTCCAACTTCAAGTTGAAACTCTGGGCAGAAAGCTTCATTGCTCATCCGTAACACTCCCTCCTTCCTCAAAATATGCAAGGAGAGCACGAGAACCCATCAAACACCTAGCCCCAGATGTCATCCCCGCTCCCCTAATCAGAACAGTCGTGGTGTCATCGTCCAGGTTATCACAAACTTTCCTCAAGGACTCACTTGCCTGTTCTTCAGTTAATTGTTGATAACCTGGACAGAGACCACACCTCTTAGCCTCCTTTTTGAAAAACTCACGTTGTTGTTGAATGTTCATTCTTAAATCTCTCTGCTAGAAATTGGATGCCGACCCCACTGACCGCCGTGTTCGATGGCCAGGGGTCCGCAGGGTTATAGCCCATTAGTTAACCCGGATTTCTAGAGCGTCATCCTTAAGGCGCACCTTGTATTCATCATACCCGTCGATCTTAGCGTTGCGCAAGAAAGATGGCGAAAGACGGATGCTGTTATCGTCACCCACTCTGTACTCGTTAGAAGCGTGGAAAGTCGCGTTGGTCTTATGAAAGACAACCATGACGTTACGACTACGAACGTTATTGACAAACGCCTTAACCTTGTGCCCAACACCAGCACCGATCTGACGCATAATCTTACCAGGAATTCTGATCCGACCTTCCTTGTCAGCCTTAAGGACAGCAGACTTAGCCCTCTTGCCAACAACTCGACGCTTAACTTCCTTAGCCTCAGTAGGTTCAACCACAAGTTGCTCAGGAATCTCAACGTCGTCACCATACACCTCAAGAGACTGATAACGACAAACTCGCATCTTCTTCGCATTGTGGTCATTAGGCACCGACACCACGTCCTTAGGGTGGACCTTGACCTTCAACATTACTCCAGTACCCATTGCCTTATCGGCGTAGGAGAAGTCAGCGACGTGAAGACCAGGGCCACAGTGCACAGTTCGATCGGCGCTCACCTTATCCCTAGGCATCCTAACAACAATACCGGGCGTGTTGTCAATCGAGCCGGTATGACAGTCAGTGAAATCGTCATTCACCTTCTTATAACCAATGAAGCACCCATCTTCGGTCAAGGGAATGTGATTCTTCTCCAAGAAAAGGAAAAGGTCCTTCTTCGATTCCTCGCTCGGGTTCTCCTTAAGGTTGTCCCAGAAGTTCTCCAGAGCGGACGTATCCAAGTGATGCTCCACAAATTGAAGCAACCGATTGGACAAGACGCGAGGAATCAACTCACCGTCGATAACAATGACACCATTCCTAACGACGAACTTACCCTTCGTCGTCTCCGCGACCATCGAAGCCCTATCGGCAAGCGTTGCAGCCTTGTCGAACTGCTGCTGTCTTAGACATCCGACGATGGCGTGATATTGAGGGTTGTCACTTAGAATGTTAATCGGGTCACGATCTGAGAAGATCATAGTGACGTGACCAGCTCCCATAATATGATTGACGTACTTCATCAGTCGTCTCCTTCTGCGTCAACAATGTTGACAGGTATAATGTTGGCTTCTTGCGCCATATGCGCGTCCTTAGCCATGATATAAAACTTGATTTCTTCTTCTTTAACGCCAAAAGCACGATGATGCTTCTCAATCATCGTGTAGGCTTTCCAAAACTTGTCATGCAAGTTCTGAAGAGTCGCATTTTTCTCCCTCGTAGATTGAGGTTGACCAAGCAACCCTTCCAAGTTATTAAGTTCTTCAATCTTGCCGTCAGTTTTGTCATCAACCGCAGCATCAAGATAAGACCGAGCAACCCCCATCGGATCCAGATCATCTCTCCACTTAACGAGAAAATTGTACAAGTATGTCGGAAGACCTTCATTAGGGTTCCATGCCGGATCCTGCTTAAGACCAATTATGATCTCAGGATCCTTGCGCATTTTCTCCAGCTTCTTGAAAGCGAAATCCCTTACGTTCTTCCAGCCACTCCCCATTTTAGGAACCCAACGGGAAAAAACCCCATACAAGTCCATGTTGAAGAAATCCGCTATTGCTATAGAGTTTCTTCGACTAACAAGTTTTTTCTTCTCCCAGTCAGAGTAAATATCCTTACCCTTCAGGATGACACAAAGACCAGAACCTGACTCAGGGCTGATATCAGTGTGATCCCATCCGCTTCCCCTAGCGAGTTTTACCTTGCTAATTCTCGACTTAGCTCTAGTTACCGATTTTCTCTTCTTGGGGAATGATGACAGTAATGGAACCTTAAAACGATCCCACTTAACTCTTGCCTTCTCCCAGTTGTTGTGAGCCTCAACTTTGTCGCCTGGTGTTTCAGGTTTAGGAAACTTGACAACGTAGACAGAATCAAGTTTTGGGTTAAGCTCGAAAATTGTCTCGATCCTGGGGATCGACGGGCGGTTTTGCCACAAGTCGTCTTCAATTATCATCACATCCGAACGGATTGGAATGTTTAGATTATAATTGTATTGTGAGGAGTAAGAAGTGTACTTTCCAGTACGGGTAACCGACCCACCACCATAATACTCATACTTATAGATTTCGGCTGAACTACCAAAGCTGATTTTCTCTTGTAACGCTGCCCCGTCCCACACATTGCTTACCATTGGATAAGCAGGGTCATCTTTGAGTTTTCTGAAGAGAGACGTTGCTTCGTAGATGTTGTTAGCGCTAGAAAGTCGTTCTCTAGCCGAACCTAACAGTTCTGCCTTAGCACGGTAAAGCAAATACTTGAGCTTCCGGCGAACGTCATCGTTGTAGTCTAGGTCCTCACGGTTAGATGTTACCTCTAGATCACCAACGGAAAAGAACAGTTTTAAGCAGGATTTCTCGACAATTCGCCGAATATAGCCTGGAACTGTTCCATCTTCGTAGATTTTACTAAGGTGCAGAGGATATTGAATACCATCAATAATCACCCCAGAAGCACGAGTTCGCCCACCACCGTATGAAATGTTCTGAGTGTTTAAAACTTTCCAGCGGTCTCCGTATCCCTCGAATTTCCAATCTATCTTAATCCATCGCCAGTCTTGTGGTTTTTTGTACTTGTCAGCCGTGGAAAATGAGACTTTAGCGTTCGCCGCGAGTCTGAGGTCGACGACCTTAGGACGTACGTTCCAGAAAAAAGCCGCATTAAGGACGCAATCCGAGAATCGGCTATAGTCTTTTTCCATGACCGGAATGATGATGGACGTGCCTTGTTCTTCAGCGGTTCCCTCGTATTCTCTTAAGAGGCTAATCGCTCCGACACCAGTCTTGTCAATGTAAGCTTGGTATTGTCGAGTGATGTACTCTACTCCTTCGCCGCCTGGTTCGGGAGTGGTAGCGATAATGGTGAAGGTTGGAACGTAAGCGAAGGGTGTTTTGAACCCTAGCCCGAAGCCTCCCGATTCGTCGTTGGCCTCTCTTTTTGTCGATTCTCCGTATTTGCAGACGACTCCTGCCATTCGGCTGGGACTGATGCCCGGCCCGAAGTCTTGGATTCGTATTGATGATTCGAAATCATCGGGGAGTTTTACGAGGATTGGCACGTGTGCTTTGCCAGCCTCGATATGCGCGTCTCGGGCGTTGCTCATCACCTCTTGACAGATGGTGTAGATTGGGTCCGAGTACATTTTCTTTCGCAGGATTTTAAATAGAACTGCTAGGTTCCCTGCGGAGAACTTCGTTGTTTCGAAGTCCGTTGACGTTACAACGTCATGGTGTCCAATATCGAGTTTCACTTTGTCTCCTCTCTTAAGGCTATTCTAGGCCAGCCTTTCTCGTCGAATTTCTTAGCCACTTTCACAAGTTTTAAAGCATAATCTCCGACTAGAGCCCCAACTAACTCGTGATAGTTCTGACAAACCGCAAGTAAGTGCCTGCCCCACCGAACTACCCAGTGGTTTTCTTCACCGGTCACTTCAACTTCGATAACGTTGATTTCTATTGTCTCTGAATCGACTTCGTAGATTACGAGAAATCCGCCCTCGGCTTCTTTGAATGTTCCACACTTACCAGAATAAGCGTTTAAGCCAGAGGTGATCATATTCAGTTTATTGACGCCCTTTCGGATGTCGGCCACCACTTGGCTCAGATCATTTACCTCGCCCGGGTTTCCACCAGTCTCCTGGCTCATTGTCTTCTCCTTGGTAAAATGCAGATGCTGTAAACCGACCGTTATGGGTTAGGTCATTTTCAATTCGGTCAATATATATATTCACTCATCAATCAGCCATGATCAATTTCTTATCGAACTTTCGAGTTTCCTCACGGACAAGCTCACACCCACCGATAAGAATCTGAGTCATGCCTTGCTTCACCCTGACCATCCTGTTCAAGAGCATCGTTCGGTGCACCAACTTACGCACCTCATTGATTTGACGACAAGGATTAGGCCAATTACCAAGCAACATCTCCAAGCCCTTGATGAAAGTGAGGTTATCCACGCTGTTAATCCTAGGAATAATGCGTTGCATTTCGCACACCAGGGAGATGAGGGCGTCATAAATCCCAGGGTTGTCCTTCTTAGTCGAGCGTAAATCCATGCGCGCGTACTCGACGTCCCTTTCTAGCTCACTAACTTCAGCCATGATCTTAGGCTCAAGATTAGTGTGCATTTGCTCAACCAGATCCGTCACATGGCCGAAGCTAATACAACTGTCACTCTTATTCTTAGTTCGCACTTTTCAACTCCTGTTCGCTTAGGAAGATTCTCTCGCGGATGTCAGTATACCCGGACAGATCAACGTTGTTATCTCGTTTATAACCGTGTTCAGACCGAATGATCTTATACAGCATTTGCACCAAAGGGATGTCCGCAGGAGTGAGAAGTTCCTCACCCTTAAGCGCGTTAAAAGCTCTGGCAACCTGACCAGCTGTGGTCACAGGATCGCCATAGTTCTTGTTTCGACTTCTAACAATGTCGTGCGCTTCAATTAGACACGATTTCTCTTCTTCAGCCATCTTGTACCTCTGTACTCAACATAAAATCCACTCGACACAATCTGTCGGGCAGGTTGACAGCAAACAAGTAAACCTTGTCGCTCTCAGTCTTGATTAACTCGCCATCCACAAGTGTAGCGTGTTCCCATTCCTTTGGCTCTTTCCACCACAGGTCTTCAACATTAGCAATGTCGATATAAGGGACGTGAAACTTTTCAGTCTGGTCATAAGCACATAATTCTCTTGCATGTTGGTAAGTCCACTCAGGGCTCTCTTCCGACATGAGCAGTTTAGTCTTAATGTGTTTAGTATCGCACTCTATGGTGATACTAAACACGCACTGAGTCCTAAAGTCGACCCCCTTAAGTTCTCGGAGAGCTTCACGTTCCTTGCCCCTCAAATCTCGCATTCCGAAAGAAAGAATGACAGGGTTGATCGCCTCTTTCTCGTCATACTTATAGGTATTAGTCATTGCTTCGGCCTATTCTTCTAAATCCCAGACGTGGTTGTTGCCAGGTCCGGTACCCACCAGCGTCACAGGGAGGCCAGTTTGGTCCTCGATCATGGCGATAAAATCCCGAACCTTATCAGGAAGGTCTTTAATGTTGTTTCCACTAGTTTGGAAGATTGAGTAATCAAGATAATTAGCGAAGTTCAATGCAATCTTAGTAGCACCGTTGATTTCCGCCGCCATCCTGACCTGGAAATCCGAGTAGGTGAAGCAACGACGAAGACGCTTGGTCACCGTGGTCAATTCCTTCAGATCGAAATCGGCGGGGTAGCCGGATTGTGCCTTCAGGTCAGCCCAGGAGATTTCCTCTTGGTCGTCGTAGCAGTCTCCTGAGTATCCAACCTCCTTGCCGTCCTCGATGACGTTGCCGACTCGAATTGGGAAGGGGCGGATGACTAGGTAGACGTCACCGACTTTCTGGTGGGAAATTCCCATGTCAGCGATTTCGCGAGCGGTCGTACATTCTCGTGAGGTGCATTGTGGATAATGGCTGCCGTGATTCATACCTAAGCTGAACCCTTGTGAGCCCTCGTGCAACCACATGGTCTTATCGCCCTTGAGGATGTTGTGGACCAGGGTGAACCACTCATCTCCGTTGTTCGTCACGAGGCCCTTGAGAACATCGAAATCACGTGCTAGTTCTACGTGTGCGCCCCGCATAATCTTTTCAGCCCGAGCCGTCCCACAACCTTGCATGGTACTAGCAATGTGCTTGGTTGATACACCACTTGAGTCGCCTCGCTCAGCCGCAGCATGCTCTTGGGTGACCACCATAGCCCTTGGATGGATCAAAACGTCTTCCTCGTCTAAACCGCATCGTTCGATTTCCATGAAGAGGCGGTCAAGACAAAATCCCGCTCCTGGCCCGATAAGGATATTAGATCGTTGTCCAACGGTATTGAGGAAAGCGGTGACGGGGAGGATCTTAGAAATGAACTTGGTTCCATCTTCTAGGACCATGGTGTGCCCAGCGTTGGGCATGTTGTTAGTAGAGCAGACGTTAACCTTGTGTTTTTCAGCTAAGTAGCCAGCAATTAGGCCCTTTCCACAACTACCCCATTGTCCATCGACTATAAAATTAACTTTACTTCGCTGCATGATTTCTCCATTGATATATTTGGGGGTAAATAAGCAAAGGTAAGATACATAATGTGGATCCCATTAAACAATACTCCTTTAAAAAAACACAGCCGACAACTAGTAAAATTCCAATGCCAGTGTCGGTTAAAAACTGTAAAAACATTCCCTTGGAAAAACTTCGCTACTGGCGTATCCAAATCATGTGGAAAATGTTCTTTTTTGTTAAAAGAAGACCTATTAAACCTATCGCAAAACCTGTCGTTAATTTTACTGAACCCAATCATTGATGACTTAACATTCCCGATTTCGAAAAACAAAAAAGTTAAATTCAACTGCAAATGCGGGAATGTTAAGTCAATTGTTTTGAAATCAGTGATAAACGGCTTAACCAAATCCTGCGGGTGCTTATTAAAAAGCAAATCTGCCAAGTTCGCTGAGCATTCTCTAAATTTTAAAGGGAAAAAGACAAAGAAAACAAAAACGATCAACCCCAACATAAAGGACCCAAAATGGTGGGTTGGAAACACGTTTGGACGTTTAACTGTTGAAGCGATCCCTAAAAAACCAATATCGGTAAATTCTGAAATTAAATTATTATGTAAATGTGCGTGCGGAAGCAATCACACAGCAAGAGTATCGCATCTTACCTCTGGAAAAATTAAAAGCTGTGGTAATTGCTCTATTAAAGCGGCTGAATGGTGGAAAGATAGCGGTTTTAAGAAAGGATCCTATCCGTCAAACTTCGTTGAATTTCAAGAATCACTAAATGGTTCTTTTTTAAAACCAATCACATTTTCTAAGAAAAAACCAAAAATTGAGTGCTTGTTATGCCATAAAGTTTTTTCTCCACGATTTTATGATATCTTTCTAAAACAAATAAAATCGTGTGGCTGCGCAAGTTTTAAAGTTTCTGCTCCAGTCGTCAGTATTAAAAATTTTTTGCAGCAAAATGGCGTAAAGTCCGAATTAGAAGCTAAAGTTGATAATTATTCTGTCGACCTATTAATACGCGAGCACTCATTAATTATTGAATTTAATGGTTTAAGATATCATTCATCTTATTTTAGGAAAAATCGAACTGATCAAGCCAAATTTGAGTCTTTAAGCAAGAATTATGATGTTATTGTTTTGTACTCAGACGAGTGGGACAACAAGAAAGATCTTGTCAAGAATTACTTGTTGTCTAAAACGCACACCGCGATAAGAACCAAAATCAGACCTCAGAAATGCTCGATAAGAATCGTGCGAGCTAACGAAGTGAGGCAATTTTACGATTCTTATCATTACTTAGGGTTCAGGTCTGCTAAGCTTCATCTCGGTGTGTATTTTGAAGGACAATTAGTTGGCGCTTTAAGCATCCATACTCCTAGTAGGCAATCGGACGAGAATTATGAAATTGTCAGAATGTGCTCTCATCCTTCATTTTTAGTGCATGGGTTATGGTCTTATCTCATAAAAAGGTTATCGTCATTCGGAATAACCGGGAGCGTTTCCTCTTTTAGTGATAACAGATTGTCAAACGGAACCGTTTATAGCAAATGCGGGTTTAACTTTATACATGATGTAAAGCCGGATTACTGGTATACCGACCACAGATCTAGATTTCACAAGTCAAAATTTCGCAAAACAACAATTGAGCGCGCCTCTGACAAAACTGAAGAACAATTGAGGCGCGCTCAGGGTCTATACAAAATAATGGATTATGGAAAAAAGAAATGGGTCTTAAATTTAGATTAATCTTCTTTTTCCACTATTGGCTTAAAGATGGCAACTCTCACCAGGAGGAGGTCGCCTTCTTCGGTTTCGTGTTTCCACGGCTCAGATGATAAAATGCCGATGGTCTTATTCTGAAACATGAATTTTTGCGGGACTTGTGGGTTCCAAGTGATGGCCCGTACACCACTGAAACTATGGCCGGGGATATTGCTCACACTGCACTTCCCGGCCCAGATGGTTCCTTTCCGAAGAAGAAGATGATCACTAATGGGATCAATACTAGCAACCCCAACATGAGACCAGGGTCATTTCTTAGGAAAGTCAGAACGGAATTTAAAGATTCGATCATTTTATCTCCAGATAGAGATCAACCCCGACAACTAGAAAGGAGGGGATGCAACTTGGAGGTCGCTATTGTCGGGGGTTGATCAGTTTTTAAATTAGGTGGTAAAGCAAGGCGACGAGCAATCCCGCGCCTGGGACGCTAACGAGAGCCACTTTAGCTTTCGTAGACCATCCAGTCTTCTTCGTCTCGCCACGCTTTTCCTTGTTCCTCTTAAGGAAACCATCCAGGAGAGCCGACGTGTTGTCGTCCTTGATTTGACGTTTCTTGACTTCGCTTTCCTCGCGAATCTTACGGCGTCGAACGAAACCAGCCCGCTTAATCTTACTGATATCAGCGTCAGCTTTGACATCAATGTCCATCATTTCATCCTGTAGAGTTCGTTTCTTAAGCTTTTTAGCTTTAAAAACTGGTTTTAGCCATTCCTTGTGCCACAAGTAAAGTCCTTTGTCCGCGTCGATATAGACCCAAGCACTAGCATTTTCACGAGTCACAACACAGCTACGACCCACGAATTCGTTCATACTCTCAGTCCAGAACGGCCCGTCAGTGGCTCCTGGTCTCTCAATTACAAATGTTTTCCCTGTTAATTTCATTCCGTTTCCTTCCGTTTGCCACTCGTAGAGTGTTCTCGATGATGCTTTTGCACACTTTACAGTGTGAGCGTTCACTATCTTTCAATGGAACGCGGCATCTCCGATTCAAACATTGCACTTTATATACTCTCTTTAAAGTAGAAGTCATAATTCCTCCTCAAGAACTATTCACAAACCAATAAGTTATGGGCCTCAGGCCAATGTTCACCCTGTGGGGGATTATTAGGGTCAACCTCACAGTCATTACAAATGACCGAAGAGCAACCCCAGCAATAAAGTCTTAACACCCGATGGATGGGTTTACCACAGAAATAACAAGGGCTAGGGTCCTTAATTACCACTTAGCTAGCCCACCAACTTCCGTTGACGCTAGGGAGTTTCTCATCATCAATCATCGCAGCCATGTAACTCCTGGCGAGTTTCTCATAACCTTCTCTCATATCAACCATGTTGTAATAACCATCGCCCGGAGGCGGAGCTAGCAAAACAAGAGGACAATGAGTAGCAATAATCAATTGACAACTCTCGGCCAACCGAGGCACGACATTCCGCCAAAAAGCAACCGTCGTGATGATGTCCATAGAACGGGTCGGTTCATCCAACAAGCAAGTTACCGGGCCATCCTCGTTCTCCTCCTTGCACCTAGCGACGAAAGCCCTAAACTCGTCCTCAGCGTTAACAAACTCATCATTAGCGTTCTTGACCAAATCATTAACAACGCTAAGATCAGGAGGAGCTTGAAGAGTTTCACACAGAGCAGCAATCCGAGCTAACCGTTCTTGGCCAGAAGACCTACGCTTTAAGACGGAACTTAATCGCTGCATGTCGGTCAGCAAATCGTGCTCTTCACCGAAGTACTGCATGTCTTGGTCAGACCTGTGCGCCATATGCAAGAAGCTGGGAGCCCCATTCCACACGATAGAAGCCAATTCCTCGTTCTCGCTAAGGGACTTACCACCAGGGGCCAAATCCTGGAACCCCTGAGGAAACGGACGGCCTTTTTTGATGTAAGGATCGACAAATTTGGACCAGCCTCCAAATTCCGGGCATCCAGAATAGGAACCCATTATTTGCATCAGCGTTGTCTTGCCGCACCCGTTAGGGCCGAACAGGATGTTGACCCCTTTTGTGAATTTGAAGGTTCTATCCTTCAGTGATCCTAAGGTGCTAGGCCAACCAGCTTTTACTGTTGCTTCAGTGATCATTCTGCTGCTTCTTCCTTCTTAGACCTAGCCCCGTCATTGGCAGTTTGAAGCGTCTTGTGGATGATCATTTCTCGGACAGCCTCATAGAACTTATCTCTTTGGCTTGCCTCAGAACACTGAAGCAGAGGGGGAACACTAACAGTCGCTGCTCCAGCGCCACGCTTGCCGCCTCCAGAGCCAAAAGCTTGTCTAGTGAAGGTGTCCACGTTAAGGGATGATCGGTTCGAGCGGACGCTAATCTTGATATAGTTGCCTTCCGGCCCTTCAATGATGGCGAAAACCACGGTCGTATCGACCCCGGACATTTTAAGATACTCTTCGGCCAGAGCCGGTACGACCCAGACACGAGCCGGGTTAAGAGTCCCAATTCCTGTAACAAGAACGTTACCTTCAGGAACTTTATGCTTCCACCCATCCACCATCAAGTCCATGAAGTACTCAGGCTTAGGATAATTAAGAATGTCGCGGTAAAGCTTATCATCCTTGTTAATCTGGCAATAAGCTAGGGCCTCATAGTCAAGGGGAGAACAGGATTCTTCCCCTCCAAACCGGGTGTCAGTGTTGATTCCGACGCCGAGTGCTGTCGCCAGCTTTACTCCCTCTTCTGTGCCGAAGTCGTAACCAGACTCCATGGCGTATTCCCACATTATCGATGAGCAAGACCCGATTGGGCGAACGTCGGCCCCACCACTTGGCTTGGGCCCCTTCTGCTCATGGTGGTCAATTACGAAATCAGGAATTACAGTCTTAGTCCCGCCGCTTTCAGTCCGATAGCTTGGGCACACGCTCGGCGGTCCATCGCATGAAATGATAGTAGACCAACCGTCATCCTTATTGAACTCGCTGTAGGGAATAGAGTCCATTCCTAACAGTTGCACCATGGTGGAGTTCTGGGGATGACTGAAGTCTCCTCGATGGAATTTTCCAATTATCACTGATGGGTTCTTGATCCTGATGAGTTCGGCCATCATGTGCTGGGAAGCCAGCCCGTCAGGATCTGGTTGAGCCCCTAGAAAAATTGCGACTTTGGTTAGGTCGGATGCCATAATGTCTGGCAATAGTGGTGCTTTAGTAGCCATTTGGCCTCCAAGTACGTTGTCTAAATACGTTCAGTGCTATTGTGGCTTTAACAGACAGTTTTCGCACATTCTGCTGCAGTCGCAATTATACCAGATGCGCCAGTGATCGTTACAAATCACGTCTGGATCATCCGCTGTTGCGGTTTTTGTACAACCATTAACAGTGCAGGTCACAGGTATCGATCCTCAAATTCTCGAATGTGCTCCTTTAGAGCGTCAATCCCATCAGGTTCAAATTCCTTAATGTAAAGTTCAAAGCATTGCCCAGTTGCTTTGTCGAACATATCCTCAATTTGCTTCTTGCTGTCAGCGGTTACGGTCACGTTCAGCAGCGGTCCCCCATAATTTAGGGTGTCAGTGTCATGACGGTTTATCACAACTCGGAACATTGGCATGATAATCCTTCTTCCTGCGCAATTCAGCACGTAAAAACTTGCCAAGCTTGACGTATTCCTCGTTTTTATGCTTCAACAAATTAGGGACGAACGGTTTAAGCTCAACGATGGATCCCCAGGTTGTCTGATCTCTGAAACTAAGCTTCAGTTTCTTAACAACCATAACATAATGGTTGATCCTCTTTATCAAACGATCTCTGGTTTTTCTGCCAACGTGGAACCAATCGTGCTCGTCTTCTTGTATGAAGTCGAAGATCACGCTTCCAAGCCTCCAATAAATCGACTTCAAAGTCTTAACACCAAGTTTGTTATTCTTGATGCGTCGTCCGATTAAAGCTTTTCTCTTAGCGACCTTTTCCTTGGCCATCTTCGGGTTGTATTCAATCGACCGTGCATTGACTAAATATTCTCCGCGCCAGATCCACTGAGTAGAATACCTTTCCGAGATGTCAACACATTTTTCAGAATTACGTAGTTTTAGCGTGCACAGTACTAACGGATATTTCTTAGCGTACTCAGCTAGAAGATCGGGAGACGTGTCATCAGCAACGTGACGGTTAGTATCGTCGATGTAAATGTAGCCCCCAGAATTTGGCTGCACAGGAGATAAGCCATTCTCATCCTTCGGATGCCTGACGTAAAGCTCGTGGAGCAAATCGTCGTAGTTATCTACAAAAATTACGTCGCCATCATCTTTTTTCTCAATATCCTCATGAGACTTAGTCAGATACCAACACTCTCCGGGGTCCTGGTCCTTGACAGACGATTTGCTCCACGAGCGGGCATCACGCTTTATTGCTGCGATGAATTCCTTGGAACCGTCAAGATCAAGTCGACGGTTTGTATAATGCAATTTCATAAGAAGGAGCGGGCGACCCTAAGATCGCCCGCTCGTCCTCTTAAGTCAGCATGGGGAAAGGAGAGTCAGAGTTCATGATCGAAGCAAGGAGAGCCTTGCCCTTCTCATCGTTCTGCAGCAAGTTGACAGCAAACGAAGCCTTAACCTGTCGCTCCTTGGTGGAGATTCCATTCAGTCCCTTACGAACCTCGGTCATCTCTTCCATATGCTCGATTAGCTTGTCGTCAAGCGCATTGATCTCGTTTTGCTCAACGAGGATGTCACCGCTCAGCGGGAAATCGAAGTCATTTGACACGAACTCATAACAGTTGTTCGTAGAATTGATCCCAAGATAACCCTTAACTTCAGGGATCTTGGGGTCATTCCACTCCTGCTCGTTGATGAAAACCCAGCGAGTCTTAAAGGTCGCTTTCTTTCCTAGGGCTGCAATTGCGTTAACAACCGCCGCTGCCTTGTCAGCGTATTCAGCGATGACCACCGCCTTGATAAGGCTATCACGGCCTGCGTACTTAGTCTTGAGTTCCTTCCGCGCCGCCGCGATGGTCTTTTGCAACTCATCGCGTTGGGCTAGCAGCCCTTGCTCGTAATGACTAACCGCGACGGCAATCAGGTCATCCTTGGTCAACTCAGTGTTAACCTCGATCTTGTTGATGTCGATTTGCAGTGCAGTGGTGGTTTTCTTCGTCATGATTAAATCTCCGTGTACTCTAGAACTTGATCCCCGAAAAGCTTCTCGGAAATCTTTTGGTGATGGCACTTATCGCGCCAAAGTTGCCTAAGATCCTCAGGGCTGCCCCCAGGATTGATCTTACGCATTTTAAAAAGGAGCCAACCGAATGGGTGTTCCTTAACTTGCTCGGCGAAGTCCTTGTTGGTCTCAAGCTCCCTGTGTGACATCCAAGTCTCGCTCAGGTCCTTAAAAGCCTCTGTCAGCTTTCCGCTAACCGTCTTGAAAGCGCTAACACAATCTGGCAAAGCACTAAAGAACTGTTCGTTTTCGCCCTTCATACAGAGCGGGACGATGTTCTCAGGTTTCATGGACTTGATGCCCTTCAACCGCCTGAGAGTTTTGAAAGTCTCAGTCTGTATGACAAGCCTCCGATTGTGATCATCCCTAAGGACGACACCTTCAAAGGTCGGATCGTTTTCGGTCTTAGACGCTAGATAAGCGTTAATCTCTGCCATGGCATTTATTCTCGCTCTGGAGACTCCACGAGCGTAGAACTCGGTGAACTTGATGGCATTGACGCCGAACCTGTTTGCCATACTCATCACATCATAGACGCCATAGTCAGTCAGCATTCTACGACTATCGAAGTTATTGATCCCCACCAGCGTGATCTTAGGCTCAGCATGCTTACGGACCGTCCGTATCTCAGGAGCGCACACCTCAAACAAGAAAGTGGTGTGCGCGTTCCGATCATACGTCCGCAGCCCATCGATCAGACTTTCAGGCGCGTGCTTCCAGAACAGGTCTCTCCAGTTTCCCGAAAAGTTAGGCACCTTGCCATACCCGAACGAGTCATCGGTGTTAACCTGCCAGTGATCATCGTAGTAATACAAGATAGCCAGAAAGCCATCTTCCTTGTCAGTATAGCTAAAGTTACACCAATTGAATAGCGCATCGCCGTTGTCATTGTCATTGCGCCAGACATTGAAAGGCACAGCAATTGGGATTATGCGTCTCACATCGATAACAATCCCATTGCACTCACGATCAATCTTTCCGAGTTCCTTTCCGAGGCATTTCAGGCCAACGAGATCATCGTAGGCTGGATTTCGGTAGATCTGGATGTTGGTTTTCCTATCACGTAGAGCTTGTAGAGGGTCCTGTCCTCTATTCTTAGCGTCACGCAAGAATTGAATAATTGATTCCATTGTGTTTCATCCTATATCAGAACGTTTATGAAAATCTTCACTAGGAGGCTCCCAATCTATATCCTCAGGAAGGATTAAGACGGAATCTTCCGTAATGTCTAGAGTTTCGTCGACTTTTCTATCCAACCACGCCTGCGACTCTCCTTCTGCGAGTTCGTCACTTTGGTCTTTTGGGAGGATAGCATAAATGTATCCACAAGTGCACGTACGGTGCAGGTGTTCTCCACCGTATGTCTTCCAGATGGGGCATTTCTGCTGTAAATGCCGCCAACAATAACTGAATTTAGAAAGAGAGTAAATTCCCTCTCCACACTTGGGACACTCGGAGTTAAACCTCTCCGGACTCATCAGGAGGCTCCAAGCCTTCCCGACGATAAAAATCAACCAGATCTTCCTCAGTATTAATATCGAATTCAACGTTAGCGTTGTCGACACCTTGAACCCTGTCTAAGAGCTTCTCGATTCCTTCACTGATTCTCTTCGCACTTGCAACGTGCTCAGCTGCTCCTTCCGGAGTGAGGGTGGCAATTCGGTCAATCTCATTAGCAAGGTGCCTGAGATTGAACGTTAGGACATAAGAGAGAGTTCCCTCTGGGAATTTAATCTCCAATCCTTTGTCGGCTGCGGCTGCGGTACACTCGGTAACAATATGAAGCGTTTTCTTCGCAACAGCGTCACCAGAAGTGTCCGAATCTCCGAATTCAATCATAACTCTCCTAAAATTGGGGGATTAGACGGAAGCACACCCACAAAGTGAGAGCAACTCCACAAATAACGGTCAGGACTGTTCTGACCGTCTTATTCCTAGCAGTCCGCTTCTTAGCGTTGACTGTTTTGAGCCTACCAAGAGTGGTCTGCACCGAGGGATCCTCAATGCTTTTCCAACCCGGACTTTTCGGCTTGAACTCGCCCACTAGTACTCAAGAGGCAGCCGAACGAGCGCCGAGCTGGAGAGGAGAGCCAGTGAGCCCAGACCTCCGATCTTGATCTCGTCCTCAGGGATAAGCAAGTCATGCCGTTCAATAGCCCTCATCGTCTTCTCACGGACTAGAGTTTGAGCGGCCTTCCTGATCTTTCGATAATTCCAGTAGCCCAGAATAACCTGCGTATCCTCACCGTCAAGATTGACGTCAACGTAATGATAGCCTTTTAGCTTGACGTCAATCTGGGACTTGTGCCTGAGATAAAGAACACCGCCTTCCGCCTTGATAACGCTCCAATCGTCAGGGAGGTCTTGCATCAAGGCGATGATTTGTTTTGTGATGGTAGAAGGCTTCATTTTTCTTCCTTAGTGGGTTATAGCACCCACTTGGCTTGATGATGGTATTGTTAAGTATCGTCGTGTTCTTGTTCGGCTTTAAGCATCTCCTCAATCTCTAATAGGTGTTCTTTGTCCAAATCGGACTGCATCTCTGATAAAATACCATGTGCCTCATTGACAGTAATAGATTGTTTCATGAAATCGACGCAAATTATGCACATTACCCGTTGTTCTCCGGTCCGTCCTCATAAACCAGGAAAGATAATCCACAGAAAATGGCCGTCGCTTCTGAGACAGCAACGAACGGCGTGATCGCCTCTATCGTGTTGTCACTAGCACCATACAATAAAGAAATAATCAGGACTATCATTGATCCAAAGAACACGGTCAATGATAGAGGCCAAAGAATTGCCCTCATTAATCTCGCCATTTGAGCATTAGAGCGGGACTAGCGTCCCTCACGTGGTTCACCAGATCTTGGAGTGTCTTCTTTTCCATAGTGTGACCGTCCTTACAACGAATTCTGTCATCCTCCTCTGGTTCGAAGGTAAGCAAGAAAGAGGATGTATCAATCAATTTCTTGCCTTCTGTGTAGGTGATGGTCTTTTCTTTTTTGCGACTGTTTCGCTTGATGATCGTTTCTAGGATCTCGTTCAGTTCTTTGAATTGTTTGATGTCTTCCTTTGGGACGATCATCGAACGTTCCTCGTCAGGCTCGAAATCATCTAGATACCAGCGCTCAGCCTCTTCCAAGATTGGCAACAAATAATCGCGGTCGATTACTTCTTGACAGACGATCCTGTGTCTTAGGCTGAGCACCCCGAGTTTGAGGCACACTGGATGCAATATGTTCTCAAGTGCCTTACCTTGGTTGAAAGGCATCTCATGAATTTTCTTCCCAATTGTATATCGAGACATGTTTCCTCCTTATAAAGGGTTGGAATGGTTAGAAAAAAGAATGAACGGGATTCGGACCCGCATGAGCACAAATTGTGTTATGCGCTCGTTTTACCATGAGAACTCTAATGTTTAAACGCCCAAACTAACAGGGCGCAGACTGTCTCTTAAACTATCATTCTAACGGGCGGTTTAGTCTCCGTCCCTGGAGGGTTGTGCTTAACGTCCACGTGACTATAATATCATCTAACCAATCATAAAATATAAGAAATTATAACTTACGATATGCAAAACAAACATGCAAAAATCATAACTGCAATCTCATGTATGAAAGGTTCGTTAGTGTGGATAAAGGGCAGTTTAACGTCCTGCCCAGGACGGGATCATCAATCCGAGGAAGAACCCTCAGAATCACCCTGAACTTCCATGTTCAGAATGACCTTCGCAGCCCGAATCGGTTGATCCGAGATATGAAGGATTTGTCCACCAGTGACGTAATGCTGGTGATAGCGGCCTTGAGCATCCCACCAGTAGAGGTAAGGAATAGACGACCCAAACGTGCCGTCATCCTGGATCACCTCAGTGGTACGATAATTAGCGCCGCCAATGTTGACTGGAACACCGAACTTGTTTAGACGATTGTATTGACCAGTCGTCTCAGTTCCAGCGTCAACCGTGCGAGGAGTCAACCTCTTCCCAGAAGAAGTCACCTTACCCTTGACCGTCGAATAGACGATCACGTCTCCGCTCATGGAGGAGACAACGTACAAGTGCTTGATCGATCCGGAGCTATTGTCCATCTCCAATCGCTTCTTGACGTTTCGCTGCTCGGTCGTCATCCCATCATTGCCAGTCGAGATGTCAGCGTGAGCTTGTTTCACACCGGTATCAGCGACTGGAGCTTTAGCAGCCCCGTTAGGGCCAGGACAAGCTGTCAATGACAAAACAAAACCAAGAACAAGAACACAATTCGCAACACGCATCAGAAACCTCCTAGAAAATAAAAAATAAACAGAACGACGATGATTGCCCATACGCATTCGTAGGTATCGTCATCACTCATCGAGTCTTGTAGACCGGATACCCTCGGGGCAAGACTTGCTCAGCACCAGCTGGCAGATCTCCGACGTTACAGAACCGATAATTGACCTTGCTCATGGCAGAATTGTACTCAGCGGACAGACCGTTGTAAGTAGCGACCAGACCAATTCGCTCAGCCTTCAATTGGCTAAGTTCAGTCTTGTCAGTGCGGTCCATATCTGAGCGTTTCATGCCATCAAAGTCCTCAATACGAGCGTCGTATGCCTTAAGATCAGCATCCAAAGCGCTCAATCGAGCAGCTGCATCCTTGAACCACTCATACTTCTTGAGCAGAGCACGAGGACCAGCTTCCTCTTGAAGAACACTACCAGCTTCACTGACCATCCCGAACCCATAGCTCAGAATCCCACCGACTCCAAAAAGGAGGAAGAGCATGAGAATCCCACACGCCCCCACCTTAAAAATGGGTCCGAAAGCACTCTTCAACTCACCATAGACTTCGTTCGAGTCTTCACGCAGTGTCGACATCAATTCCCTCTTTCTTTACGGGCATGAGAGCATTCTCAATGCTCACTCTAATTCGCTCAACCATGATCCAGTTGAAGACAGACTGAAGACGGGCCTTCATTTCAGGGTTGATAGGGAGAGTTACCTCAACATAACTGTTACTCTTTTCACTGTGACTGTTGCGATAATAAGCAGAGCCATCCTTGTCAATGAACAGCATCACATCGTTTTCAAGCTCTAGGGCCAAACGACTATGAGTGTGAGCGTTGTCGCCAGATGAACCGAAGAAACCCCAGTCCATCCACATTTTGGATCCCTCAAGGGCCGTCCGCTCGATGATAGCGATCAACTCTTGTGTCTTCATCTCGTTGATGTAAACGTTTGGATCTTCGAAGTGCTCTTCTTCAGAAACCTTCTTCTTCTTTCGTTGCTTGTGCGCTAGAAAAAGAATCAGGCTCACAGCTGGGAGGCACGCTCCTAAACTATAGACGATTGCTATTAAATTATCCATCAATAAACCTCCTCGGTTTGAGTCTTCTTGTGGCCCTTGAACAGTTGCTTTCGGAATTCAGGATACTTCTCCAAGAACTCGTTCAGCTTGTCCTTAGGGACAATATAAACTTGGTGTTTAGTATGAATCCGACGAATTGTTCGGATTTCTTTCGACCGTGGATATTTACCCACTGGCGCTAGGATAGGGTCAGATTGAGCCCAAGGGTTATGCCAGCTATCAACCGGTTGAGTCCGTACGAACTTCTCCCAAGGGTTGTTCTCCTTGCTCACTCCCACTGTCGTCTTCTGCCACCACAGGGTCTTCGTCGAGATCCCCGCCACTTGGCTGTTCCAACTGGCGATCCCCTGATTGTTCACTGCTACTAGCTGCTTCGTCTGGCCCAAGCACCCCGTTAGGGAGATTGTCAGGCCCAGTATTGCTGCTGTCAACATCCACTTCTTCATCTTCACGCCTCCTAATTTGGCTGATGAGCATTTTTCGAAAAGACGCGTCTACCCTCACATGAGGTTCCCACTCCCTAACGGGTGTCTTTTCTAACTTCTTGATAATGTCGTCCTTATCACCGATCATGATCAAATGACCATGAGTGATAATTTCAACCGGGATTATGTGTTCTTCCATTAAAAAACCACAAACAAAATGTCAATTGGCAATAGAACCAGATCGAACGCTAGACAAAACACAAAATCGATTGGGCTTATCGTCCACGCGATAAGCCCTGGAAAGTCAATCGCACTGCTCATCGCCTCGATCCACATCCAGATCCAGATAAACTCAAGAGCGAAACTATAAGGAAAAGATTCAATGCCCTCCACATCTTACTTAAAGAGACGAGAGAAGAACCCGCCCTTGCGGGTCTTGATCTTACTCGCCGGATCCACGCTCTTCAAGCTCTTCACCATGACCTCAACCGGAGTGAACTGCCAAACGTTAGCGACCTCCGGTTGACCCGTAGCTTGATCAGTCTCGCCCGTTAAGACTTCAATTGACTGTGCGACATACTCGAAGGCCCTACTATTGTGCTGCATGAAAGTCAGCGTAGCATAGTTAGTCTCACGATACCGCACCTGCAGACCATAAAGGTCCCGCAACTTATCTCGAACGTCCCACGACGTGAAAGGTTGACGATTGTCTGTGAAATCGTTGATAGACTCTTGGAGTTCCGTGTCGAAATTGCTCATTTGTGATTCTCTCTCAGAAATTTAAATACTACTGTTGAAATTGTGATCGAATAAATTGGTAGGACTTATTGTTGCCGACTTACGCTTTTCTTCTTCGGTTTCAAATCGGGACCAATAAACCAATGGCATACCACCCGTATGCCCAACACGGTACCCCTCAGGAACGCTGTCGATGATTTCGTACCTCATTTCTGTGCCGCTCATCTTAATGCTGCGGATAACCGTGTCTAGCCATAGAGGATACCGGCTATCGGTAAACTTGTAAATGCCAGGCCGATACTTCTTCCCATTATAATCAACTGGTTTAGCCATTTTCAACCTCATCAATCCTACAGATCGCATCAACTAGATCCGAGTCCGTGACCCTCTCAAGGTACCACTTCGATACGACGATGAGACATGTATCGCCATCCCAAAAGATAGTGTCATAATGCTCATCGTGTCTCGGCGAGCGGGCTTTGTATTTCTTCAAAAGTTTCGCAATTCGCGGATAGCAAATCGTTAACCTCGTCTTCCTAACATCGAAATGATACACTAATCCTCTCCCCAAGTTATCACGGTTGGTTTAGTTGAGTCGACCTCAACCACAGGATCAGTCCTTTCCAGAACCTTGCCCTCCTTCTTGAGTTTCTTCCCAAGGAGTTGGACTGCTTGTCCTCGGTTATAAGCAACCATCACTGCGTTGTGAGTTTCGCAGATGAAGATATTCAACCCCTCCTTTTTCTTCTTAGGAAGGGCTGATTCTTTTTTGCGCTTCATTTTGGTGTGAAGTTAAAGTCGAACAAGTCCGAAACCTTAACCGCCTCTTTCACTCTAGGCGACGACTTAGACCCATACTTCTCCATCCAATTCAAGTTGTACCAGTAGCCGTTAGAGAAGAACCCGCACGGGATGCCGCTGAAACTCTTTGTCACAGTACAGCGCAGCGGCTTGTGCAGGCAATTCTCCATTTCAGTGACCCACACGGGCTCTTGTGTTTGATCTATTGGTTCTTGGTTGCAGATGTATATCTCACCAACGATAAACTTGGTCAACTCGGCAGGCGGCTCATTGTATTCTTCGACCCATTTGATGTTCCAGGAGTATCTGGTACCATCTGGATTATCAACGGCACACAAGCCCGCACAGTTGTCAGTATCTATTCTATAGACCCTGAGCGGTACGCCGATAAGATCCCTCATACCTCCGACAAATATGGGGTTCTCGTCCATGCTTGCTGGAACGGCTCGACAGATGTACAATTTGCTGACGTCGAACTTTCGCTCTACAGTTGTCTCTTCTGGGACGTATTCTTCCATCCAGTCGATGTGCCAGCTATATCCGCGACCCGCATCTCCGCCGTCAACACGATTCAGCGTTGCGGTTGGGAAACCGTCCCCTGGAGACCAAGACCGGCTAGCGACTGTCATTGGGACGCCAATTGCGTCTCTCATGTTTGGCGCAAATGATGGGTGCCCATGCCCAGGTTGCGGAGCCTCCCTACAGATGTACTGTTTTCCAGCTTCAAAGACTCTACTCATTTGAAGCTCCTTCCGTGTTAATGTTAAAATTCCTACCGCTTCCGTCGTCTATACGGTTTTATCAAGGACATGCGGTCTCTCCAATAATCGACCATTCTATGCATAACCATGTTAGCACCGTGTACCACTGACTCACCTGAGGCCGCTTTGGCTGGCAACATAACAACAGCCACCTGAGCTTTCTCGTGGTTATAGGCACTCGGCTTCAATTGCCTCGTCTGACCACAATAAATCCAACATGTCTTGCGTCATGTTGTCCACATACGGCCACACTGCACTCACCGGTTGCGGCCCTTTCGAGCTTTCTCCTGGCGAGTTTTCTTCCGTTCTTCACGGTTAGGGACATGTTCCCTAGTGTCTAGTTCCTTCTTCAGCAACTCAGTAGATGTGAACTGAGCGGTGCCGATTTTATAGATGCCGTTGTTGAACTTGCGAGATGTTGCCATCATACTCATCAACTGCCTAGTCTTTAAACCAGTTAAGTCGATGGGTGCTCGTTTTTCCACGTCATCTTCATACGAGATGTTGGCTTTGTGTTTCATTTGGGTGTTAGTTCTCTTAGGTAGACGCCAGCGAATCGACAAGTCATACACCCGCAGTCATCGTGATCCCTGATCATTGTTCTGAGTTCTTTTTCGGCTCGCTTAGCTCTGGCTTCCCAGTCGACCAATGCGTTGTCCCCACTTGGCTGGCAAGTGCACATCCTCGGGGGATAGATCGACACCCAAGCCTTAGGGATTTCCGTGTAACCTTCACACTTCTCACAGGTAGAGGCTGGATCCACCTGATTGCTAAGAAAAGTTGACATTAAAAAGGTCCTTTGGTTGTTGTAGGTCGCTAACATTTCTGTCATGACGTCTTAGGTCGCTCAAGAGCAGAGACACTGGACTACCGGCCGAATACTGGGTGAACCCCTCTGGGCAATAAGTGATAATCCCTCGAACTACTTCATGCGCATACTTGTCAGAATTTATGATGACTCCTACCCATCTCGGAGAATGTTTTGAAGTGAACTCATACGAGCCTGGCTCATATGGGAAACCGTCTATGTCTTCACGCGACATAGGGATTAAATCCCACTAGCAGCGAACGAATCGTTCCAGATTTTGAGCCTTTTGGCTTCTTCGAAATCAGCAAGGTAGGTTATCAGCTCGTTAATCTTGCTATACCTAGCGCTTGGTCGTCCTTCTTCAATCCAGTGACCGCTTTCGGTCATGAGAAGTACTGGGCCTCTAATCTTCTTAGACGAGTCCCCACTAGCGGGCCAGAAAATTCTGATCTTCTCTGTTCTCGTCTCCATGTTTTGGATCAATGAAATATCCATTTGTTCCTATCCGATAAAGCTGAGGGCGTATAAAAGTAAAACGATAAAAGGAAACATGACCAGGAATTGTTCGCTAAAGTCCAACTTCGTGAAGAAGTTCTCAATGACGCAGCAACTCTTCCAAATCATCTCCTTGATTTTGTTTTTCATAACTCTGTGGTTTCCTCGATTGGAGGGCACCATACTTCGTGATAAACGATATATGGCCCTGCAAAGGGTATTAGCACGCCGCCGACGACGACCATAATAGCTGCCACCACCGCTAGAGCTAAAAGAACCGCGCTCACGATCATCGGAGCGGCAAATACGAACGTTAACTCGAAGACGACACTATAGAGGATCTTCAAGAGGAAGTGAATATGATACCATCTCCCTTTATCGATCTTGAAAACATCGGCCTTATCGTTATTCTCGCTTGTCACGGAGTTTACTCCTTAGCCATCTGGCTTTTTGTTTCAGTCGAGCCCAACCGAACTTGATTTTGTGCCAAGGGTCGGCGCAATCCTCGCACACAAAATCAGGAGCCCTGGATTGTGTGCCGGAACCGCGCCATCGCTTGCACCAGCTTAAGCCGGTTTTCGAATACCAATGAGCGGGTTGATCCTTGTGATATACATGCCAGCCAATCACTTTCGCTTCTTGCTGACTTTAATCCAGATCTTGACTCGTCTGCCCACAATATCTAGCTGTGGAAACAACTTTCTCAGAATTTGGTCAGTCACCCAATTCACATCGAGGAAACGCATGTTCCCAATAGTGTCGATCACAATTTCTCCTTCAACGGATTGCATCAGATCGACACAAATCCAATTGCAACCGTATCCTGGTTTCTTGTCAGGCCAGTTCTTAGGTTGGTCATCCCCATCCCGGATGGTCAATCGGAATGCCTGAACTCGTTTTCCAAGCCCTAACATTCCTCTCGTGCCTTTGAGACACAAGTATATGTAATCGCACGCTTGAATCAAGTTGTTGTTAGGCGATGGTCGCATGGGGGCGACGAAGTTGCCATCGTCCTTATTGAAGTCTAGCTTGATTTTCATCATTTCTCCATTTCTTGTCTTAGCAGATCCCACACATAGATGAAGTCATGGAGCTTTCCAATCACTTCATCATCGGTACGATCCGCGTCTTTTTCTAGCATTGCCAGCATCTCAGCGGGCGTGATTTCTTCGCTCGACCAACTTCTCTTGTCGAAGGGAGCCGCCTAGATCCAGGAGTTCCTGAACAAGGCGTTCTTTTTCAGTCATCAGGGTGAACATCAATCTCGATCATGACCTTATTCACACGTGAATCATGCGATTTGTGGTTGGTGGTTGGTGGTTGGTGGCGGGGAGAGGGGAAAAC